>WNGI01004381.1_pt1 | contig 18407 bp, 14 predicted proteins | sample 5400621 | NCBI WGS metagenome assembly WNGI01 (sample SAMN13153374, study PRJNA577476) | soil metagenome | isolation source: 20 cm soil or saprolite under Garry oak tree replicate 1 | place: USA:California | collected 2016-06-15
GAGGAGTGCTCCATGTCTGCCGCCGGCGCACCGGCCAGCCCGAGCAGAGTCTCGAGCGAGCTCGTGACCTGGATCTGAGCCTGGGAGCCGCCGCCTGAGGCCATCTCGACCAGCGCATCCGCATTCCGCTTTTCCAGGCTCCGGGCATCGTGAGCACCTGACTTGCGCGTCAGGGGTTTCAGCTTGGTCAGGATCGCGGCGCCGCCTTCCGGGTCGAAGTTGCCACTGAGCAGCACGGTGCCGTCTTCGCACTTGCTGATCCAGAGCCTGCGGTTTTCCACCGACTCAGCCTGCTCGGCCTCAAACCCTTTGCGGTCGGCGGCATGGCGGTAGTGCTTGCAGATGTAGTAGAACTTGCCAGGCGAGCTCTCACGCGCCTTCTCCAGCAGCGGGCCTTCCTCGAACTTTGTCCCGACTGCTATCGCCGTCCTCGCCATCGCCTTCAGATGGGCGAAGCCGATCTCGCTGTTGGCGACCGCCTGGAGGCTTCCGGGCATCCTCTCGAGGTTCTTGCCGACAGCAATCAAGTCACCCGCAGCAGTACTGGTCAGATGGCAGTTGAAACGGATCGAGTCGATCGCGCTCGCGTAGCCAGACTCGTCATAGTGCCTCGTGGCCGCGTAGCGAGAGGCCAGGCGCGACGCGCGAAGGTCTAGAAGATCTCGCTGGTGAAGCACCTGCTTGAGCTCTTTGGCGATCGCCTCTGCCTGCAAGTCTTGCGTCGCGAGCATAGGAATAGATTACCAAACAGATGTTCGATTGTCAAGACTTTTCACACTGAACTTGCAACTCCCAGCGCAACCGCCACACCCTTTCCCAGTCCGTTTCTAGCCCCACTTTCGCCTCCGCGCGACCCTCCTGTAATACGGGTGATGGGGCCGGCGCGTTGCTTGCGCAGCAGCAGGATGACGGCAATCGGGAGCGCCAGGTTCGTTATCAGCGACCGGGCCGTGGTTGGCGCCGATCGGCAGAAGAAGCAGGGTCAGCGAGCCGACCAGGCAGGTGCGGGTCTCCTCGCCACTTTCAGTGTATAGCGCACTGGGTGCCTTGCCGCAAGACCCGGGTCGTGCTGCAGAATCTCCGACCGAAACCAGAACCTACCGGGATGGGGGTGGCGTATGACCGAGCATTCGGTGGTGATCGCCGGAGGAGGCCCGACAGGGCTGATGTTGGCGGGCGAGTTGGCGTTGGCGGGCGTGGACATTGCCATTGTCGAGCGGCGCGCCGACCAGGATCTCATTGGGTCGCGTGCAGGCGGTCTGCACTCGCGCACCATCGAGGTTCTCGATCAGCGCGGAATCGCTGATCGGTTCCTCTCGCAGGGGCAGGTGGCCCAGGTCGCGGGTTTCGCCTGGATCCGTTTGGACATCAGCGACTTTCCCACCCGGCACCCCTACGGCCTGGGGCTGCGGCAGAACCGCATCGAGCAAATACTCGCCGGCTGGGTCGACGAGCTGAGGGTGCCGATCTATCGCGGACGTGAGGTGACCGGTTTCGCGCAGGACGACGCGGGCGTCGACGTCGAGGTAGAGCTTTCCGACGGCCAGTCGCTACGGGCGGAATATCTCGTCGGGTGCGACGGAGGACGCAGCCTGATCCGTAAGGCAGCCGGCATCGAGTTCGCCGGGTGGGATCCCACTACCAGCAACCTGATCGCCGAGGTCGAGCTGGCCGAGGAGCCGGAATGGGGCCTCCGCCGCGACGCCCTCGGCATCCGTTCCTTCGCCAGGTTGGACGATGGGCGGGTGGGGCTCATGGTGACCGAGCAGCACGGCGGTCAAACCACTGAACCCACCCTGCGTGATCTGAGCGAGGCGCTCATCGCCGCATGGGGGACCGATTACGGAGTGCACAGTGCCAGCTGGATCTCCAGGTTCACCGATATGACCCGGCAGGCGGCGTCCTATCGGGACAGACGGGTGCTGCTGGCCGGCGACGCCGCACACGTGCATTACCCCGTTGGCGGCCAGGGCCTCCAAATCGGTGTGCAGGATGCGGTGAACCTGGGGTGGAAGTTGGCCCAGGTCGTCAAGGAGACGTCGCCAGCAAGCCTCCTGGATACCTACCACGCCGAGCGGCACCCAGTCGCTGCCCGCGTATTGCGCAACACCATGGCGCAAACGGCGCTCCTCCGCCCCGACGAGCGCATCGACGCCTTGCGCGACGCCATGTCGGAGCTGCTGAGCATGGACGAGCCTCGCAAACGATTCGCCGCGATGATGTCCGGCCTGGACATTCATTACGACCTCGGTGAGGGACACCCGCTGCTCGGGCGCCGCATGCCCGACCTCGACCTGGTCACCGCCAGCGGCCCGCTGCGAGTCTTCACCCTCCTCCACGATGCCCGGCCGGTGCTGCTCAACCTCGGTGAGCCCGGCGGCTTAGACATCACACCATGGGCACACCGAGTGGTGACGATCGACGCCAAATATGCCGGCGGTTGGGAGCTTCCCGCACTGGGCCAAGTAGCGGCCCCCGCTGCCGTGCTGATCAGACCCGACGGATACGTCGCCTGGGTAGGGGACGGCGCTGACGCCGGATTGCGCGACGCGCTGACTAAATGGTTCGGATCACCATGACGCGACGCTCGGCTTAACCGGACGCCGAATGGACGCCCTGGTCGAGCTGGATCAGGGTCACCCGCTTGCGGGTGAACAGGCGCCCGCTCGCCGCGGAGCGGTAGGTGCCCGAGGTCGGAGCCACGTCCGAGTAATCACTGCCCACCGCGATCGTCACGTAGTTCAGCCCGCCGCGGCTGGCATGGGTGGGGTCGAAAGTCGATGCGATCGCGTCCCCCGTGCCGTCCTTGGTTGGCAGCACGACCTCCACCCAGGCGTGGCTTCCACCCTCTCCGAGCAGGTGTCCCGACACATAGCGGGAAGGGATGCCGCACGCACGAGCCATCGCGAGCATGACGTGCGCGTAGTCCTGGCATACGCCCGAGCCGAGCGCAAGGGCCTCGGACGCGGTCGTCCGGACGCCGGTCACTCCGTGCTGGTAGGTCATCGACTGGTAAACCCAGTCGTTGATCCGGTCCGCGAGCGGAAGACCCCACTCGGTCGAGCCCGCTAGTGATTGGGCGGCTCTCACGATGCGATCGTCGGCAGCTGTCAGCGCAGATGGTTCCAGCAGGTAACCATCCGACAGCCAGCCGTCCGGAAGCCGGTTGGGCTCCGCCGCGCGTCGCTCGACCGAAACCTCGGCGGTGAACTCGATCGCGTCCGACACCCGAGGAGCGAAGACGTCGATGATCACGTTGCCGAAACGGTCCTTCCGATTCTCGAAGCTGGCGTCCACGGCGTCGACCGAGAGTTGATGACGAAGTCGCCGCTGGTCGCCAAAGCGCTCAGGCGGAATGACCACGAGGCGGTGGTTCAGGTCGCGGATCGGCTCGGGGTATTCGTAGCGGAAGCTCTGCCGCAATAGATAGGAGACCCGGCGGGCCGAGGCCCAATCGAGCGATGAGGGGTCGATCGCCATCACGACTCCTTCGCCCTGTCAGCCCAGACGGTCATCGACTTGAACGTGGCCGGCCCGAACGTGGTCAGCATCGCCACATCCAGCGCGTCGCGGCCGCGTCCGATCAACACTCGCCCCACCCGCCGCTCGTTGTTCCGGGGGTCGAAGGTCCACCACCGGTCGTCCAGCCAGACCTCCATCCAGGCGGCAAAGTCCATCGGCTCCGGGTTGAACGGTACATAGAGGTCGGGAAGGTAGCCGAAGACATACCGCGTAGGGATGTTCATGGCGCGGCAGAAGCTGATCGCGACGTGAGTGAGATCGCGGCAAACCCCGACGCGGTCGCGGAGCACATCGGAGGCCGTCGTCAGCGGGTTGCTCGTCCCGTACTTGAATCGGATGTTGTCATGGACCCAGTCGCAGATCGCCTGGACCCGGGCTCCTCCCGGTTGCGTCTGGCCGAACAGCTCCCAAGCCATACCCATCAGCTCGTCCGAAAGGCAGTAGCGGCTGGGCAGCGTGAAGTGCAGGACCTCGCCCGGGAGCTCCTCGATCGGACGCTGGAGCAGGGACGCCGCTTCTGGATCGGGCTCGTCCGGGACTGAGCAGATCGCGTCGTACCGGAGAACCAGGGGCCCGGTGGGCATGACGAACCGCTTGACCGGGTTGCCGTAGATGTCGGAGTACTCATCGACCAGCACTGAAGGGGTCGTCGACCACGTCTCCGAAACCAGCTGGTGGCTCGAATCCGAGCGGGGACGGACCTGCACCGTCACAGGCGTTGGTGCGCTCACGTCGTAGCTGAACTCGCAGCCGACGCGCAAGTTGATCGTCTGCCCTTTGGTCGGGATGGCGAAACTATAACGGTGGCCTCCGTGAAATCCCTCGATGCCGGATACGAGGTAAACGGCTTCTACGACGAAATGCTTGCGGAGGCGGGCCGGCCGAGACCCGCCTACCGTCGACTCTACGAACAGCTCAACCAGCTCGGCCCGAAAGAGCTTGCCCGCCGGCACGGCCTGGCGATGCAGATGTTCCGCAACCACGGGATCACCTTTGCCGTGTACCCGGATGCCCAGGGGACCGAGAAGGTCTTCCCCTTCGACATCATTCCGAGGCTTATCTCAGCCGAGTCCTGGCGGCGCCTTGAGGCTGGGTTGAAGCAGCGCCTGGCGGCCCTGAACCTCTTCCTCGACGACGTGTACGGTCGCAAGCTCATCCTGCAGCAGAAGGCGGTCCCGCCGGAGATCGTGCTCACGAGCCCGGAGTACCTCCGAGAGATCGAAGGTCTGCCGGTGCCCCACGGAATTCACACACACATCGCGGGCATCGACCTGGTCCGGGACCACAGGGGCGAGTTTTTCGTGCTCGAGGACAACTTGCGGACGCCGTCGGGCGTCTCCTACGTGCTCGCCAACCGCCACGTAATGAAGCGCGTGCTGCCCGACCTGTTCGCGGGCTACCCCGTCCGGCCGGTCGAGGGGTACGTCCACGAGCTGCTGCGCCACCTGCGATGGCTCGCGCCCAAAGGAGTTGACGACCCGACCGTGGTCCTCCTCACACCGGGCATCAACAACGCCGCCTATTACGAACACCTTTACCTGGCGAAGCAGATGGGGATCGAGCTGGTCGAGGGGACGGACCTGGTGGTCGACCAGGACCACGTTTTCATGCGCACCACACGCGGACTCAAGCCGGTGCATGTGATTTACCGGCGGCTCGACGACACATGGCTCGACCCGATCTTCGGGCGACAGGAGTCCCTGGTCGGCGTCGCCGGCCTCGTCAACGCCTACCGGGCCGGAAACGTGGTCATCGCCAACGCGCTGGGCAACGGCGTCGCGGACGACAAGGCGGTCTACGCGCTGGTGCCCAAGATGATCCGGTACTACCTCGACGAGGATCCGATCCTGCCGAACGTCGAGACCTATCTATGTGCGTTCGACAATGACCGCCGCTACGTGGTGGAGCACCTGGAGGAGCTGGTCGTCAAGACTGTCGACGCGTCGGGTGGCTACGGGATGCTCATCGGCCCAGAGTCGACCAGAGAGCAGCGCGAAGACTTCCGGCGGCGGATCGAGGCGCGGCCGCGAAGCTTCATCGCGCAGCCGGTCGTGGCGCTGTCGGTACAGCCCGTCTTCGATGGCGGCAGGCTGCGCCGCACACATCAAGACCTGCGCCCTTTCGTGCTCACAGGTCCGGACGTTCACGTCACCCCGGGCGGGTTGACCAGGGTCGCGCTCAAGGACGGATCGCTGGTCGTCAACAGCTCGCAGGGCGGCGGCAGCCGAGATACGTGGGTGATGGCTGAAGACGAGGACGAGGCGGAGGGCGCAGATGCTTAGCCGGGGCGCCACGTCTTTGACGCTGCTCGGCCGGCACCTCGAGCGCGCCGACCACCTGGCCCGCATCCTGGGCGTGCACGTCGCGCTGTCGCTCGACCGCACCGACGAGCGGGGCCCCGAGTTCTGGACCAGGTTCATGGAGCTGGCGGGTTGGCCGGGCGGCGACACGAGCCGCCGAGACCAGGCGGTCGAGGTTGTCGTCACGGGCTCGCTGGGGCCATCTGTTCGGTCGAGCGTCGCCGCGGCGCGACTGGCCGCACAGGCCGTTCGTCCCTCGCTTCCCACTGAGCTGTATGAGCAGGTCAATGCCTTGCACTGGCGAGTGCAGGAACCCACCTGGAAGCCAGACCTGTATCCATTCCTGACTGACGTGCAGCTGAGCATCAGGCTCGTCGACGGCCTGCTCATGGACACGATGCAGCATGACGAGGCAAGAGACTTCGTGCGGCTGGGCAAGTTCCTCGAGCGAACCGCAAACGTCACGACCATCGTGACCCGCAAATCCGCGGAGCTGGCCGATGCGCCGGAGGACACGCTCGAGTGGTCTGCTGTGCTGAAGTCGTGCTTCGCCTTCGAGTCGTACCAGTCGCGGTACTCGGGCGGCGTCACGCCGGAGCGCGTGATCGAGTGCCTTGTGCTCGACCCGACGCTACCGCGGTCGGCCGTCTTCTCTGCCCGGGTGGCGCTCGACTCTGTCAGCAGTATCGACGGTCCAGGCCACCGCTCCAAGCCGAAGCGCATCCTGTCGCGCCTGCACGGAATGTTCCTCGAGACGAGCACCCAGGCCGTCGCCGACCATCCGCGAGACTTCGAGACCGCGACCAGGGCCATGCTGCGGCAGCTCGAGCTCGCGATGCGCGAGACCTATTTCCACCCGAGCAAGGTCCCCGCGAACGTGATCGGCGAAGAGGGGCGGGCTATGCCGCAGCAGCAGCAATGAAGCTCGAGATCGTCCACACGACGCGATACCGTTACTCGGGCCCGATTGCAGAAACGGTGATGGAGGTGCGGCTGCGCCCGATGGACGGCAACGGGCAGCGCTGCCTGGAGTTCGAGCTGGCCGTCAGCTCGGGGATCAAGCCGCACACCTATCGAGATGGCTACGGCAACTACGTGCACTACTTCAACCTCGTGCGCCCGCACACAAGGCTGAGTGTGGCGAGCAGGTCCGTGGTCGAGACCGGCCTCGAGCTGGACCCTGACCCAGGCGAGGAACTGGTGAATGACTTCCTGCGCTACCGCGCGCCGGTCAAAGACATCCCCGGCATCCGCGAGCTGGGGGGCAAGCACCCGATCGCCGACAGTGCCTCCAGCGCTTCGGTGGAGCCGGCGCTTGACGAGCTGACTCGCACGATCAGCCGAGACTTCGCGTACGACCGCGCTGTGACGAACGTGTACAGCTCGGTCGATGAGGTTCTCGCGCTGCGCGCGGGGGTCTGCCAGGACTTCGCCCACCTGTTCATCGCCGTCGCCCGGGCCATGGGTGTGCCTGCCCGATACGTGAGCGGCTACATCCACCCCGGTCGGTCGACCGGCAGAACCGTGGCCCCGGCCTCGCACGCCTGGGCGGAGGCATGGGTCCCAGGAAAAGGATGGGTCGGCTACGACGCGACCCATCCCGTGCGGACGACCGACCACCACGTGAGGCTTGCTGTCGGTCGCGACTACAGCGACGCCGCGCCAACCCGAGGCATCTACGTCGGGTCGGCAACCGGCACGATGGACGTCAGAGTACGAACTCAAGAGGTGTCGGCCGGCCACTAAGCGGCCAGTGCAGATTTGGTGGCTGAGTCCAGGCGATCAGCGCGCCGATGCTCTAGCCTTCACCGAACAATGCGCAACTGGACCGAGATTGCGGTCGAGATCGTGATTATCCGGGGAGGTCCCCCGACTTAAGGCGCGTCGCTTGAGTCGTTGGACCTCCCGGCCAGAAGGTCGGGAGGTTTTTTTATGTCTGTGAATCGGCGAATCGTCGTCTATGACACGACGCTGCGCGACGGAGCGCAGGGTCCGGCCGTGTCGTTTTCAGCCTCCGACAAGCTCCGCATCGCGCGTTCGCTCGACGAGCTTGGATTTGATTACGTGGAAGGTGGCTTCCCCGGCTCCAACCCGAAGGATGAGGAGCTTTTCGCCAATCTCGAGAAGCAGCCGCTCGAGCGGGCAAGACTCGCGGCTTTCGGCGCGACCCGGCGTGCTGACGGCAGCTGCGAAGACGACGCCAACCTGGCAGCCCTCGCGCAAAGTGCCGCGCCGGTCTGGACCCTGGTCGGCAAGAGCGACGCCTGGCAGGTGACCAACGTGCTCCAGACCACGAACAACGAAAACCTGGCCATGGTCGAGGAGTCGGTGGCTTACGGCAAGAAGCTGGGTCGCGAGCTCATCTTCGACGCCGAGCACTTCTTCGACGGCTATGCGCGGGACTCGGAATATGCCATCGAGGTATGCCTGACCGCGGCGCGTGCCGGCGCGTCGTGGGTCGTCCTGTGCGACACCAACGGTGGGAGCCAGCCGGCTGAGATCAGGCGCGGAGTTGAAGCAATGTGTGGCGCCCTCGAGTCCGCCGGCCTCCCAACCAGAGTCGGCATCCACACGCACAACGACTGCGAGCTCGCCGTCGCCAACACGCTCGAGGGCGTTCTGGCGGGAGCTGACATGGTGCAGGGAACCATCAACGGCTATGGCGAAAGATGCGGTAACGCCAACCTCGTCTCGGTGGTCGCAAATCTCGTCTTGAAGCTCGGTTTCGACGCACTACCTAATACGTCGGTCGAACGATTCAGCGAGCTCTCGCGCATGGTCGCGGAGATCGCGAACCTGGCCCTGCCACTGCAGCAGCCATTCGTCGGACACGGCGCTTTTGCACACAAGGGAGGGCAGCACGTCGCGGCGGTGCTCAAGCACAAAGACGCGTATCAGCACATCGATCCGGAGGTCGTGGGAAATCAGGCGCGCGTGCTCGTCTCTGAGCTCTCCGGTCGTGGCAACGTCCTGGCCAAGGCGCGCGAGTTTGGGCTCGAGCTCGACCGCGACGACCCGCAGACCCGATGGCTGGTGCAGCACCTGAAAGAGCTCGAGCATCGGGGCTACTCGTACGAAGCCGCGGACGCGTCATTCGAGATGCTGGTGCGCCGGCTGCAGCCTGGCTACCAGGCGCCGTGGACGGTGGCCGACTTCACCACGCAGGTACGCAAGAACGGTGGCTCGGTCAACGCCGAAGCGACGGTGCAGGTCGAGGTCCGCGGCACGGTGTATCACACCGCGGCGACCGGAAATGGCCCTGTCAACGCGCTTGACGGCGCGCTTCGCAAAGCGCTGAGCCCATCCTTTCCCGGCCTGAGCGGAGTCATGCTGCACGACTACAAGGTGCGCATCCTCGACGGCGACGCGGGGACCGCCGCCACCACGCGCGTCCTGATCGAATCAGGCCAGGGTCTCAAGCGATGGACGACCGTCGGCTGCTCGAGCAACATCATCGAAGCTTCGCTGCTCGCGCTCGTCGACTCGCTGGAGTACGCGCAACAGGGCCTTTAGCCGGCGACGAGCGTGCCGCCGATCGGCTGTCGAGAACGCTCGACTGCGTCCTTTCGCACCAGTCGCTGCCCCTTATGGGGCCTTGGCCAGCAGGTACCCCCGGACCTCGTCGGCAAACGTTCTGGTGTTGATGGGTTTCGAGATGTAGCCGGTGCACCCGGCCGCGAGCGCTCGTTCGCGATCTCCGGACATTGCCAGGGCGGTCAGCGCCACGACAGGGACGCCGGAGCTCGCCGGGTCCGCCTTCAGCTCACGTGTGAACGTCAGCCCGTCCATTCCAGGCAGCTGGATGTCCATCAAGATGAGATTCGGCAAGCCCCTGGCGAGCACCTGGCGCGCCTCGACGGCGCTGCCCGCCAGCTCGAGGCGATAGCCTTCACGTTCGAGCACAGCGGACACCAGCAGCTGGTTTGCCGGGTTGTCCTCGACGATGAGGATCGTCATGGGTGTGCTCATTTGACCCCTTGAGGTGCGACCACGTCCCGCAGCAGCCCAAGCAGGCCCGCGGCGCCCGTCGAACCGCGGCGGAGAATCGTCGATACGTGGCCGTTGAGCTGCCTGATGTCGCTGTCGGTGAGCGTCTTTGCGGTCAGCACCATGATCGGAATCGCGCGGGTCGATGCTTCGTCACGCAAGGCCTCGACCACGTCGAAACCAGTGACCTCGGGCATCATCAGGTCAAGCAGCACGAGGTCAGGCAGTCTCGAGCGGGCAAGCTCGATCGCCTCCTTGCCACCCTTGGCGAGAATGACGGCGAATCCGGCGGGCTCCAGGACTCCCTGCAGCCAATCACGGTTCGCCTCCTCGTCGTCGACGACCAGCACGGTCTGCTGGCGACCGGATGTGCCTGGAAATCTGAACCTCGTGAGACGGCTCATCAGCTCTTTGGCAGGCACCGGCTTGACGAAGTAGTCCAATGCCCCGAGCGCCATGCCGAGCTCGGGGTTGTCGACCACGCTCACCACGACGACAGGGATGTCGCTTGTCTCGGGCGCCCGCTTGAGCCGCGTCAGCACTTCCCAGCCGTCGAGGTCGGGCAGGAGTATGTCCAGCGTGATGGCGGCCGGCTTGAGCTCTCGCGCTCGCGCAATGGCTTCGCCCCCGGTTCGGGCGACCGAGGTCTTGAAGCCGGCCTGGTCGATCTGCCGGGTCAACAGCTCCGCCGCGGCGGGGTCATCCTCGACCACGAGGACCAGCGGGCGCACGTCTCTCCTGTCGACCGCGCCATCACGCCCGCGCTGAGGTGTCGGGGCGGCGCCCGTCCGGGCCTCGATTGGCAGCGTGATGGTGAAAACGCTGCCTTTGCCGAGCTGGCTGTCGATCAGCACGTCGCCGCCATGCAGGGCCGCAAAGCGCCTTGTCAGATGCAGGCCCAGTCCCGTACCCGCCTGCTGCCTTTCCATGCCAGAGTCGACCTGCTGGAACCCCTGGAAGACGCGGGCGTGGTCCTTGGGTGCGATCCCGATACCGTTGTCGGCGACTGCGATCTCGACTGTCTTCTCGTGCCTCGATGACGTGACCGTGACCTCGCCGCCCTCAGGCGTGAACTTGACCGCGTTGGCCATGAGGTTGAGCAGCATCTGCTTGAGCTTGCCGGCGTCGGCCGTGATCTCCCCCCCGCTCATCTCCCCGGTCTGCATCTTGATCTGCTTCTGAGCCGCAAGTGGCTCGACCGTGCTCAGAGCCTGCGCGATGACCTCGGCCACCGAGACCGTCTGCAAACGGAGCTCCATCTGGCCGGCTTCGATCTTCGAAAGGTCGAGAATGTCGTTGATCAAGCCCAGCAGGTGCTTGCCGCTCGCGTGGATCTGCGTGAGGAACCTCGTGCGGGTCGCCGTGGGAAACCCGCCGTCGGGAGCATCGATCAGGAGCTCGGAAAAACCCAGGATGGCGTTTAGGGGCGTCCGCAGCTCGTGGCTCATGCTGGCGAGAAACACGCTCTTGTGCCGATCCGCATCAAGAAGCCGGGCGTTCGTGTCCTTCAGCTGATCGATAAGGTGCCTCCGGTCGAGGGCCGTCGCGAATGCGCTCATGAACTGCTGCACGCGGCTCACCTCGTCTCCGCCCAGGCCAGGCGAGAAAGGACCGGAGAGAATGGCCAGTGACCCAGAGCTAGAGAGGCCGGAGACCGGGAGCACGAGCACCGTGTGTGCCGACCCGCCAAGGGTGATACGGCTGACCCCCTGCGGGATGTCTGAAAGCCGGCGAGCCAGCTCTTCGAGGTGTGCAGGGGGCAGGCCCAACGACGCGCGAACCTGCCGGCTGCTTTCGAACGTGGCTGCTGAAGCCCCGCCCACCAGCCGCATCGCCCATTCGAGTGCGCGGCTGGAGAGCGCGTCGGTGTCCTCGCTGAGCTGCAGGTCCGCCATGAACGCCTGCAGGCCCTCCTCCTCCGCCGAGCGCCACTCGCGGCGCAGCCAGGCCGGCGGAGACAGGCTCACGTAGAGCAGTGGCACGATGGCGATCAAGACGACCTGGATTCCTACCTGTACGGCCGGTTGCTTCGCGATCGCTTGCCCGGCGATTGCAAACAGGAGGATCGCGACGATGGCCGCAAAGCCAAGGCTGAGGGATCGCAGCCGCCAGGCCTGTACGGCGGGCAGCGATCGGGAGACGAGCCAGAACCGGATGATCGGTTCCAGTACCAGCGCCGCCCACACGGCGATGAGACCAAATGCGAACACAGACTCGGCAGTGATCGGGATCATCTTCGCGGCGACAAGCGCCTGGCTCGCCAAAAAGGCTGCCGTCACGCCGACTGTGGCCGCCGCCGACACGACGTGCCACCGCCGAGACAGCGGTATCAGTGAATCGCGATAGCGCAGCAGCGCATAAGCGGAGCCCATGAATGCCACGAGGGTGATCGACGTGACGAGCGACGAGGTGATGTGCAGCAAGGACGCGATGCGGCCTGCCACGGTGACGAAAGACAGCAGGATGATCGCTAGCGCAAGAAAGCCTGTCGAGGGTGTGCGGTGGCGCGCCCAGCGCACCCCCGTCGCGACACCAAGCAGGATGAAAGCCACCGCGCTGATGTTCTGAAGTGCTTCCAATTCGGCCGGCTCCCTTCAGGCCGCGCCGAGGTGCTGAAGGCTCGCGCTGTCGCTCGTGACGACCTCGACCACCTCTGGGTCCCACTGGGTTCCGGCACCATTGCGCAGCACCGCGAGCGCCTCCTCGATGGCACGTCGCTTCCGGTATGGCCGGTCATTGACCAGCGCGTCAAAGGCGTCGCAGACGGAGACGATCCGGGCAAGTCGCGGGATCGCCGATCCCATGAGGCGGTCGGGATAACCGCGGCCGTCGTAGCGCTCGTGATGATTCCGGATGATCGGCAGGAGGCTGGAGCCTGAGCGCAGAGGGCGGACGATGCTCTCACCGATGACGACGTGCGCCTGCATGCGGGCCGTCTCCGCCTCGTCGAGCGGTCCCGGCTTCAACAAGATCGCGTCTGGCACGCCGATCTTGCCGATGTCGTGGATGATGCCGCCGCGGTACAGAGCATCGAGGGCGAACTCTGGAAGGCCAAGGCGGCGCCCCACGTGCCGGGCCGCCTCGCCCACGCGCTGTGTGTGGCGCTCGGTGAAAGAGTCCTTCGCCTCGACAGCCGAAGCCAGGGAGAAGATCACCTGCTCCGCGCTGTCAAGGGTGTTGTACAGCGCCTTGAGCCGCAAGGCTGACCTGACGCGCGCGACCAGCTCGGCGCGCTCGACGGGCTTGGCCAGGAAGTCGTCCGCACCCGCCTCGAGGGCCGCGACCCGGTCGCCGGTCTGGTTGAGAGCCGTGATCATCACCACCGGCAGGAGGCGCCCGCGCGGCATCGCCTTGATCCGCCGGCAGACCTCATACCCGTCGATGCCTGGCATCTGCACATCCAGCAGGACGAGGTCCGGGGCGACGGTTTCGATTGCTTCCAGGGCTGCCGCGCCATCCTCGACGAGCCGGACGGTGCAGTCGATCCCGGCCAGGTATGCCTGGATCAGTTCGCGGTTCGCGACTCCATCATCGACGACCAGAACCACAGCCATGGCTTCAAAATCCCCTCGGCGACCCTGTTAAGTGCTGCACCAAGTTTGAGATTGTAGTGTTAATTCAGCGTATTCAAGCCGAATTAGCGAAAGAGTTGGAACGATGCAGAACGCCGGCCCGGCCGGCACGGTCGCCCGTCAGGCGGTGGCGGCTCTCGCACCGGCTTCTGCACCGGTGTGCTGGGTGCTGAGGGCGCGCTTCAGATGCTGGACCGCCGCGCCGAGGTCGCCCCGTCGCTCGAGGATCTCGGCGTACAGGGCATGCGCTTGGCTCAAACGGTGGCTGGACGTTGGATCCTTGAAAAATTCAAAGGCGGCGTTGAATTCCGCGTCCGCCTGACCCTGGTTTCCACCCTCTTCCGCAATCCGGCCGAGCCAGACGTGAGCCCCACCGCTGTTGCTCGGTTCCGCGGCGCGAGTCGCAAACTCAAGCGCCTGTACCGCCCAGCTCTCGGCGGCCTCGAGGTCCCCGCGCAGGAAGTTGAGCTCACACATGCTCATCAGCATGTTGGCGCGCTGCGGTTCGACGCCTGCATCCTCGAACAGGCCGAGCGCCCGCTCGAAGTGACCCTGCGCGTCGGCCAGGTCGCCACGCCTGATCAGCAGCATGCCGAGGTTGTTCTCTGAACGAGCTAGCGAAAGACGGTCCGACAGGGTCTCGTGGATTCCAATCGCTCGATGCGCATACCGCGCGGCTGGGTCGAACCGGCCGAGCTCTTGGTACGCAATGCTCAGGTTGGTGTACGTGATCGAGAGCCCTCGCAGGTCCTGGATCACACCGCCGGCGGCGATCGCGAGCTCGTAGGTGTCGATCGCGGCCTGCCAGTTCCCGTTGGTGGTGTGCACGGCGCCGAGAATCGCAAGCAGCCGGGCTTCAGTCATCGGCGCCGGCGGGTTGAGCGCCTGGCAGGTGGCGAGAGCTCCCTCCGCGAGGGCGAGCGCGCCGGGATCCCGGACGAGGTAGGCCGCCGACGCTTCGGTGCCGAGGCACTCGGCGGTCATCAGATTGTCGCCCGCCAGCTCGAAATAAGCTCGAGCGCTGGATGCGAGGCGGCGGGCGGGCACAGGCTGCGCCAGCCTCAGATAAGCCGTCGCCATCAGGAACTTGATCCGCGCCGCGATCTCCGGGTCGCGTTCGCCAGCCAGGACCGTTTCGGCGAGGGCGAGCGCTTCCGCGTGCTCGCCCGTCGCGAGAAGGCGTTCGATCTCTATGGTGCCTTCCGAAGAACGTGGTTCCATGGTGCTCGGCCGGCTGAGGAAGAAGTCGAGCGGGCGGCCCGTCCGCGACGCGATGAGCTTGAGCGTCTCCATCGACGGCTTGGCCTTGCCTGTCTCGACGAAGTAGATGGCAGTGCGGCTGATCTCCGTTCCGGCCACCTGGCCGAGGCTCAGGCCGGCCTCGAGCCGCGCCTGCCTGGCCGTGCCGGCCTTGATCTCGACTCCTTTTCGCCGCCCGCGACGGCCCGAAGTTGCCTTCCCGATCTCCCTCGGGCCGTCTGCGGCTGGGTGCGCTTGCACCTCTGACATAACGTCAGCTTATCCGACTATTTGCTACTTGACAAAGATGAATTGACGATGTTGAAGAAAAGTTGAGTTTTTAGTGGCAGCACCCGACCACGTTGTCAGCTCCGACACTCAGCGACAGTGTGAGGACGAGGATCGTCGCCACGATGGCGGCAAAAAATAGCTTGCGCATTCAAATCACCTCCTTTGCGGCACAGACCAGTGCCCGCGAAGGGGACCCAATGAGACGAACGGGATCAATCCGCGTACGCGGCGGGTACGCTGGCTCGGTGCCAACTCCAAAGACTCGAGGCGGCGCCCCATGCCATCGCCGCCAGCTTTCCAACGGCGATGGCCGCCGCGAGGGTTCCCACCCCAACGGCCAGCCAAGGCGGCGCAAAGTCGGTCGCCCGCAGCGCGACAGCAGCCGGGAGGATCGCCAGCGATACGGCGGCGCACGCCGTCAGGGTCGCGGCAATCGTGATGCCAAAGCCTGGTTCTTCGAGGTCAAGCTCGATGTCGTCGACCGTCGGTCGGCGTCCCGGGCCTATCTCACCTACTGGATTGATTGCAGCTCCTCCCACATAGCCGGCGCGACACCCCTCGCGGCTGTGTTACAAGTACTGCCCGGTCATGTTAATTGAAAGTGGCATGAATTAACGTGCGAATAAATAAGTAGTGGCTGGATCCCCCTCTCCCGCGTACGCGCCCGGACTCAGCCGCGGCACGGTCTCACGTCCGGCGCTGACCGTCACCGGTTTCGGGCTGCGCGGCTGGCGTGTGTTCACGATCGCCGCGACCTCGGCCGCAGCCCTCTCCCTCGCCTTCATTGCGTGGACGGTCCTTCGCGTCGGCGGCGACCAGGCGACGATCGCGGTCGATGACATCGGCGAGGCGGTGGCAGCCGTAGCGGCAGCGGTCAGCTGCGGCCTGGCGGCTTATCGGAACTCGGGCCGCACACGCCTGGCCTGGGCAATGTTTGCGGCCTCCGCAGCAAGCTGGGGCCTCGGCGAGATCATCTGGTCGATCTATGAGGTCGGCCTCGGGGTCGACGTCCCCTTCCCTTCCGCGGCCGATGCAGGCTTTCTGCTGGCGATTCCTTTCGCGGTGGCCGGGGTCTTTGCCTTCACGTCGGCGCCCAGCCGCCTGACGAGTCGCGGCGAAGCTCTGCTGGCCGGCGCCATAGTCGCGTTGTCGCTCGTGTTCGTCGCCTGGTCGTTGGGCCTTCGGAACGTCTATGACAGCTCATCCGCGTCGCCGGCAGCCCAGCTGATCGGCCTGGCCTACCCCGTAGGGGACATCGTCACGATCACCGTCCTGGTGCTGGCCCTGCGGCGGGCCCGACGGGCAGAAAGGGGTCGCATGCTCTTGCTGCTCGGCGGTCTCGCCGCCAACGCGTTCGCCGACAGCGCCTTCGCCTATCTGACAGCCAACGGGTCATACGCCGCAATCGGCAGCGTGCTGGATGCCGGCTGGGTGGTCGGATACCTTCTGATCGCGTTGGCCCCACTGTGGCCGGCCACCGATAAAGAGGCGACCGCGGTGGAAGGTCCAATCGAGCTGTGGCAGCTGGCGCTGCCGTGGGTGGCGGTGCTGGCTGCGGCGATTACCGCGATCATGCTCGCCTCGACAGACCAGACGCTGGATCAGTTCGCTACGGTCCTGGCCGGAAGCATCGGCATCCTTCTCGTTGGAAGCCAGGTCCTTTCGCATCGGGACTCACGCTCGTTCCTGGTGAAAAGCCAGCGTATGGAGAAGCAGCTCGAGCGGCGCAGCGGCTTGCTCGACGAGATCATCACTCACGCTCCGCTGGGGATAGCCCGCGTCGGCCCCAACATGAAGATCATCGACGTCAATCCACGCATGGCTGCGCTCATGCGCCTCAAACCGGAGGAAGCAATCGCGACCCCGGTCGCCCGTTATCTGCTGCCCGACGAGTTCGCGCGGGTCGCGGAGCTGTTCCGGCCGCTCTGGAATGGCGACGTCGACACCATCGAATCGGACAGCAACATGGTCCGTCCTGACAAGACCACAGTGTGGCTGCACTGGAGCGCGACCACGGTGCGCAACGCTGCGGGCCGGGTGGAGTATTTCCTCGCGATGTATGAGGACACTGACGCAGAGCACGCGGCGAACGAGGCTGCCATCGCCCACCTGGCGGGCATCGAGCGGCTGAACGAGCTGAAGAGCGAGTTCATCACATTTGTGAGCCACGAGTTCCGGACGGGTCTGGTTGGAATCCAGGGCTTCAGCGAGATGATGCGCGACTCAGATCTACCGGTCGATGAGGTCAAGAGCTACGCAGGCGAGATCAACAAGGACGCTGAGCGCCTGAACCGCATGATCAACGACATGCTCGACCTCGATCGGATCGAGGCCGGTCGCTTGACGCTGAGGATCGAACCGGTGGATGTGAACCTGGTGCTCGAGGGCGCTGTCGAGAGGGCGCACGTTTCGAGCGAGCGTCACCAGTTCACCACCGACCTCGACCCCGCGGCGCCAATCGTGCACTGCGACGCCGACCGGCTCGCGCAGATTGCCTCCAACCTGCTGACCAATGCTGTCAAGTACTCCCCGGACGGCGGCTTGATCGAGGTTGCGAGTCGGGTGGTGGAAGGCTTCGTCGAGGTCACCGTGCGCGACCACGGCGCCGGCATCGCGCCCGAATTCGCGAAGCGCCTGTTCAGTCGTTACGAGCGCTACGAGAAGACGAGCGGCAAGGTCATCGGCACCGGCCTTGGGTTGGCGATCGCCCGGCAGATCGTCGAGATGCAGGGCGGGCGCATCTGGGTCGACAGCATCGTGGGGACAGGTTCCGAGTTTCATTTCACGCTTCCGCTGCAGGCGGCAAAGATGGCGAGTTGAGCTCAACGACTCGAGTGCTGATCGTCGACGACGATCCGGTCAACATCGAGCTCCTCAGTCATTACCTCGCCGGCCATGTCGACGATGTTCGGGGACTGACCGACTCTCGCCAGGTGGAGACTGTCTTCTCCGAGTATCAGCCGGACCTCGTCCTGCTCGACCTCCACATGCCGGATCCAGATGGTCTCGAGGTTCTCCGCCGCCTCCGTGGCGCCCGCCTCAGCCTTGGGTACCTTCCCGTGATCATGCTGACCGCGGACAGCGGGCACGTGGCTCGCAACAGCGCTCTCATCCTCGGCGCCGATGACTTCTTGCTGAAGCCTTTCGACCGCGAGGAGGTGGTCCTCCGCGTGCGCAACCTTCTCCGCACGAGGCAGCTTTACGTAGACGCAAGAGAAGGGCGGAGTGAAAGTTAGCTGGGCTGGTCGAGAAACTCCGTGACGAGCGACTGGAAGTGATGGACTCCGTTCTCCCGCAGCGCTGAAAATCGCCCGCGCGTGTAAGACCGCGATCGCAGCCCACGCTGCACCTGCTCGCAAACCGCGATGTCCTCCTGCTGGATCTCGTCAGAGAAAGCGATCGTCTGCTGCATGGACTCCCAGCCCGCACCAGTGCCGGGCTCAGCGAAGAACCACTCGAAGATCGTGAGGGTGCGGTCCGGTCCCATCGGGAGGAT
>WNGI01001755.1_pt1 | contig 18406 bp, 13 predicted proteins | sample 5400621 | NCBI WGS metagenome assembly WNGI01 (sample SAMN13153374, study PRJNA577476) | soil metagenome | isolation source: 20 cm soil or saprolite under Garry oak tree replicate 1 | place: USA:California | collected 2016-06-15
AGCCCAGCCCCAGCACGCAAACAACCAGTCCGGTTAGCAATAAGGTGTGTCCATCGACACCACCGAAGAAGGTAACGCGAGACAAATCAGGTAACGTCAGGTTCGCCTCGCCACCCTGGTGCGATTGCGCGAACGTGGATTCGGCAAAAACAAACAGTCCGGCCGCTGTGGCAGCCGCGGAGCGCATGCTGCGCCGAAAACGCGGCAATAACGACGTCGAACCTGAATCAGTCTTGATATTGAGTCTTTTCTTGATAAGCAACGCTGCTGAACAAACCGACAGCAGGCTGATGAATAAGATCAGCGAAATGTCCACGATTTGGTGATTTCCTTTCTAAATTTAGACCCGGGCGAGGCCGACTACTTCAGGGTTTTGCGTGGGAAACATCAGACTGGTCGTCCTCCGCTTCCTCGAGAGCAATAGCAGTCGTACCAAAAGTGCGTATTATTGCCGATTTGCGAGGGTCGTGTCCAACAGGCGTACGGTAATTTGCAGGTTGGGAAGCTGCGCTTGCCCCCGCTCAAGGTTGAATATCATCCGATCTTGGGCGGGGCAAGCCCCACCTTCCCAACCTGCAAATCTGTAAAAGTTGAGTGGGCGACTTCGTGTTGAATGGCTTCTACACGGGCGAGCTTGCCTCGGCTAAATCGACAATAGCTTCCGGCCGTTTGCCGATTCCCAGCCAACGCCGAATTGAATCGATAAGAATCACGACAGCGGCGATCATGATAATCGCCGTCAGCGCTACGTTGATGTAACCCTGAGTGGCGGTTTCCGGCTTTTGGGAGAGGGGCCAGAAAATATCCGTGATCGACTGCCAGCCCGCTACAAGGGTAGTACTGCCAACAAAACTCAGCGGCAGAAGTGTTACCCAACTGTATTTCGCCTTCCCCGAGTTGATGATCATAGTGGTTGCAACGCACAACGCAACCGCGGCCAGCAACTGGTTCGCTATTCCAAACATTGGCCAGATAGTTGAGATAGATCCAGACCAAATGAACGCGGCCCAGGCCGCAACTACAAGCGCCGACGTGATCACAGAACCGGGCAGCCAATTTGGTTCTTCAAGTCTGCGATAGAATCGTCCGCCGAATTCGCCGACAAGAAAGCGGGCGACACGTGTCCCGGTGTCGATCGTGGTGAGGATGAAAAGCGCTTCAAACATTATGGCAAAGTGATACCAGTACTTCATTAAGCCGCTCAGTCCTGGAATGCCGTCGAATATTTTGGCGATTCCAAGCGCGAGGGTAACTGCGCCACCGGTACGCCCGCGCAGGTTCTTCTCCCCTGATTCCTGCTCCAGACGATCGATCTCCTGCGGTTGCAGGTTGAACCCTTGCGCCGTGTGTTCATCAACCATGCGAACATAGGCGGCCTTCTGCGTCTCAGTACGCTGAGCCGTGTTTATCGCAAAGTAGTCACCGGGAAAAAGAGATGTCGCTGCGATGAGCGCCACCACGCCGACCACGCCTTCCATCAACATTGCCCCATAGCCAATCAGCCGGGCATCGCTTTCTTTTGCGATCATCTTTGGCGTAGTGCCCGAAGATATCAATGCGTGAAAACCAGAAATCGCGCCGCAAGCAATCGTTATGAAAACAAAGGGATAAAGCTTTCCTGGAATAACGGGACCGCCACCGCGTGTGAATGGCGTGAGTGCCGGCATGTTCAAGTTGGGATGAACCAGAATCACGCCAATGATCAGGAAAGCGATTGTGCCTATTTTCAGGTAAGACGACAGATAGTCGCGCGGGCAAAGCAACATCCAGACCGGCAACACTGAGGCGATAAAACCGTAGGCTGCCATTAGCATGATGACAGTGTTACGAGAAAGCGTCAGCGTGCTGGCGAAGGAAGAATCAGCGATGCGTCCGCCAAGATAAACCGCTGCAAGAAGTCCTATAACCCCGATTACGCTTGCTTCAGCAATCTTTCCTTTGCGGAAGCGATACATGTAAAGACCCATGAATAAAGCGAGGGGAATAGTGAACCCAACCGTGAATGTGCCCCACGGTGACTCTGCCAAAGCGTTGACGACGACCAGGCCCAGCCCCGCAAGCGCAATCACCACGATGAACAAGATCGCAACACCCGCAACGAAGCCGGAGAGCGGGCTGATCTCAGTGCGCGCCATCTCAGCGAGTGACTTACCTTTCCGCCGGATGCTGCCCGCAAGGATCATGAAATCGTGAACCGCGCCACCCAAACAGACGCCGATTACCAACCACAACAAGCCGGGGAGGAAACCAAACTGCGCCGCCAGAACCGGCCCAATCAACGGGCCAGCGCCGGAGATCGCAGCAAAGTGATGGCCGAAGAGGACCCACTTGTTTGTCGGGTAATAGTTGTGGCCGTCGTACATCGTTTCCGACGGCACAGGACGATTATCGTCAAGAGTGAGCACTTTGGCGGCAATAAATGCGGAGTAATAACGGTACGCGATTGCGATCACGCAGAGAGAGCCCACGATGATTGGTAAAGCATTCATATGATTAGCCTGAAAAACTTACGACTAGTTACGTACCAGAGATAAGAGTAATCGTCCCTTGAGTATTGTTACCGTTGCCGCGAACTGTGTTGTTTCCTCGTGACTGAAACACACCGATAGAGTTTTTGAAGCCTATTCCGTTGTTGAAGACTGTAGAGTTTGAGACGCGTACAGTCCCTGCCGATGAAACCGAATCGATTGAGATTCCAGCTGCTGCGTTATTGAACACCAGGCAGTTGTCTACGTCCAACTCCGCTCCGCTGGAGAACTGCAGCGAAAGCCCCAGGCTATGGCCTGACACAATGCTGTCTCGAATGCTAACTTTGGCCCCGCTGCTAACACCGACTCCGTAGCCGAAACCTGTACTGTTGTTGTTTTCAATTCGGCAGTGATCTATGGCCATGGCCCCTCGGGCAAAAATACCGGCTCCGTTATCTCTTATGAAGGTGTCGTTTATGAAAACCTGAGGAGAGCCGGCAGCAATGTTGATGCCAAAAGAGCTGCCGCCTGTGAATCTTGTAATAGTGCACCCTTCAATGTGCAGCGTTCCAACACTATTGACTTGTATACCATTACCGCTCGATCCCAATCGGCTCACGTATAAGTTGCGCAACACTACAACATCTGAGGCTCCAGCGTTGATTGAAACCACATCTCCGATAACGGCTGTGCCCATGGCCGCGTGGACTCCCGGAGCTGCCATGAGAGTGAGCGCCTTGTCAACATTCGCCGCACCATAAGGACCCGACTCAAGCGCGACGATTACGCCTCCTGCCGCCGTTTTGGGAATTGCTCCGCTAAAGAAACGACAAGGGGTTGCGAGACCACAATTATTAGCATCACTGCCGGAGGTAGACACGAATGTTTGTAAAGGCAATGCGTGAACCGAGGGGCAAGACAACACGGTTAGGAAAATAGTACCCGCAAAAAATCCAAACTTGGTCATGGCAAATCTCCTCGTTGTTTGAGGGACGGGCAGCCCGCACCGACGTCAAGGTTGAGGTATCACGTCACTTTGTCGGCAATGCTTCTAGCCCACTCAAAGAACCTGTTCGACAAGAGGCCACTTCTTGGAGTGCTGCGACTTGTCGCAGCTTTTTCAAGGAATGCCTCGCAGCCAAAAGCGGCGACAAGTCGCCGCAATCCAAGGAGTGGCATCTTTGGACGGTATTAGACTCTTTCGTTAGTAGTGGGACTCTGCGAGATTCCGAGAATTGCTCCGACAATCCCGCACAAAACTCCCAACCCAATAAAAGTGACCGCAACGATGGTGCGTTTGCCTTCGCCGAATCCACTCATCATGCTGGCGGAGAGTTCGCTCAAACTGGCATGGTGCGGAATCGTCAGGATTCCGACAGCGATTAGAAATGAGCCCACTCCGAGAAGCGATAACCACCCCGGTGTGGTCTGGAGGCGACCAAATTTCTTACCCAGTTCGCTGCGTGCGTAACCGTACGAAAGATAGATCGACAACCCTATCATCAACCACGCAATGAAGCGCCACCAGGATGTCGGAGGCAGATAATACATTAGGAAGAGGCACGAGATTGCTCCCGCCATTGGCAACAACCATGCGCCGAAGGGAACCTTGAACGGCCGCCCACGTCCCGGATCTTTGTAACGCAAGATGGTTATTCCCACGCACACCAACACAAAGGCAAAGAGTGTCCCAATGTTAGTCAGGTCAACCATTTCATCGATACTCATCACAGCCGCAAAAAGACCGACAACCACACCGGTCAGGATTGTCGTAACGTGCGGGGTCTTGTATTTCGGGTGGACCTTCGCAAAAACAGGCGGCAGCAATCCGTCGCGCGCGATTGAAAAGAAGATCCGTGGTTGGCCTAGTTGGAAGACAAGCAAGACCGCGGTGTGAGCAACAACAGATCCGAAGGAGACGATTGCGCTGGCCCACCTGGCGTCTGGCGCCACGTGACCGAGAGCCATAGTCAGGGGTTCAGCCTGTTCAGTAGCCAGACGCCGGACCAGTTCGTTATAGGGAATCAAACCGGTAAACACAGCGGCCACTACCACATAGAAAATCGTGCAAATAATGAGCGAAGCGATGATGCCGATAGGCAGATCTCTGGATGGATTTTTCGTCTCCTCGGCGACGGTGGATACAGCATCGAAACCGATGTAGGCAAAGAACACGACCGCGGCGCCGGCGAGTGTGCCTCCCCAGCCTGTTGGTTGAAATGGGTGCCAGTTTTTCGCCATGTTCGACGGCGAAACGAAGTAAAGCGCAACCCCGATGAAAAAGAGCAGAACGAGGATCTTAATTGCCACCATCACGGCATTGAATTCCGCCGACTCTTTTATGCCCCACACCAGCACGATTGTGATCAGAGCTACAATCCCGAGGGCGAGCAGGTTGAAAACAATCGGAAACCCAAAAATATGCGGGGCGCTCTCAATCAGTCCTGGAATTTTTCTCGCCGTACGAAAGTCAGTTGAGAGCCATTGCGGGATGTCGACCCCTAAAGCGTCGTGCATGAAAGAACGAAAGTAGTTGGCCCAACTAATGGCGACGGCGACATTTCCGATCGCGTACTCCAGGATCAAGTCCCAGCCGATGATCCACGCCACCAGTTCTCCCATGGTCGCGTAAGAATAGGTGTATGCGGAGCCAGAGATGGGCACCATCGCGGCCATTTCTGCATAGCAAAGTGCGGTAAAAGCGCAAACGACCGCTGTTATGCAGAACGAAAGCATCAACGACGGGCCTGCTCCGGGTCGCGAAGCGTCGCCGGCTGCGGCCGTACCCACGGTAGCGAAGATGCCGGCGCCGATGATTGCGCCGATACCAAGCAAGGTCACGTTGAGGGGACCAAGACTTCGCTTGAGTGAACGGGTTTCATCACCCAGCGCGGCCAGAATGTCGTCAAGGTTCTTTGTGCGGAAAATTCCTCGAAGCAAGGTGTCGCCTCCGGAGTGAATTTAGATAGCTCTTACCTGGCTGTTGGGTACTGGACCAGGGGCGGTTGCCGTATTTATCCCAAAGGGATTCAAGTTAACCGAGGCTCAAATTGAACCGCTACTGGCCGTTGCTCTGAAGGAATGCTTGCGGAGTTTGCCACGGAAAACGGAAAAAGGTAAAGGAATTTCAGAGTGGTTTTCTGTTCTTGTCTTTGCTTCTTTGTTCTTAGTACTTTGTACTTGGCAGTTCGCACTTCGAATTAGAAGTGGCAAATAAGACAGAAACCAAGTACAAAGTTCAAAGCACTAAATGCGTTTTACGTTGAGCGATGTACCCCTTTCGAAACATTCTTTTTCCGACAGACTTTTCAGCGCATGCGCGCGCTGCCTTGAAGTATGCTGCGGCGTTTGCACGCAGCGGCGGCGGACGCGTGGTGCTTTTTAGCGTTCAGGACGCAAAGGTGCCCGCAAATCTCCTAACAATGCCGGACTATGTCCTCGAAGACCAGGAGAACCGCTGGCTCTTACAGCTGCGCGCCGACGCAAGAGAATTGCTAAGCGATCCATTGTTTGCAGGTGTGGAAGTGGAACCAGTAATCGTTGACGGCGACCCCGTGCACGAAATTGCCCGAGCAGTGTCAGACTATGACATCGATCTCGTAACGGTTGTCACTCGCGGACGCAAGGGTCTATCTCGTGCTCTCGGTGGTTCTACCGCTGAAGAGATTATAACTGAAGCGCCTTGCCCCGTTTTGGCAATCCGACCCCCGCAGCGTGATTTTGTGGAACACCGAGATAGCCGAACGGAGATTCATCTCAATCGTGTGCTGCTGGCAACAAACTTTCGGCCATCTTCCGCGGCGGCAACTCAGCTTGCCACTCAAATGGCTAACCAGCTTGGCTCCGATCTTCACGTCCTCTACGTTATTGGCGACTATTTCGAACAGATCTCCGTCCTGTTTCCTGAGGGCAGCCTCGCGGCTCTATCGCGCCTGCGCAGCTACGTGCAAGAACGGATGTTGCAACTGGCGCGCGAGGATGGTCCGCGCGCAATTACGCACATAGCTGAAGGCCGACCCTATGAGGAGATCGTACGTCTGGCGGCGCAGCAGGACTCGGATATGATTGTGATCGGCACGACTGTTCATCCCTCTTTGTTTGGCGGTACGCCAGTTTTGGGATCTGAGATTGAAAGAGTCGTGAGGAATTCGCCATGTCCAGTGCTCTGCGTTCCGGCAGCACGAGTATTGACGCCGCTGCCGGCCTTTGTAACGCAACCCGTCCCGCAGACGTGAGAAATCAGGAGCAGGAGCAGACGGCAGGAGCAGGGAAAGAAATCATGAGCCAAATGGCTAATCGACAAAAAAGACAGGCTGCGAAGCTCGAGTTTCGCAGCCCTTCGTTTTCCCTGCTCCTGCCGTCTGCTCCTGCTCCTGATCTCTGCTCCTGGTTATTGCTTCCGCTCCACAGGCAGACCTGACTTTTCCCAGGCAGCGAAGCCACCAAGTAAGGCAGCAGCGTTATTGAAACCTTTTGTTTTGAGACTGACCACCGCACCGGCGGACGTGTGTTCGGCTTGTCAAGAACAGTAGGTGATTATTGTTTTGTCGCGCGGCAATTCGTCCAAATGTTCGAGGATTTCCGAAGAAGGTATCAGCTTGGCACCCGGAATGTGGCCCTGGTCGTACGAGGCTTGATTGCGCACATCAATAATCACAGCCTGACCCTTCTTCACGAGCTCCTGCATCTCAGGTAGGGTAATCCGGCGAGCGCCATCACTCGGCGGCGCCGGTTGTTGCGGACTAGCCTTCTTGTCCGCCGCTTGAGCAAATTCCGAGACCTTCCGCTCCGCGGAGTTGCAACCGAGAATAATTGCCCCCAGCAGTATAATCGCAGGAAATAAAAGGTTACGCCTCATCAACAACCTCCGAAAACTCTAATCAGAACTTAAGGGCTACACAGAAACCCTTCAGCTAATTTGTTACGCCTCCGCTAATTTGTCAATGGCTCGGTGAGTAGGGGCCGCACTCCGTGGCCGCCCCTCTTCGCGCTTGACTCAATTCTAAGAATGTCATAAGTGCAACGAGGGGGTGGCCTCGGAGGGCCACCCCTACAATTGTTAGGTACTTCCGATTTTGACCAAACTGCACTAGTACATCAAAACCCACTATCTTTTTCTTCTAGATGATATAGTCTCGCATCACCTAAACACGCAGACTGGGGATTACAGATGATCGAGCATACCGACCCGATAAAGTGGGCCAAGGTAGTCGACCACACACGCTGCATTGGCTGTCATGCCTGCACTACCGCGTGTAAATCAGAAAATCTTGTTCCGCTTTCCGTGACGCGAACTTACGTCAAACATGTGGACGTCGGTGTCTTTCCTCAGGTGCGACGAGCTCATCAGGTTACGCGTTGCAACCAATGCGCACACGCTCCCTGCGTAGTTGCCTGCCCGACAACTGCAATGTTCAAACGGGCAGATGGCATTGTTGATTTTGACAAGTCGATTTGTATTGGCTGCAAAGCCTGCATGGCTGCGTGTCCTTACGATGCAATCTTCATTAACCCTGAAGATCATTCAGCAGAGAAGTGCAACTTCTGCGCCCATCGCATCGATATGGGCCTCGAACCGGCTTGTGTAGTTGTTTGCCCGACCCAGGCGATTCTTGTCGGCGACATGAATGACCAGAATTCGTATGTTGCTCAAATCATAAATCGTGAACCCGTAATGGTGCGCCGTCCGGAGAAGGAAACTTTACCGAAGCTCTTTTATAAAGGCGCGCATCAAGCGACGCTGGATCCGCTCGCTGCAAAAAGGCCTGAAGGCGGACTCTTCATGTGGAGCGAACAACAGGAAAGCCAGGCACACGTTGTTTCCGGTAATCCGACCTTCAATAACAGTTCAGCGGCTGCTTTGCTTTCCTATGATGTGGCCCATTCGATTCCGTGGGATTGGCGCGTTAGTCTTTACACGTGGACCAAGGGCATTGCCGCGGGGGTTTATCTTGTTGCCTCGCTGTTAGTGCTATTTGGTTTTCTAAGCCCAAAAAACTCAATTTGGTTGTGGGCCGCACCGGTTGTTTCGGGAATGTTTCTGGCGATCACCGGCGGATTGCTCCTTTGGGATCTGGAACACCCGGAACGTTTTTATCTGATCTTTACGCGCCCACAGTGGCGCAGTTGGCTGGTGAAGGGCGCATTCATTATCGCGGGCTACACACTTGTGCTGGCAATTCATTTCTTTGCAAGTTGGTCGGGATCGATAACGCTGCAGAGTTGGCTGATGATTGCTGGAATTCCTTTGTCGATCCTCACAGCAATTTACACTGCCTACCTTTTTGCGCAAGCAAAAGCGCGCGATATGTGGCAAAACCCACTGCTGCCGCCGCATTTGTTCATCCAGGCGTTGCTGCTCGGCTCGGCGGTTGTGCTGCTAATTGCATCATGGATAGATCAGAGCCCTTCGGACGATCACTCTTCAATGATTGGTGGCGTGGCTCCATCTGCTGTTGCGTCGCTTCGTATCCTTGCCATCACTAGTTTGCTTCATCTGTTGATGATTTGGGGAGAGGTATCGCTCACTCATCCTACCGCCCACGCACGACTGGCAATATGGGAGATGGTGCGCGGTCGCTATCGCAACGATTTTTGGATGGGAACGCTGCTGTCGCTTGTTGGCGGGCTACTTCCGTGGCTCGGACTCTTTGGTGTCCTGAACATCTCAATCGGCGTGGCCGGTGCACCGATGGCTTTGATTGGCTTGATGCTTTACGAAAACGCTTATGTGCAGGCGGGGCAGTCAGTGCCGCTGGCGTGAGTGTCCGACGAACTTTAGTTTATCTATGACAGCAAAAAACTCGGGCAACACATGTGACGTCTTCTCATTCACACCGCGGCTTTAGCCCGGTGTCAAAGCGAGCTCCGCAACCTGGGAACCGTTTTAAACGGTTTTCTGTTGAGCGTCAGCCATTCGGCGCACCGCAAACCGTTAAAACGGTTGCAGAAGAAATAGCGGCCCGCACTATCACCGGGCTAAAGCCGCGGTGAGAATGAGATAGCTAGCGACCAAGTAACAAGCGGCGTAGAATAGCCTCAAGGAAAAGTTCTTTATGAGCACGAAAGCAGAAGCCACAGTGGACGACCTCTACCGCGTTCCTGAGAACGGCAAAGCAGAAATCGTTAACGGAGAACTGGTACTCATGTCACCCACCGGAGGAGTACCCGGCCGAGCTGCGGGCAAAATATTTATCAGCTTGCATGATTATGAACGACGTGTTGGAGGTGGTTACGCCTTTCCCGACAATGTTGGTTTCATAGTCAAGCTTCCCAATCGTCGTTCGTTTAGTCCTGACGCAGCTTTTTACAAAGGCGAAATGCGCGGCGGACTTTTTCTCGAAGGTGCGCCCGTATTGGCTGTTGAGGTAAGAAGCACCGACGACTACGGCCCCGCGGCTGAAAAACGCATGGCGCAGAAACGAGCAGACTACTTCGCTGCGGGAACCGTGGTGGTCTGGGATGTCGACGTGCTGCGGGAGAAAGTTGTGCGAGTGTTTCGTGCGAGTGCTCCTGAGAATCCGACTATGTACACCGGTAGCAACGCCGCTGAAGCTGAACCGGCATTGCCGGGGTGGATGATGCCGGTAGATGATATGCTCGGGTAAGAGGTCCCAGCCGGTAAGGGATGAAACTTGACCGGCGTCTTTGCTACATACTGGTTTAGGTTCGTCAAACTGGGGATTGCTAGTCAATCGCAGAACCGAGGAGCGGTAGCGACCGGGTGAGCGTTGGTGATCACACAAAGGCGAATTCATTAGCTCGACCGGGTTCATGCCGTTATCTCTGAGGCCTGGTACGAATACGGAATTGACGAGCGCTATCTCTATCGTTGTCTGGTGCCCACGCGGACCCGGTCGCTACCGCTCCTCGGTTCTGCCGTTGAGTGAGAACGCTTCTATCGAACAACACCCTGCAGGTACCTTTTCGAGGGCGTTGCACAATTGCTTGAGTGCCGCTTCGCTTCGTTACGAACTTGGTTACGACTATGAGCCCAGATGATCTAGACCAACGCGTTTCCGCCGCCCGCGATGAGACCGGCTCCCGTGGCGAGACCTTCTATCCCGGCCCGAGCCGCAATCATCTCGCCGCCTTCCCCCCAAAAGAACGCTGGGATGATTGGACCGAGCTCGATTCGCGTGCCTGGCCCAAACGTAAGGAGCGTCATTACTCGCTCATCCCCACCACCTGCTTCAACTGCGAATCAGCTTGCGGTCTGCTTGCCTATATCGACAAAGTAACAGGCGAAGTTCAGAAGTTTGAAGGCAATCCGGAACATCCGGGATCCCGTGGACGAAATTGCGCCAAGGGACCGGCGACTCTCAATCAGATCACCGATCCCGATCGCATTCTTTATCCCCTGAAGCGCGCCGGGAAACGTGGCGAAGGCAAATGGGAACGTGTCAGTTGGGACGAAGCGCTTGAAGACATTTCAGCGCGGATTCGCAAAGCGATCGTTGAAGATCGCCGCGATGAGATCATGTATCACGTCGGCCGCCCAGGCGAGGACGGTTTTACCGAACGCATCCTCGCGGCGTGGGGTGTCGACGGTCACAACTCACATACGAATATTTGCTCCTCCGGAAGCCGGGAGGGCTACCAGCTTTGGATGGGAATGGATCGCCCGAGCCCGGATCACTCAAACGCAAAAGTGATCCTGCTTATCAGCGCGCATCTCGAATCGGGCCATTACTTCAATCCGCACGCGCAACGCGTAATCGACGGCAAAGCAAATGGCGCGAAACTGATCGTCTTCGACACGCGACTGTCACACACCGCCACACACGCCGATTATTGGGTCGCACCTTATCCGGGATCGGAAGCCGCGATGTTACTGGCCATTGCGAATTACTTGATTCAAAACAATCTCTACAACCGTGACTTCGTGCGGCAATGGTGGAATTGGGAGCAATACCTCGCCGTGGAGCATCCCGAAATCGAAACAAACTTTCAGAGCTTCGAAACTTTGCTGCGCGATACCTATAAGCAATACACGTTTGAATTCGCGGCCGCTGAGTCAGGCGTTGACGCACGTGTGATTGAAGAGATCGCTGAATTGGTCGCAACAGCGGGTACACGTTTCTCGAGTCACAACTGGCGCAGTGTTTCGTCAGGCGTTAGTGGAGGCTGGTCTGTTGCTCGTTGTCTTTTCATGCTTAATGCACTGCTTGGCGCCGTCGCCACCGAAGGCGGGGTGTTTCCGAATGCGTGGAACAAGTTTGTCCCCAAGCCAATATATACGCCGCCACATCCGCGCATGTGGAATGAGACCACGTGGCCGCGCGAGTATCCGCTTTCGATGAATGAAATGTCGTTCCTATTACCGCACCTCCTGAAGGACGGACGAAGCCGGCTCGATGTTTATTTCACACGTGTTTACAACCCGGTATGGACCAACCCTGACGGCTTCTCCTGGATCGAAATGCTTACCGACCCCGATCTCGTTGGTTGTTATGTAGCGCTGACGCCGACGTGGAACGAAACTTCTTACTTCGCAGACTACATTCTGCCGATGGGCCACGGTTCTGAACGACACGACATTCACTCTTACGAGACACACGATTCTCAGTGGCTCGGATTTCGCCAACCGGTATTGCGCGCCGCGCGGGAGCGTCAGGGTGAAAGTTTTCATAGCACCCGTGACGTGAACCCGGGCGAGGTCTGGGAGGAGAATGAGTTTTGGCTTGAGTTGACCTGGCGGATTGATGCCGATGGAAGCCTGGGTATCAGGCAGTATGCCGAATCACAAAAGAATCCCGGTACGCGTCTCGGTATCGATGAATACTACGAATGGATTTTTGATAATTCTGTTCCCGGTTTGCCCGAAAAAGCGGCAGACGAAAGTCTGACGCCGCTAGAGTACATGCGACGGTACGGCGCATTTGAGATCAAACAGAACATCGGAAAGGTTTATGAACAACAGGTAGACGCTTGGGAGTTAGACGACATTCGTGAAGACCGTTTTGGCCGCATCCTGACTCGCGCGCCCAAACCGGCCGCCGCAAACATAGTGCCGATCCCGACTCCTGATGGTGATGAAGAAGGCCGGCGCTTTGTCGGAGTTAAAGTTGACGGAGAGGTAAAGCGCGGCTTCCCGACGCCGAGTGGCCGGCTGGAGTTTTATTCGCACACCCTCGCCACATGGGGCTGGCCAGAACATGCAATTCCGGGTTATTTCAAGAGCCACGTCCATCCCGACAAGCTCGAAAAGGATCAGACGATTCTGATTTCCACCTTTCGTTTGCCTGTGCAGATTCACACTCGTAGCGCCAACGCGAAATGGCTCGATGAGATCGCCCACACGAATCCGCTTTGGATTCATCCCAGCCATGCTGCAAAGCTCGACGTGCAAAGCGGAGACCTCGTGCGGGTGGAAACTGAGATTGGATACTACGTCGTGCCCGCCTGGGTGACGGAGGGAATTCGTCCTGGTATCGTCGCGTGCAGCCATCATATGGGGCGTTGGAAGTTGACTGAGGAAGGGCAGCGCCAGTTAATGGCCACTGTCAAATTGGACCACGAAGGAACAGAGTGGAGTTTGAAACGGGAAAAGGGTATTGAGCCCTACCAGTCGCCAGACCCGGATACCTTGCGAATCTGGTGGAGAGACGCGGGAGTGCACCAGAACATGACCTTCCCCGTGCATCCAGATCCGATCTCGGGAATGCACTGCTGGCATCAGGCGGTGCGCGTGAAAAGAGCCGAACCCGATGATAATGCCGGCGACGTCTTCGTTGACACAAAGAAGTCGCACGAGGTTTATAAAAAATGGTTGGCTATGACACGACCGGCCGATAAATATTCCCCTGATGGCACGCGCCGGCCTTATTGGATGCTCCGGCCATTGAAACCCGCAAGGGAGTTTTACAAGCTGCCGAAGGAAGAACTCGCAGAGGTTCCGTGAGAGCGGTCGTTCGTGCCAGAACAGGACAAATCATTGGTCATATATCATTTGACATTTCTCATTTATCATTTTAAAGCGCTGTCCGTGGTCAGTAGTCAGTCGTCCGTGGTAGTTGCTGATCATGAGTACGGACCAATGACAAATGAGAAATGTCAAATTATGTCGAATGATATATCACCAATGATTTCTTTGGTCTTGCCCCTTGACGAGATTCTCTAAATGTATTTCAAGCAATTCTATCTCGCCTGTTTGGCCCACGCCTCGTACCTAATCGGATCAAACGGTGAGGCTGCTGTGGTTGATCCGCAGCGCGACGTCGACGAATACATCACCGAAGCTCAAGCTCGAGGGCTAACGATCAGGTATGTGATTGAAACGCATTTGCATGCAGATTTTGTAAGTGGCCATCGCGAACTCGCTGCTCGCACAGGTGCCGAGATTGTTTTCAGTGAAAAAGCCGGAGCAGCGTTTCTACATCGAGCCGTGCATGACGGCGAAGAAATCACCATCGGCAAAGTTAACCTTAAGATCATCGCCACTCCGGGCCATACGCCCGAAGGCATTTGCGTGTTGATTACGGATTCCGAAGCGCCTGATCAGCCGCAAAAGCTCTTGACGGGCGATACGCTTTTTATTGGTGACGTAGGGCGGCCGGATCTTGCGGGCGGAAAAGGCTACACCCCGCAAATGATGGCCGCAATGATGTACGACAGTTTGCACGAAAAACTTTTGCGGTTGCGTGACGATACGGAAGTTTATCCGGCCCACGGAGCTGGTTCTATGTGTGGACGAAACATGTCGAAGGAAACATCATCGACAATCGGCCAGCAGCGCAAGTTTAACTATGCCTTGAAGCCAATGGCGAAGGATGAGTTTGTCCGCTTGATGACGGCGGATCTTCCTGAGGCTCCCGCTTACTTTCCGAAAGACGCCGAAATCAATCGCGAAGGCGCGCGCGACTTGTCTGAACTCTCACCTCCAAAACCCCTCTCGCCTGATGAGATCGCAAAGCTCAATCCCCAGGATCGCGTTCTGCTTGATGTTCGCTCAGCTGAGGAATTTGGCGCAGGGCATCTGCCAGGCTCAATTAACATCGGTCTCGGGGGACAGTTTGCTATCTGGGCCGGCAGCCTGATCCCGCTGACTGCGGAAATCGTGATAATCGCTGAGAATGAAGTTCACGTTAAGGAAGCTGTTGTGCGTCTGGCGCGCGTGGGGATTGAAAATGTGAAGGGCTATTTGACTGGCGGCGTTGATGCGTGGCGTCAAGCTGGGTTTCAACTGGCCATAATACCGCAGGTCACTGTCGATGACTTAAATGATCAGATCGGGAACGACGATCTCCAGATCGTCGATGTGCGGCGTCCGGCTGAATATGAAAGCGGGCATGTGCCGCGGGCCCTGCATGCCCCTCTTTCAAATCTGGAGGAGAATATTGCAAGGCTTCCGCTCGATCGAGTCAAACCGACCTTCGTGATCTGCGCCGGGGGTTATCGCTCAAGTGCGGCTGCGAGCCTTCTAGAACAACATGGCTTCACAAAACTGCTCAACGTCACCGGTGGAACCGGGGCCTGGATAAGTGCGGGCTACCCCGTCGACACATCAACCGCGAACTAGAACTCCGACAGGATTGCCAAGATTCACAAGATAAGAAAACAACAGAGGTCAAAAGAGAAGCGGATAGCTGTTTTCTCATTAGTTATCTTGTGAATCCTGTGAATTGTGTCTCCTTCTTCCATAATGTTTGACGCCTTTCCTGGCACCGTTTAGCATCCCCCCGGTTAATCTCTTTTTGAGGTACGCAGTCATAGATCCCTTTACATTCAAACTGCTCATCAGCATCGCTATCGTCATAATCGCTACCATTCATGGTTATGGTGCAGCGTGGATGGCAATCTGGATGCTTTTTCATCCATACAAACCTGTGAAGCTTTTTGGCGTTACTGTGTGGCCGCAGGGCATGATTCCCCGCCATCGTGAACGTCTTGCTCAGTCCATTGGCAATGCTGTTGGTAACGAACTCGTATCACAGCAGACCGTTTTCGACGCTCTGTTTGAAACAAGCTTCTTTCAGAGCAAAGTTGAAGATTTCGTAACTACCTACACCACTGATCTATTGGGGCGGGTATACCCATCATTTATCGAAGCGCTCCCATCGCATGCACGTGCTCCGATTCTAGAGACCATTTCAACCCTGCAATTGCGGTTGGCCGAATACGTTGCCGCAATGCTAAAGAGCGAGGAGACTGCCCATGCGATCACTGGATTCGTTGACAGACAAGTCGACGAACTGCTCGAGCGTCGCCTGGACGACATCATCACCGCTGACTTCGTCAACAAAATTCTCGATTTCTTGAAGGAGCGTTTCAGCCAGCTGATAAACGAAGAGAGCTTCGAACTAAAAGTGCAGGATTTTGTTTCCGCACGCCTCAACGAACTCGCCAGCACGAATGCCACTCTTGCGGAAACTCTGACGCCGGAGACGATTGCTTTCATCAAAGAGCGTATCGACAGTCATGTGCCGCCAATCGTCCATCATCTTGCCGACATCGCGACCAGCCCAAGCACACAGAAGCAGATTGGCGCACTCATAAAACTAGAAGTTGATGATTATTACCAACAACTTTCACTTTTTAAGAAGATCTTTATTTCACGCGAACGTATTCACCGGGAAGTTGATGAGCTGGTAAACAAGACATTGCCGAGACGCATTGAGGATTACCTGCGCGGGCCTGCGTTCGAACAGGAGGCGGAGGCGTTTCTAAATTCAACGATTGATAACGTAATGGCGCGGCCGCTCAATGAACTCATTGGCCAATTCGACTCGGGAAAGTTTGATCAATTAGAGGCGCAGATCACTAACCGTCTTTTGGAAATGGCCCGGAGCGAAGGGTTATCCGACTCGATTTCCGGTTACTTCGCCGAGGTTATCAAACGATTTCGTCCGCAAACTATTGGGTCCGCACTTGACCAACTCGATCCCGACTCGATTGAGCGCGGCAAGTATTTTCTGGCTAAGAGTCTGCTCGGACTCTTGTCACGCGATGACACAGCTCGCACCATCAACGCCATCCTAAGTTCGCAGATTGAACGGTTACTGGTGTCGCCGATTGGGCGACTGGGGGATCACGTCTCGGAGCTTTCAGTACAGCGTGCAAGTGCGGCGCTTGTAGAACGCATTACGTTCGCCGCTCGTGAACGATTGCCTGCGGCGATTGCCGAGTTTGATGTAGGTGGATTGGTGCGCAAAAAGGTGTCAGACTACCCGACGGAGAAACTCGAGGCACTGGTTTTGTCTGTCGCCCAACAACACTTGAAGACGATCGAGTTGTTCGGAGCCGCGATTGGGCTCTTTATCGGTGTTGGCCAGGCAGTCTATTTTTGGCTGACCTACAGGCCGGGCAGATAACAGCTACAATTATCTGAAACATCGGTCCCGTTACAACCGTTTTGTAAACGGATGCTGCGGCAAGCCGTCAGCATCCCTGATCACGGAAGGAAGTCACATCCATGTATTGCGCACACTGCGCCACACCTCTTGCGCCAGGATTGAGTTTTTGCAATCACTGCGGAGCTAGTTTAAAGGAGCCGGAACAGCACAGAGGCGGCGCTGTCTCCAAACTTCTTACCGCGGTAGTGCTGGTGGCAGTTTTCGGACTGGGAATCATGTTTGCCGGACCGATCGCCCTCAAAAAGGGGGGCGATATTGACGGTGATCCCTTAATACTTTTCATTGTGCTTACATTTTTTCTCCTGACCATGATTGAGATCTTTCTGCTGCGCCACCTATCGCACGAGTTGGGAATTCGGAAGGACGGCGCATCTCCGCAGCAGGAGGCGTTCCAGCAATCGGCGCGCTCTCCACGCGAGCTTCAGGCAACGCCTCTTCGCAATTTGGCTGAGCCCATTCCAAGCGTTACGGAAAACACGACGCGCACTCTCGAATATTCGCGCCGGAAAGAATAGGGATTTCATCACTTAATTGAGAAAGGTACCCCAACGATGAGAAAACTTGCCCTTTTATTGATTCTTGTGCCGCTGGTGTCAGCCGCGTGTCATCACAATTTCAACCACGGAGTTACCGGTTCGGGCAAGCGGGCGATGCAGAAGCGCGACGTGGCGTCGTTTACTTCGATCTCCACGCAGGGAGCGTTCGACATTCAAGTGGTTTGTCAAAAGCCGGTAAGCCTCGAGATTGAAGGTGACGATAACATTCTGCCTTTGATAACCACGGAAGTTAATAACAGCGTGCTCTATATCAAGGGTATTCAAAACTACTCCGTGCGCGAGCCGATCAATGTGCGGATCTCAGTGCCGAACCTGGATGGCATTACAATGTCTGGCGCGGGCAAGACAGACATCTCAGGAATAAAGAATGACAAGTTTGAGATCGACTCGACCGGCGCCCCAACGATAAAAGTTTCCGGCGCTACGAAGGTGGTTGATATTGACACTAGCGGCGCCGCGAAAATCGACACCAGCAGACTGCAGGCTTCAAGAGCTGTTGTTGACTCAAAGGGCGTATCAAAGGTTGATCTCTCGGCAGCAGATCAGCTGGATGTGACAATCTCTGGTCCTTCGCGCGTTACTTACAAAGGGGATCCGGTTGTGACTAAGACCGTGCATGGCCCGGGAAGTGTGGAAAAGAAGACTGCTACTGAAGGAACTTAGTATGGATTGCGGTTCGACTCAGTAATGATGCCGATTGGGTTTGCGCCAATGTCTTCTAACTTCTGAATCAGGTCCGCGACCTCGCCATATGAAAGCGAACGCGAGGCGTTAATAATCCATCCTCCGCGTACTCGACAAGTGAGTCTTCGCTGAAGTTAACAATACCGGTCGCAGTCGTTCCGAGTGCAAATGTGAAGACTGCAACGAGCACGTGCGAGAACAAGCGTCGCATTGTCTCTAATTCCTAGTCATCGAATTGCCGGATTCTCACATCTTCTGACGTTAGACAAGCTTCTTCGAGATATGTTCCCTGTCTTGGCCTGTGATATTTACGGTTGACATTACACTCGCTGCTGAATAACTA
>WNGI01001858.1_pt1 | contig 18406 bp, 16 predicted proteins | sample 5400621 | NCBI WGS metagenome assembly WNGI01 (sample SAMN13153374, study PRJNA577476) | soil metagenome | isolation source: 20 cm soil or saprolite under Garry oak tree replicate 1 | place: USA:California | collected 2016-06-15
CGGAAGTCATCAAGACGAATGCCACCAAGGCCGGCGACACCGGCTCGCCCGAGGTTCAGGTCGCGATCCTGTCGGAACGCATCAACAACCTCACCGGGCATTTCAAGACCCACGTGAAGGACAACCATTCGCGTCGCGGGCTTTTAAAGCTCGTGTCGACGCGACGTTCGCTTCTCGATTACATCAAGAAGAAGGATGAGGCGCGCTACAAGGCGCTGCTTGAAAAGCATAACATTCGTCGTTGATTTGTTCAGTTCGCGCGCGCCCGTTGCGCGCGTTTTTGCATGATCCGTAGAACCGTTGTTGAGGTTTTCGAAAATGATCATGCGCAATAACGTCCAGCAGCAATCCGGCGGCTGGGCGTAACGGGCAAGATGCCTGTACCATCGGAAGGATGGATGCCATTCGAAGCATAAGGACCATGGCAGGATCGCCGGGCGCTGAGTCTGCGACTTCATCGCAATCAGCGTCCCGCCATCTTGCGCATGGTTTTTGCGTTTTGAAGGGTCCTTGGCTTTCGTGAAACCATGAAAGAAGACCACTATGTTCAATATTCATTCAGTCGAAATCGACTGGGGTGGACGTCCCCTCAAGCTTGAAACAGGAAAAATCGCCCGTCAGGCCGACGGCGCCGTGCTCGCCACCTACGGCGAGACCGTCGTGCTCGCCACCGTCGTCGCCGCGAAGACGCCCCGCGAAGGCGTCGATCCGCCCGCTGTTTGTCGATGGCTGGCGCAATGAGACCCAGGTGATCATCACGACGCTGTCGCACGACATGGAGAACGATCCCGACATTCTGGCGATGGTGGCTGCGTCCGCGGCGCTGACGCTGTCGGGTGCGCCTTTCAAGGGTCCGATCGGTGCGGCCCGCGTCGGCTTCGTCAACGACGAATACGTTCTCAATCCGACGCTTGACGAAATGGCCGAATCCCAGCTCGACCTGGTCGTCGCCGGCACCGCCGACGCCGTCCTGATGGTGGAATCGGAGGCCAAGGAACTCAACGAAGACATCATGCTCGGTGCGGTGATGTTCGGGCACCGGCATTTCCAGCCAGTGATCAAGGCGATCATTGAACTCGCCGAAAAGGCCGCGAAGGAGCCGCGCGAAGTGGCGCTGGTCGACGAAAGCGCGCTGGAAAAGGAAATACTCGCTCTGATCGAGCAGGAGCTGCGCGCCGCTTACGCGATCCCGGTCAAGCAAGACCGCTATGCGGCGGTCGGCAAGGCCAAAGAAAAAGTGATGGCGCATTACTTCCCGGAAGGCCAGGAGCCGAAATACGACAAGTTGCGCATCGCCGCCGTGTTCAAGGAACTGGAAGCCAAGATCGTTCGCTGGAACATTCTCGACACCGGAAAGCGCATCGACGGCCGCAATGCAAAGACCGTCCGCAACATCATCGCCGAGGTCGGCGTATTGCCCCGTGCCCATGGCTCGGCGCTGTTCACCCGCGGCGAAACCCAAGCCGTGGTGGTGACCACGCTCGGCACCGGCGAGGACGAGCAATACGTCGATGCGCTGTCGGGAACCTACAAAGAGACATTCCTGCTGCACTACAACTTCCCTCCCTACTCGGTTGGTGAGACCGGGCGGCTCGGCGGCACCAAGCGTCGCGAGATCGGCCATGGCAAACTGGCCTGGCGTGCGATCCATCCGGTGCTGCCGCCCCATCACGAATTTCCCTACACCGTGCGGGTGGTGTCGGAGATCACCGAGTCCAATGGATCGTCGTCGATGGCTTCCGTCTGCGGCGCCTCACTGGCGCTGATGGATGCGGGCGTTCCCTTGAAGCGGCCGACAGCGGGCATCGCCATGGGCCTTATCCTGGAGGGGTCGCGTTTTGCCGTGCTGTCCGACATCCTCGGCGACGAGGATCATCTCGGCGACATGGACTTCAAGGTGGCCGGCACCGATCACGGCATCACCTCGCTGCAGATGGACATCAAGATCGCCGGGATCACCGAGGAGATCATGCGGGTCGCCCTCGGCCAGGCCAAGGAAGGGCGCATCCATATCCTCGGCGAGATGTCGAAGGCCCTGAACGCGGCACGGGCCGAACTCGGCGAATACGCGCCGCGCATCGAGACCTTCAAGATTGCAACCGACAAGATCCGCGAAGTGATCGGCACCGGCGGCAAGGTGATCCGCGAAATCGTCGAGAAGACCGGCGCCAAGGTCAACATCGACGACGACGGCACCGTGAAGGTCGCCTCCGCCGACGGCGAATCGATCAAGGCCGCGATCAAATGGATCAAGTCGATCGCCTCCGATCCGGAAGTCGGCCAGATCTATGATGGCACCGTGGTCAAAGTGATGGAATTCGGCGCGTTCGTGAACTTCTTCGGCGCCAAGGACGGGCTGGTCCATATCAGCCAGCTTGCGGCCAACCGCGTGCAAAAGACCTCCGACGTCGTCAAGGAAGGCGACAAGGTCAAGGTCAAGCTGCTCGGCTTCGACGATCGCGGCAAGACGCGGCTGTCGATGAAGGCCGTCGATCAGGTCACCGGCGAGGATCTTGAGGCTAAGCAAAAGGCCGAGCCCGCGCCGCCGCGCGAAGCCGCCGGCGAGTAATCCCGATCCCCGCATTGCAGGAAGGGCGGCCGAAAGGCCGCCCTTGTTGTTTAGGCGCGGTTGGGGCGCGCTTTGGGTTGCGGCACCGGACCCGGAGAGACGAGCCACGCAAAATTGAATTCGAATCTGGCTTTAATCTCGGCGCTTGCCCGCTACGATAATCCTCATCGGGCAACGCAGACTCACACTCCAAGGAGGGATTTCATGTCCTCATTTTCGCGCCGTCATTTTTTCAGCGCAGCTGCAGGCTTGGCGGCTGCCGCATCCACGCCGCGCATTGTGTTCGCCCAGGCATCCCCCGCCGCGCCGGCAGCGCCGACCGGCCCATTCGCGGTACCGCCGCTTGCCTATCCGACCAATGCGCTCGAGCCGCACGTCGACGCCAGGACCATGGAAATCCACCACGACAAGCACCATGGAGCCTATGTCGCCGCCCTCAACACCATCGCCAAGACCAATCCGCAACTCGGAGCGAGTGCCGTCGAAGATGTTCTCGGCAACCTGAACGCGCTGAATGACGACATCAAATCCGCGGTTCGCAACAATCTCGGCGGCCACGCCAACCACACCATGTTCTGGGCGATCATGGGACCGAACGGTGGCAAGCCTGAAGGTGAGGTGCTGGCCGCGATCGAGCGCGATCTCGGCGGCCTGGAAAAATTCCAAACCGACTTCAACGCCGCGGGCGGACGCCAGTTCGGTTCGGGTTGGGTGTTCGTGACCGTCACCAGGGACGGCAAGCTCGCGATCGAGACCCGTCCGAATCAGGACACTCCGATCATGGACGGCAAGCGCGTGCTCATGGGTAACGACGTCTGGGAACACGCTTATTATCTCAACTACCAGAACCGCCGCGCCGATTACCTCAAGGCCTGGTGGAATACCGTGAACTGGAACAAGATCTCCGAGCGTTATGCCGCCGCCAAGGCAGGCACGCTGGGCGTGTAGTCAAAGAAAAGCCGGGGGCAGGACGAACCTGCCCCCGGCTTTTTTGTCAGTAAGACCTTGCCGGCTTATTGCTCAGAAGCGGTCAGCGTTCATCACCTTGGTCCACGCCGCTACGAAGTCCTTGACGAACTTCTCCTTCGAGTCCGCGCACGCATAGACTTCGGCGAATGCCCGCAGCTGCGAATGCGAGCCGAAAATCAGGTCGACGCGGGTGCCGGTCCATTTGACCGCATTGGTCTTGCGGTCGCGACCCTCGTAAACATTGTCACCGGCCGCCTGCCACTCCGTGCGCATGTCGAGCAGGTTGACGAAGAAGTCGTTGGTCAGTGTCCCGGTCTTCTTGGTGAAGACGCCGTGCTTGGATTTCCCGGCGTTTGCGCCAAGAACGCGCATACCGCCGACGAGGACCGTCATCTCCGGCGCCGTCAGCCGCAGCAGTTGCGCCCGATCGACCAACGCCTCCTCAGGCGCCATGAACTGCCGCTTGCCGCTGTGATAGTTGCGGAAGCCGTCAGCACGCGGTTCAAGCGGCGCGAAGGAGTCGACATCGGTTTGCGCCTGCGAGGCGTCCATGCGTCCCGGCGAGAACGGAACCTTCACGTTGACGCCGGCAGCCTTCGCAGCCTTCTCGACTGCGGCGGTGCCGCCGAGAACGATCAGGTCAGCAAGCGAGATCTTCTTGCCGCCCTTGGCTGAGGCGTTGAACGCCTTCTGGATCGCCTCGAGCTTCTTGAGCACCTTCGCAAGCTCAGCCGGATCATTCACCTCCCAATCCTTCTGGGGGCTCAGGCGAATGCGCGCGCCATTGGCACCGCCGCGCTTGTCGGAGCCGCGGAAGGTCGACGCCGATCCCCAGGCGGTCGACACGAGTTGCGACACCGACAGACCGCTCGCGAGGATCTTCGCCTTCAGAGCCGCAATGTCCCTGTCGTTGATGAATTTGTGATTGACGGCCGAGATCGGGTCCTGCCAGATCAGCGTCTCCTTCGGCACCAGCGGACCGAGGTAGCGCTGGATCGGACCCATGTCGCGGTGCGTGAGCTTGAACCACGCACGCGCGAACGCGTCCGCGAATTGGTCCGGATGCTCGTAGAAGCGCCGCGAGATCTTCTCGTAGGTCGGGTCGAAGCGCAGTGACAGGTCGGTCGTCAACATCGTCGGCACATGCTTCTTCGATTTATCGTGGGCGTCCGGGATGCTGGCTTCCGCACTCTTCGCCTTCCATTGCGGCACACCGGCCGGGCTCTTCGTCAGCTCCCATTCGTTTTCGAACAGGTTCTTGAAGAAGTGGTTGCTCCACTTGGTCGGCGTCTGCGTCCAGGTGACTTCCGGGCCGCCGGTGATGGCATCAGCGCCAATGCCCGTGCCATGCTTGCTCTTCCAGCCGAGGCCCTGATCCTCGAGGGCGCCGGCTTCCGGCTCCGGCCCGACCAGTGACGGATCGCCGGCACCGTGGGCCTTGCCGAAGGAGTGGCCGCCCGCAATCAGCGCGACGGTCTCTTCGTCGTTCATCGCCATGCGGAAGAACGTTTCGCGGATGTCCTTCGCTGCTGCGACCGGGTCCGGATTGCCGTTTGGTCCTGCCGGATTGACGTAAATCAGGCCCATCTGCACGGCGCCGAGCGGCTCTGCGAGCTGGCGTTCGCCGCTGTAGCGTTCGTCGCCGAGCCACGTGCCCTCGGGACCCCAGTAAAGCTCTTCAGGCTCCCAGACATCGGCGCGGCCACCTGCGAAACCGAACGTCTTGAAGCCCATCGATTCGAGGGCGACGTTGCCGACGAGGACCATCAGGTCGGCCCACGAGATTTTGCGGCCGTACTTCTGCTTGATCGGCCACAGCAACCGGCGCGCCTTGTCGAGGTTCGCGTTATCCGGCCAGGAATTCAGAGGCGCGAAGCGCTGCTGTCCGGCGCCGGCGCCGCCTCGGCCGTCGGTGATGCGGTAGGTGCCCGCCGCGTGCCAGGCCAGGCGGATGAACAATCCACCGTAGTGACCGAAGTCGGCCGGCCACCACGGCTGCGAGTCCGTCATCAGGGCGCGCAGGTCCTTGATCACGGCCTTGAGGTCGAGAGTCCTGAACTCCTTCGTGTAGTCGAACGCCTCGCCCATCGGATCGGACAATGCGGAATTCCGGTGCAAAACCGAAACGTCCAGCGCATCCGGCCACCAGTCGCGGTTCGTGTGTGCGCGAGCGCCCGAGAACGGGCATTTGGTTCTGTCATCCATGATTGTCTCCCTCTGGCGGTTTTGGTGATTTTCGCACCTTGACCGGGCCGCGGCAATCTATGCGTCGCCTTTCATCAGGTAAAATTGACTTTAATGATCGCTCCGATAGGATGTTCTTATGGTGCTCTAAGTCATCTTGATGCTTCCGATGATCAATCTTACGCTGCGCCAGCTCCGCTATTTCGATGCGCTGGCGCGCCATGGCCATTTCGGCCGTGCGGCGGAAGCCTGCGCGATCTCGCAGCCGGCCCTGTCGATGCAGATCAAGGAAATGGAGGAGGCGCTCGGCAGCCCGCTGCTGGAGCGCAACGCGCGGCAGATCGCACTCACCCGGCTCGGGGAGGAACTCGTCGAGCGCGTCCGCGACATCCTGCGCTCGGTCGATGAACTCGGCGATTTAGCGCGCGCCTTGCACGATCAGCTCGTCGGCCGCCTGCGCATCGGCATGATCCCGACCATTGCGCCCTATCTGCTGCCAAGAATCATCGGGAACCTGACGCGGATGCATCCCGAGCTCGAGATCCAAGTACGCGAGGCGCTGACGCCAAAATTGATCCAGGAACTTTCGGAGGGCCGGCTCGACACCGCGATCGTGGCGCTGCCGGTATCGGAGGCTTCGCTGACCGAGATCGCCTTGTTTTCCGAAAACTTCTTGCTGGTCCGGCCCCGAAAGGATGAGGGAACGCCGGTGCCGAGCCGGGAAACGCTGCACGAGATGCGGCTATTGCTGCTGGAAGAGGGGCATTGCTTCCGCGACCAGGCGCTGTCGTTCTGCAAGATGCGGTTCTCGCCGCGCGAGTTGCTGGACGCAAACTCGCTGTCCACCCTCGTCCAGATGGTAAGTGCCGGGCTCGGCGTCACCCTGATCCCGGAAATGGCGGTATCGGTGGAAACGCGCTCGGCCGCCGTCTCGGTCGCGCGCTTCAGGAATCCGCAGCCGTCGCGAACCATCGGCATGGTCTGGCGCAAGACCAGCCCGCTGGCGCGGCAGCTCACGCAAATCTCGGAAGTCGTATGCCTGTCGGCCGGCAAGGCACGCGGGCGGAACACGAATGGAGCGGCGCGCAGTCAGCGGGCGTGAACGGGCGTTCTCTCCGCATGCTTGCATCGCGGGCCGCCTTGGCCGAGAACGTTCCGATGTCAGCTCCCATCATCCGCCCCGCCCGCGCCGACGAATATAACGAGATCGCCCGCGTCTGGATGGACAGTTGGGCTTCGACCGGCCTCGAAGCGGCAAGCAATTTCCTGCTGGCGCAGTTGCGCGCGCGCATTCCGCTCGAGGTAGAGAAAGGCTGGAGCCTCTTTGTCGCCGACAATGACGGGCAGCTCGCGGCGATGCTGGCGTTGCATCTGGCCAACCTCTATCTCGATCAACTGTTCGTCGCTCCGGAATATCAGGGCCAAAACCTCGGGCGCAGACTGCTCGCATTCACGCGACAGTATTTGCCGGACGAAATTTCGCTGCGCTGCGTGCGTGAAAATGAAAAAGCCTGGCGCTGGTATGAGCGCGAAGGTTTTGTGTTCGAGAAGGAAGAAGCCGAGCCGATGACGGGATTTGTCATGAAACACTATCGCTGGAAGAAGGAAGGAAGCCCCCGATGATGAAGCTTTATTGGTCGCCGCGTTCGCGGTCGTTTTCCGCGCTGTGGCTGATGGAAGAAACCGGGCAGCCTTATGAGCGGGTGCTGACGGATATTTCGGCCGGCGCGCAGAAGACGCCCGAATTTCTTGCGATCAATCCGATGGCCAAGGTGCCGGCGCTAAAGGACGGCGAGGCGACGCTCGCGGAAGCCGCCGCGATCTGCGCCTATGTCGCCGAGCGCTACCCCGGGGCGAATCTGGCTCCGCCATTGGGCGATTCCTTGCGCGCCAAATATCTCTACTGGCTGTTCTTCGCCCCGAGCTGCATTGAGCCTGCGATGGTGCAAGTCGCGACCAAGATCGAGATAAATCCGATGGCCGCGGGCTGGGGTGAAGCGCAACGGGTATTCGACGTGCTCGATGCCGCGCTGGCAAAAGGGCCGTGGATCCTCGGCGAAACATTTTCGGCCGCGGATATTGCCATCGGATCGGGACTGAATTTCGCGGTGCGGCAGTTCAAGATGGTGCCGTCGCGGCCATCGTTCGATCGCTACATCGATCGCTGCGCGGCACGGCCGGCATTCCAGCGCGCCAGCGCCATCGCGGCGGGATGAAGAAAGGCTTCGCGTTCGCGCATTTACCACTATCATGGTCCGGGTTGACCGGGCGATCCAGTGTCCCAGAGAAGTTGCGAGGCTGCAGCGTACTGGTCCTTGGCAAAGACCTACTTCGCCGCCTCCGCCGTACCTTGCTCGAGTTTCGATTCCGCCTCTTCGATCAGCTTCAGCGCTTCGAGGCGCGGCATCGAGACGATGTTGTAGCCGGAATCGACGAAATGAATTTCGCCGGTGACGCCGCTCGACAGGTCGGACAGCAGATAGAGTGCCGATCCGCCGATTTCGTCGATGCTCACCATGCGGCGCAGCGGCGCATTGCGTTTCTGGAAACCGAGCATCTGCCGGGAATCGCCGATCACAGCGCCGGCCAAGGTGCGGACCGGCCCCGCCGACAGCCCGTTGATGCGGATGCCGCGCGGACCGAAATCGGCGGCGAGATAGCGTACCGAGGCTTCCAGCGCGGCCTTGGCAACGCCCATAACATTATAATTCGGCATCACCCGGGATGAACCGCCATAGGTCAGCGTGATCATTGCGCCGCCGGAGGCTGGCATCAGCTCGGCCGCGCGCCGTGCAAGTTCAGTGAACGAAAAACACGAGATCAGCATGGTGCGCGAAAAATTCTCGCGGCTGGTGTCGGCATAGCGCCCTTTCAACTCGTTCTTGTCGGAGAACGCGATGGCGTGCACCAGAAAATCCAGTCGGCCCCATTTGCCGCGCAGCGTCGCGAACACCTGATCGACACTGCTGAGGTTTTCAACGTCGCAGGGCAGGATCAGTTCGACACCGAGCGATTGCGCCAGCGGTTTCACGCGCTTGCCCAGCGCCTCGCCCTGATAGGTAAAGGCGAGCTGCGCGCCCTGCGCCGCGAGCGCCTTCGCGATGCCCCAGGCAATCGAATGATCATTGGCGACGCCCATGATCAGCCCGCGCTTGCCCTTCATCAGGTCATTCATGCTGCCGATGCTCTCTCTTGCGTCGGGCGCGGCCTTGCGCCGGGCATCCACGTCCTGCTGACCGCATGTGGATCAATACGTGGATGGCCGGGACATCTGGCGCGAAGACGGCGCTTCGCGCCTTTTGCCCGGCCGTGACGGTGAATGAGGTATTCACGTCGCGCTCAATCACGCGTCCATCCGTTTGAACACCAGCGTGGCGTTGGTGCCGCCAAACCCGAAGGAATTCGAAAGCACGGTTCCCAATTTGGCGTGATCGATGCGCTTGCGCACGATCGGCATGTCGGCGAAGACCGGATCGAGCTCGGTGATATGGGCGCTTTCGCAGATAAAGCCGTTGTTCATCATCAACAGCGAATAGATCGCCTCCTGGACGCCGGTGGCGCCGAGCGAATGGCCGGTCAGCGCCTTGGTGGCGGAAATCGGCGGGCACTTGTCGCCAGTGCCAAACACCTTGCGGATCGCGTCGATTTCCGGCGGATCGCCTGCCGGTGTCGAGGTCGCGTGCGGATTGATGTAGTCGATCTTGCTATCCACCGTCGCCATCGCCATCCTCATGCAGCGTTCGGCGCCCTCGCCCGACGGCGCGACCATGTCGTAGCCGTCGGAGGTGGCGCCGTAGCCGACGATTTCGCCGTAGATGCGCGCGCCGCGCGCCTTGGCATGCTCGAGCTCTTCCAGCACCACCACTCCGGCGCCGCCGGCAATGACAAAACCGTCGCGACTGATATCGTAGGGGCGGGACGCGGTCGCGGGCGTGTCGTTGTATTTCGAGGACATCGCGCCCATCGCGTCGAACAATACCGACAGCGACCAGTCGAGCTCTTCGCAGCCGCCTGCGAAGATAATGTCCTGCTTGCCGATCTGAATGGTCTCGTAGGCGTTGCCGATGCAATGGTTCGAGGTGGCGCAGGCCGAGGAGATCGAATAGTTCACGCCCTTGATCTTGAACCAGGTGGCGAGTGTCGCCGACGCGGTCGAGGACATCGCCTTCGGCACGGCGAAGGGTCCGACCCGCTTCGGCCCCTTGGCGCGGGTGGTGTCGGCGGCCTCCACGATGGTGCGCGCGGACGGTCCGCCCGAGCCCATGATGATGCCGGTTCGGACATTGGAAACCTCGGCGGGCTCAAGCCCGGCATCCTGGATCGCCTGCTCCATCGCGACATGATTCCAGGCCGCGCCTTCGCCGAGAAAGCGCATCGCACGGCGGTCGATGACGTCGGCCGGATCGAGCGTGGGGGCGCCTTGCACCTGGGAGCGGAAACCGAGCTCGGCATATTTATCCGAGCGGGTGATTCCCGACTTCGCCTCATGAAGGCTCGCAAGCACTTCCTGGGTGTTGTTTCCGATCGATGAGACGATGCCCATGCCCGTGATGACAACCCGCCTCATGATCGCCTCGCCCTGTCGTTTCCGTTTTGTGTGATGCCCATCATCCAACCGAAATCCGCGTTGCCGCCGGAGTATATTACGCCCCCGGCTGCGATGCGGCATCCTGTTTGAACAGCCCGACCTTCAAATCCTTTGCGCGATAGATAATCTCGTCATCGGCCGAAAGCCACCCGTCGGCGACGCCGAGCACGAGCTTTAAACGCAACACGCGTTTGATATCGACGTTGTACACAATCTTGCGGACGTTCGGCATCACCTGCCCGGAAAGCTTCAGTTCGCCGAGGCCCAGCGCCCGGCCGCGGCCTTCGCCGCCGGTCCAGCCAAGAAAAAAGCCAACCATCTGCCAGAGCGCATCAAGGCCGAGGCATCCCGGCATCACCGGATCGCCCTTGAAATGACATCCGAAGAACCAAAGCTCCGGCTTCACATCGAGCTCGGCGCGAACTACGCCCTTGCCGTATTCGCCGCCGGTCTCGGAAATCTCGCTGATGCGGTCAAACATCAGCATCGGGGGCAGCGGCAATTGGGCATTGCCGGGGCCAAACATCTCGCCGCGGCCGCAGGCCAGCAAATCCTCGTATTCGTAACCGCCGCGCCGATCCAGCATAGTGCCAGCCTCTCTCAAAATCCCGTTGGAGCGTTTTGAAGCTGAATAAACCCGCTTCACATCGAAAGCGTGTCATTTTCGGGCTTGGCCCTGACACCGCAGGTCAGGAGGGCCCTGCGGCAGCCGGCCTTTGCCTTGCCGAAACCGCATACCTGCCTCCGCGGGCTCTCTATCATAGCCCCCGCAGACGGCAAAGCATGACAACAGGGTAAACAGCCCGGTCTCGCTCTCGGTTCCGTTATTATCCAGGTCCCTGCGCTAGTTGCGAAAAACTTGCATCTGACGGATTTGCTTCTTATATACCACGTGGATAGTGCTCAGACAGCAACCGCGGTGCCTGAAGTGGAAACGAGCGACAACGCTTCGATTTTGAATGATGACCCCGTCGATTCGGCGGCCCACAGAGCGGGCCGCCAGCCGACCTTGACCGGTTGTCCCTGGCACGATGTCAACGAAATGCTGCAGGCGGCGGGCCTCCGGCCAACACGCCAGCGCATGGCATTGGGCTGGCTCCTGTTCGGAAAGGGCGCGCGCCATCTCACCGCGGAAATGCTCTACGAGGAAGCCACGCTGGCCAAGGTTCCGGTGTCACTCGCCACCGTCTACAACACGCTTAATCAGTTGACCGATGCGGGCTTGCTGCGTCAGGTCAGCGTCGACGGCACCAAGACCTATTTCGATACCAACGTCACCGCGCATCACCACTTCTATCTCGAAAACAACCACGAACTGGTCGACATTCCGGATCCGCATCTGGTTCTGCAGAAAATGCCGGAAGTGCCCGAAGGCTACGAGATCGCCCGGGTCGACATGGTCGTCCGGCTGCGCAAGAAGCGCTGACGCCCCATGGGTTGCCGGGTCGAGCTCAGGAACGACGACTGATTATCAATCTCAGCGCCGTTGGCTGAAATCACTCCACCTTCTCATCGGCGTAGACGCCCCACAACCGCTGCTGTTCGAGCCAGCCATCGAAACCGTTGCCGGCGACGTGGCACCAGCCTGCTGCGCAGCGCTTGACCTGGGTCACGACGCCGGCCTGCAGGCGCGCGACCACCGCGCTGGTCGGGTCGGCACGATCGTAGAGCGGCGCGAGTTCGTCCTTGGTCTTCATGGTGATCACGGCGGTGCGGCGGCCCGACAGCAGCGAGTGATAGACCCAGCCCTCCGCGCCTTCGGAATCCCGCACCCGGCGCCAGTTCTCGAATTCCGCGGTGATTTCAACCGGCAGGCCGGAGCGGGTGTAGACCCAGGCGACGTCGTTATCTTTGGTCGGGCCAGCCCTGACGTTCACGTGATCGGATTTGAGGCTGACATAGCGTGGAACCGGCAACCCGCTGGTGGTCTGGGGTGAATCCTTTGCCGAAAATCCTGAGCTTGTCGATGTACCCAGCAAGCAACCCGCGAGCACCACCACCGAACAAAAACGCCCCAACGCCATCCACTCGTCTCCTGCCGAGATACCAACGCAAATTCTTCGGCTGAAGCATCAGCCTATGCCCTGACCCCCAGATTCCCCTCGGCTTGTGATCCCCGGGGTTCTTGCCGGGGTTCTTGTCTTGGCCCGGCCTTCTGCTAGAGAGGACGGAACGGTTTGGAACCAAGACGAGCCCGAACGTCCCCGGGAAACCAAGAGGGAAATATCGGGGGAAACCCACGGAAACCCCGGGACCACGCGGCCGCCGCAGTGTCGAACAACCGGGTTAATGAGGTCTGAACGACCTCATGAGAGCAGAACATGTCGGTTAAGAAAAAGCCTCTCGTTGTCGTCACGCGCAAGCTGCCGGACTCGACCGAAACCCGCATGCGGGAATTGTTCGACGCCCGGCTCAATCTCGACGACACGCCGATGACGGTGGAGCAAATCGCCGACGCTGTCCGATCGGCCGATATCCTGGTGCCTACCGTCACCGACGAGATCACCGAAGAGTTACTCAAAGACCCCGACTGCAAGCTGAGGTTGATCGCCAATTTCGGCAATGGTGTCGACAATATCGACGTCGTCGCCGCCCATGCGCGCGGCATCACCGTGACCAACACGCCGAAAGTTCTGACCGAAGATACCGCCGACATGACCATGGCGCTGATTCTCGCGGTGCCGCGACGGCTGATCGAAGGCGCCTCGATCCTCACCGAGGGCAAGAACTGGCCAGGCTGGTCGCCGACCTGGATGCTCGGCCATCGCATCGGGGGAAAACGGCTCGGCATCATCGGCATGGGCCGCATCGGCCAGGCTGTGGCACGCCGGGCGCGTGCCTTCGGCCTGCAGATTCATTACCACAACCGCCGTCCGGTCGCGCCGCGCATCGCCGACGAACTAGGCGCGACCTATTGGGAAAGCCTCGACCAAATGCTGGCGCGGATGGACATCATCTCGGTGAATTGTCCACACACGCCGGCGACGTTTCACCTGCTTTCGGCGCGGCGGCTGAAGCTGATCCGCAAGGAAGCCTATATCGTCAATACCGCCCGCGGCGAGGTGATCGACGAAGACACGCTTGTCAAGCTGATCGAGGCAGGCGAGATCGGCGGCGCCGGCCTCGACGTGTACGAGAACGAGCCGGCAGTCAGTCCAAAACTGGTGCGGTTGGCAAAGGCCGGCAAGGTGACGCTGCTGCCGCATATGGGCTCGGCCACCATCGAAGGCCGGGTCGATATGGGTGAGAAGGTCATTATCAACATCCGGACCTTCCTCGACAATCACAAGCCACCGGACCGCGTGCTGCCGAGCATGCTGTAAAAAACGTTTCAAGCTTCGCTTATTTCACCTTCCGTCGCTGTTGCTTCCGCCATTCCACGACAACGGCCACGAAGGCGGCGAGTGCGGGAGGTGGCTGGCGTCGGCTCGGATAATACAGGAATGGCCGGGAAACGGCGCGCACCAATCGTCGAGTACGCTGACCAGCGCGCCTGATTAAAGCAGCGCTTGCGAGTCACCGATGCCCGCTCAGATCGGTGATTACAAGCGCATCGCCGTTGAGCGGGTTTAGCGGATCGCGCTGGTAGCGCAGCGTCTCGAACCGCATCGCGCGCGCGTCTACCATCAGCAATCGCCCGACCAGACCCTCGCCGAAGCCTACGATTTCGCGGATCGCCTCCAGCGCCATCAAAGATCCCAGCACCCCCGCAAGCGCGCCCATCACGCCGGCCTCGGCGCAGGCCGGCACCGTGCCCGGCGGTGGCGGTTCGGGAAACAAGCACCGGTAGGTCGGATTGAACTCACCTTCGGCGTTTTTTTCATGCGCGCGTATCGTGGTCAGCGATCCGTCGAACGTGCCTAGCGCTGCCGTAATCAGCGGCTTGGCGGCGAGGAAACACGCGTCCGAAGCCAGATAGCGGGTTTCGAAATTGTCCGATCCGTCAAGCACCAGATCGTAGCCGCCGATCAACTCCATCGCGTTATCGGCATCGAGCCGCGTAGCGTGCGCCGCGAACCTGACATGAGGATTGAGCGCATAGATACGCTCCGCCGCGGTATCGACCTTGCGACGGCCGACATCCGGAGTGGCATGGATGATCTGGCGCTGGAGATTGGACAGCGAGACGATGTCATCGTCGACCACGCCGAGGGTGCCGACACCGGCGGCGGCGAGATACATCAGCGCGGGCGCTCCGAGGCCGCCTGCACCGATCACCAGCACGGAGGCTTCCTTCAAGGCAGCCTGGCCGGGGCCGCCGACTTCGCGCAGCACGATATGGCGGGCGTATCGTTCGAGTTCCTTGGCGCTCAGCATGGCAGCTTCATTCCTTCTGCATCTCGCCCCGCGCCTCGTGCCATACCTCATGGTGAGGAGCGCGTCTTCGCGCGTCTTGAACCATGAGGCCGCGCCATACGGCGCATCTTTCGAGACGCGGCCAAAGAGGCCGCTCCTCAAGGATGAGGGAAGGACCTCGATTGGTTGAATCCGGAGCGGTTGTTGCCTACCAAGCAGATGTGCTTAAACTGCCCGCGCTTCAATGGACCTGAAGACTTGTCATGAGATCGATGCTGACCGCAACATTGATATTCGTGGCCTCAGGCGCTTTCGCCCAGGCGCAGTTGACGGCGCCCTCCACCGCAGGCGCCAGGCCGAAGGCAGTGGCGACCGCTCGGATCCGCCCCGCCTTGCAGAGCCCCGCCGATACCGCCAATGCCATGCCGCAGGCAGAGCGCCAGGCGATCCAGTCGGATCTGGCTTGGGTGGGCGAGTACAACGGCGCCATATCGGGCGAGGTCAGCGAACGCATGGTGGCCGCCATCAAGGAATTCCAAAAAGCCAAAGGCGGCAAGCAGACCGGTGTGCTCAATCCGCAGGAGCGCGGCGCGCTCGCCGAGACCGCGAAACGGCGGCAGGAGAATGTCGGCTGGAAGATCGTCACCGACACCGGAACCGGCGCGCGGCTCGGCATTCCGACAAAACTGGTGCCGCAGCAATCCTCTGACGCCAACGGCGCCAAGTGGAGCTCCTCCACCGGCACCGTCCAAATCCAGCTTTCGCGGCGCAAGGAGGCCAACCCCTCCACCGCCAAGCTCGCCGAGCAGGAAAAGAAGGAGCCAGCCGGACGCAAGGTGGAACACAGCGTGGTCAAGCCGGATTTCTTCGTGCTGTCGGGCATGCAGGGGCTCAAGAAATTCTACCTCCGCGGACAGTCCAGGGGCGACGAGGTCCGCATCCTCACCATTCTCTACGACCAGGCCACCGAAGGGACCGTAGAGCCCGTGGTGATCGCGATGTCGAGTGCGTTCAATCCGTTCCCGTCAGGCGTGCAGATCACGGGCCCGCCGCCGCGTAGGACCGTCGAATACGGGACCGGCATTATCGTCAGCGACGACGGCACGATCATTGCGGATCGCGAGGTTACTGACGGCTGCTTTGCGATTGCGATTGGCGGCTACGGCAATGCCGATCGCGTCGCCGTGGACACGGACCACGGTCTCGCGCTGCTGCGCATTTACGGCGCGCGCGGGCTGAAGCCACTAACCTTAGGCAATGGTGCGACGAAATCCGGCGTCGAACTCACGGGCATTGCCGATCCGCAAAGCCAGGGCGGCGGCGCAGCCGTAAGCAGCGTGAGGGCGTCCGTTGCCCCGGTCGGCAACGGCAATGATTCCGCGCTGTCGCCGGCGCCGGCAGTCGGCTTTTCCGGCGCGGCCGCACTCGACAGCGAAGGCAAATTCGCCGGCGTCGTGCTATTGAAGCCGGCGATGGCGGCCGGGCCGCCGAATGCCGCTACAGCGGCGCAAGCAGCACTGGTACCAGCCGATACCGTGCACGAATTTCTCAAAGCCAATGGCGTCAACGGAACCGAAGGATCATCCGACGCCAAGGCGTCGGTTGTCCGCGTGATCTGCGTGCGGAAGTAGCAACGTCCCGCATTTGCTGGCCGTCATCATTGGCCACCGGGGTCGGCGCAGCGCGCCGCCCGGTGACGGGCTCCAGCGGATGATCCAGCATTCCCGGGAGCCTGTAATGAAGCCAAGAAGCCGTCTCGTATATGCGCTTTCGCAGCATGACATCGGTTAATCCGGCATCGAGCGCGGTGTTAGGGAAGTATCAAGCATAGAAATTGAATCGCATTCGGCCGCGTTTATCTAACGAACTTTTCAGCAGCGACGAAATAAGGTTTCGCGTTGCAACCCGTCGGGAGTTGCACAGCGGAGCACAAGCCAATGCACTCGCAGCAGATTACCTGGAATCCACAAGCGGGCTGGACTCCGCTCAAAGTGGAACCGGAAAAGGTCTCGCTCGTATTTTATTTCGGCACGCGTCAGATGCTCGCGTGTGGCAAGCGTTACCACGAACTACGCGAGATGTTCCCGGCGGCCCATATCCTGGGTTGCAGCACCGGCGGCCAGATCAATAATAGTGATATCAGCGACGATGAAATCGTCGCCGCGGCGATCAGCTTTGGCGCAACAGGATTGCAGCTGGTCCGCCAAGACATTAGCGATGCGCAGGAGTCCCGCAATTGTGGCGAAACCATCGGTCGCGCCTTGCGTCGAGAAGATCTGGCCGGGATCTTTGTGCTTTCTGACGGTTTGAACGTCAACGGCAGCGAACTCGTCAACGGGCTGGTCGCTGCGATCGGGCCAAATATTCCGCTCACCGGTGGACTTGCGGGCGACGGCGCCGACTTTACCGAAACGCTTGTCGGGGGTGACTGCGCTCCGCGGGCACAAACGGTCGTCGGGATCGGCTTCTATGGCAGCGCAATCCGTATCGGTCACGGCAGCGCCGGCGGCTGGGATTTGTTCGGGCCGCGACGGCAAGTCACAAAGTCAAAAGGAAACGTTCTATTCGAACTCGACGGACAACCCGCTCTCGATCTCTACGAGCGCTATCTGGGCCCTGAAGATTCAAAGGGCCTCCCTGGATCGGCGCTGCTGTTCCCGATCCAGGTTCACGATGCCGATCATCCCGACTCTGCGGTGGTACGTACCGTTCTTGCGGTCGATCACAAGGCACGGTCGATGACGTTCGCCGGCGACGTTCCGCAGGGATGGACGGCGCAACTCATGCACGGGAACTTCGATCGTTTGGCGGAGGGAGCCGCGGACGCCGCGCGTCAGGCACGGGTAAGCCTCGACGCAAGCGAGGGAGAGCAGCAATTCTCGATCCTGATCAGTTGCATTGGCCGGCGGCTGCTGATGGGGCAGCGAACCAGTGACGAGGCCGAGGCCGCGGGCACCGAACTCGGAACTGACACGGTCCGACTCGGCTTTTATTCCTACGGCGAAATCTCACCACACGCCACATCAGGCGTTTGCGAACTTCACAATCAGACCATGACGGTCACCTCATTCGCCGAGGTGGGAGCATAGTCGTGCATCGCTTGGTCGCCAAGCAGATCGCAAAAGCGACCGACGCCACCGGCGCGGTTGATATGAGCAAGCTCGTGGCGCTCGTCGGCGGTGCATACGACGAGTTTGATCGCGATCGGCGACGCACGGACCGATCGATGTCGCTGATGATCGAGGAGATCGATGCGATTAATCGCAATCTCGAACAACTGGTGGCCGAACGCACCTCCGAACTCAGATCAAGAGAAGAGGACCTGCAGGCCCAAAACGTGCGTTTTGACACGGCCATCAACAATATGACGCAGGGCCTGCTGCTGTTCGATTCATCTCGGCAGCTCGTGGTCTGCAACCAGCGCTATATTGAGATGTACGGGTTGTCGGCGGGGATAGTCAAACCGGGCTGCAGCTTCCGCGACATCATCGCGCATCGAAAGGCCACCGGATCGTTCGCGGGGGACGAGGACGAATATTGCGCTCGCATCCTGCAAAGCATTGAGCTGAGGAACTCCATGGTGGTCGAGACCCGCGACGGACGTTCCATCCAGATTGTGAACGAACCGCTAGCGGATGGCGGGTGGGTAGCGACGCATGAGGATATCACCGAGCGCCGGCTCGCCGAGGAGCAAATCAGGCACCTCGCGCATTACGACGCGCTGACCAACCTGCCGAACCGCGCGCTGTTTCACGAGAAGCTGAAACAGGAGCTGGAGCGCATTACCGCGGGCGCGCAAT
>WNGI01003051.1_pt1 | contig 18406 bp, 15 predicted proteins | sample 5400621 | NCBI WGS metagenome assembly WNGI01 (sample SAMN13153374, study PRJNA577476) | soil metagenome | isolation source: 20 cm soil or saprolite under Garry oak tree replicate 1 | place: USA:California | collected 2016-06-15
GAGGACGTGCGTCGAAATCGTTGGACGGTTAGTGTTGGGCATGCTCAAGATCCGCGTGGGAACCCTGACGTTCGTGGCGCGCCTCGAAGAACAGGCCGCGCCGAAAACGGTGGCCGTGATCCGGAAAATGCTGCCGCTGAAATCCAAGATAGTCCACTGCCGCTGGAGCGGCGAGTCGACGTGGATCCCGATGGGTGAGCGAAAACTGGGCCTCGAGTTCGAGAATCACACCAGTCATCCCTCCCCTGGGATGTTGCTCTTGTACCCGGGTGGTATCAGCGAGACCGAGCTGCTGTTCCCGTACGGGTCAACGATGTTCGCGAGCAAGGTAGGCCAGTTGGCTGGTAATCATTTTGCTACGATCACGGAGGGACAAGAAAACCTACCGGAGATTGGCAGGCTGACGCTCTGGGAAGGAGCTCAGGAGATCACGATCGAGGAAGGTCGCTAAGCTCTGGTGGCTGGCAACTCGCTTGTAATCCGTGGCGGCATCGTCGTCCTTCCCACCGGCCAGCGCCCAGCGGACATCGCCGTCACGGATGGCGTGATCTCCGCGATAGGCAGTGAAGTCCGTAACGAAGCCGAATCCATCGATGCCACCGGGCTCGTCGTCTTGCCTGGCTTAGTTGACGCGCACGTGCATTTCAACGAACCGGGTCGTGCCGAATGGGAAGGATGGGAAGCCGGCACGCGCGGTGCCGCGGCAGGCGGCGTGACGACGGTGCTCGAGATGCCCCTCAACGCTCACCCGCCCACCACCACGCCTGACGCATTCGACGCCAAAGTCGCCATCGCTTCACAGAAGGCATTGGTTGACTTTGGTCTCTGGGGCGGACTCGTCCCCGACAACCTCCAGCATCTCGAGTCCCTGCACCAACGCGGTGTCGTAGGCTTCAAAGCCTTCATGAGCCACAGCGGCATCGACGATTTTCCGCGCGTGTCCGACGGCGTGCTCGCGATCGGCCTCAAGACCACCGCGCGGCTCAACGCGATTGTCGGAGTCCACGCCGAGAGTCAGGAGATGATCGACCAGAGCAGCGCGGAGCGCGGCGCGGAGCGACTGTCGTGGTGTCGAGCGCGGCCGCCGGCCGCCGAGGTGGACGCAATTCGCCGGTTACTCGTTGCGATGCGGGGCGCCGGAACGGGCGTGCGCGCGCACGTCGTACACGTGAGCTGCGCGGCGGGCCTCGAGGAAGTGGACGACGCGCGGCGCCGCGGAATGGCGATCACCGCCGAGACCTGCCCGCACTATCTCGCGTTTATCGAGGACGACTTCGCGCGGATCGGCCCGGCGCTCAAGTGTGCGCCCCCGATTCGTGACGGCGAAACGCGCGAAGCGTTATGGGCAGAGCTGCTGGCCGGGCGCGTCGATCTCGTCGCCTCCGATCATTCGCCCTGCCCCGCCGCGGACAAGCAGAAGGGTGATCACGACATCTGGCAGGCCTGGGGCGGCGTTGCCGGGATCCAGGCTACGCTGCCGGTTCTCCTCACCGACGGCATGCACGCGCGGGGACTGTCGCTCGAGCGGATCGCGCATCTCACCGCGACATCACCCGCGCAGTTGTTTGGGCTATACCCGCGAAAGGGAGCGATCGCGGTGGGAGCCGATGCGGATTTCGCGATCGTCGACCCACAGCAACGATGGACATTTGACGCGAGCGAGCTGCAGACGCGGAGCGGGGTGAGCTCGTATCTGGGCCGTGAGTTCCATGGCAAGGTTGCAAGAACGATTGTCCGTGGGAAAACCGTCTTTGTTGATGGCCACGTGGTTGAGGAGCCCGGCTGGGGCCGCCTCGTGAAGCCTCTGTGACTGGGAACCTGCATCAGCGTTTAGACGAACTCTACGCCATCGGAACTCTCCCCGACGGCGGCACCTATCGTCCCCTCTACAGCCGCGCGTGGGCGGCCGCGGTCGAGCGCGTCGAGCATTGGTTCAAAGATGCCGGCCTCAACACACACCACGATGCTGTCGGCAACCTGTGGGGGCGCGCGGAGGGGACTGAAAAAGGAAAGAGCATCGTCACGGGCTCACACATCGACACGGTGCGCCAGGGCGGGCGGCTCGACGGCGCGCTCGGCATCGTGGCGGGGCTGACGGCCGTCGAGACGCTGCTGAAAACGAAGGGCACGCCGCGGCGCACGCTGGAAGTGGTCGCGATCTGTGAGGAAGAAGGCTCCGGCTTCAACACCAACTTCTGGGGCTCGCGCGCGATCGTCGGTGCGATCGATCGCGTCGATGCCGAGCTGGCGGAAGCGATGCGCGAGCGCGGCCTCGATCCGGGACGCGTTGCCACCGCCGCTCGCGACGACATCGACACGTTTGTCGAGCTGCACATCGAGCAAGGAGCGGTGCTCGAATCCTCGGGAACGCCGCTCGCGGTGGTAAGCGCGATCGTCGGAACGGCACAGCTCGCAGTGACCGTCACCGGGCGCGCCGATCACGCCGGCACGACGCCGATGACGATGCGCCACGACGCGCTGGCCGGGGCCGCCGCTATGATCCAGGCGATCGAAGGCCTCGCGCGCTCACACGGCGCTCCGGCGGTCGCGACCGTGGGGCGGATTCGGGCGGAGCCCGACCAGGTCAACGTGATTCCCGGCCGAGCGATGTTCACGGTGGACGTGCGGCACGCCGATTACGGCGCCCGTCGCGGCCTCGAGGAGCGCGTTCGCTCGATCTGCGAAACCATCGCTGGAGAGCGAAAGCTGCGGCTGGAGATTCGCGTGCTCCAGGAAAAGGCCCCAGTCGCGATGCACGCGGACCTCCGCGAAGTCCTCTGGCAGGCGATCGCGGATTCCGGCAGCAAAGCCCTGGATCTGGTGAGCGGTGCTGGGCACGACGCGCAAATCCTCGCCGCGCGCTGCAAAGTGGGGATGCTGTTCGTCCCGAGTATCGGAGGGCGCTCGCATTGCCCTGAGGAAAGCACGAGTCCCGCGCACCTGGAGCTGGGGACCAAGGTCTTGGGGAAGGCTCTGGAATTGCTGGCGTACTAGATAAACCTGGCCAGATCCGGCCCGGCATTCGCGATCCTGGCCGCAATCTCGGGCCAGTCTACCGCCAGCGAAAAATCGGCGAACTCGAAACCGGGTCCAACGGTACAGGCGACGAGCGTGTAAGCGCCGGTCGTGCGCGCGGCCTGCCATGTCCCTGCCGGGACGATCACCGTGGGCCGCGTCTCGGGCGCGACCGGTCCCAGACGGGTGCGCCGGAGCCCCTCGTCATCAAACAAGAGCAGCTCGATTGCATCCCCCTCCTGATAGTGCCAGATCTCATCCGACACGACTCGGTGCCAGCGGCTGAACTCTCCCGCCGCGAGCAGGAAATAGATCGTCGTGATCGCGCGACGCTGGACCTTGCGTTCGAGCACCTCGACTCGCTGCGGCGACCGGAACACCTCGACGTAGTGGCCGCCTTCAGGGTGCTGGCGCATGCCAAGCACCTTCAGAAGTTCACTCGCCCGCGCGTGCATCGGCCTTCCTTGACATCCGCTTGACAACGAATCGGAAACCTTCGGAGCAAATACTCCGGGGGCTGGTATGCGATTCACGGCGCTGCTTTTCACGATGGCATTGACTGGCGGAATCCATGGAATGGCGGCTCAAGGCTTGGTCGGTGCGGGACAACGCGTCCGGCTCACATCCGCCTCGCACGGGCTCAACCGCACTGTCGGCCGTGTCATCACCGCTACCGCGGACACGATGACCGTGGCTGTCGACCGCGGCGCTGCCCACGACACTCTCGTCCTCGCGCTGGCGGATCTCCAACGGCTGGAATTGGCCCACCGCACGCGCAGAACTTTGCAAGGTGCGAGAGTCGGCGCCACGCTCGGCATCGCCGTCGGCTTCTTTGCGGGAGTATCCAGCTCCAGGGAGTGCGGGCCTCAGGGGAGCTTCGACTGCCTTGCTTATCCGATCTCCTCTACCCAGCAAGGCATCTTGTGGGGATGCGTGGGCGGCGGTGTCGGCGCCATCGTGGGAGCGCTCGTGGGCAGCACGACGCGTGGCGAAAAATGGGAAGACATTTCTGTTCGGCCACTGGCGGCAGATCGACTCGGAGTGAGCATCGCGCTTCACTTCTGAGCCCTCACGCGGTCAGCAGCGCGCGCAACACGTTCTGCGTCACAGCCCGCCGATACTCGGCAGTTGATCGAACATCATCGATCGGCCGAACGTCCTCCCCAACGGCCGCGATAGCACCTTCGACATCGCCCTGCTCGAGCGCCGCTTCGGCGCTGCGCGCACGCAGCGGTACCTCGGCGACCGATCCGATTGCAATCCGCGCGGGATGCCGGCTCACGGCCATGACGACCTTCGAGATCGCTTGCGCCGCGCGCGTGCCGACTTTTCGAAACACGACTTGCCGCTCGAGCGGAAAACGCGCCGCAGTTATCAGCTCGTCAGGCTGCAGCGCGGTCTTGCGGTATCCGGTGAAGAACTGATCGATGGGAATCGCGCGCCGGTCCGTGACGACAACGGCATCGTAGGCGAGCAGGACGGGAAGTGTATCCCCGGCGGGCGAGGCGTTGGCCAGATTGCCACCCAGCGTGCCGCGATTCTGGATCTGCGCGGCGCCGATCGTCCGCGCCGCCGCAACCAGCGCCGGCACATGCTCGCGCGCCTCGGGCGCGCCGATGATTCGTGTGTACGATTCGGCGGCACCGATTTCGAGCGCATCGTTCACGCGTCGCACGCCTTTGAGCTCCGGCAAAGACCACAAATCCAGAACGGCGCTGGGCGCGGGTCGAATGGTTCCGGCGTGGAGCATCACCATGAGATCGGTGCCGCCCGCGAGGAGACGGCATCCTGGAGTCGTGCGATACAGCTGCACCGCATCCTTGATGTTCCTGGGGCGGAGGTAGGTCACGTCCGGCATGCCAGCACCGCCTCGATGATCTTGGTGTAGCCGGTGCACCGGCACAGATTGCCGGCGAGGGCCTCCCGAACGTCAGCGGCGCTCGGCCGAGCGGCGCGCTGGAGCAAGGCGTGCGCCGCGAGCAACATTCCAGGCGTACAGATCCCACACTGCGCCGCCCCGTGCTCGATGAATGCTTGCTGGAGAGCCGTCAGCCTTCCGCCATCAGCCAGGCCCTCTACCGTGATGACGGTGCGGTCTTCGACCTGGCCCACCGCCACGAGGCAGCTATCGACGACTTCGCCATCGATGAGTACCGAGCACGCCCCGCACTCGCCTTCGCCGCATCCTTCTTTGGTGCCGGTTTTGCCGAGGTCTTCGCGCAGCACGTCGAGGAGCCGCCTGGCACCCGATCCTTCGAATGAGACCGCGTGGCCGTTCAGCGTGAAGCGCATGCGGCCAGGACTTTCTCCGGCGTCGCGGGGATCTCATTCAGCCAAACCCCCGTCGCGTCGTGAATCGCCGCGATGATGGCGGGCGCGGGGCCATCCATCGGCAGCTCGCCGATCCCTTTGGCCCCGAAGGGACCCCGTGAGTACGGATTCTCGACCAGAATGGTCTTGATGCGCGGCGCGTCGAGCGCCGTGGGGATCAGGTACGTCGCGAGCCGATCGTTCTGGTAGCCGCCGTCCTTCATTTTGATTTCTTCGATGGTCGCCCACCCCACCGCCTGAAGGCTGCCACCCTCGATTTGCCCCTCGGCCATGACTGGATGCAGCGCCTTGCCGCAGTCGACGGCGGTGACGAGATCGGTGACACGCACCTCGCCAGTCGTCATGTCCACGTCTACGTCCGCAATGGTGCAGGCCCAAGCGTAGATCGGGTAGGCGTCGCCTGTGTACGTGGTCTCATCCCACTGGATGGAATCCGGCTGGATGTAGGACTTCTGGACTCGCAGCGGCGGACGCTCGCGCGTGAGCCGCTCCTTGATTTCGGCGGCCGCTTCCTGAACCAGGCGCCCGACAATCATCGCGGTGCGGGAGGCGACGGTGGGGCCCGAGTCGGGAACGAGTGATGTGTCTTGTGGCGCCAGGCTCACCCTGTCCAATCCCACTCCCAATGCATCGGCAGCGAGCTGGCAAAAAATTGTCTTCGTGCCCTGACCGATCTCGGTAGAAGCGGTGAGGATACGGAAGGTGCCGTCCGCCAGCGCCTCCATGGCGATCGTCCCCTGCAGCTTCTTCTCCCCGCTACCCGTGAAACCCGACCCATGGAACACCAGCGACAAGCCGCGCCCACGTCGCACATGCCGACGTGCAGACGTGCCGACCTGTGGCGCTGCTTTCAGCGCTGCATCCAACACCAGCTCCGACCCCACGCTCTCCGTGAGCACCTGACCGGTGGCGGTCGTGTCACCTAGGCGCAACATCCATTTGCGCCGGAGATCCACACTCGACATCCCCAGCCGCTCGGCCACATGCTCGACCATGAGCTCGGCGGCGAACAGCGACTGCGGGGCGCCGAACCCGCGAAACGCTCCGTTGGGCGGGGTGTTGGTGGCGACGGCGCGGGCGCGGATGCGGACGTTGGGGCACGCATAGGGCCCGGCCGCATGGATGGCCGCCCGCGACAACACCACCGGAGTCAGCGTGCAGTAGCCGCCGCCGTCGAGCACGATCTCGATGTCCTGGCTGACCAATGTTCCATCTCTTTTGACCCCTGTGCGGTGCCGGATGACGCCGGGATGACGCTTGGTCGTCGCCGCCAAATCTTCGTGGCGATCGTAGATCAGGCGAACCGGCCGTCCCGCCTTGCGTGCCAGCAGCGCGGCGTGAACCGCCACGATCGAGGGGTATTCTTCCTTGCCACCAAATCCGCCACCGGTCTCGGCCTGCACGACGATGGCCTGGGCATCGGACAGCTTCAGTGCCCGCTTGAGCGCGCGATGGACGTAGTAGGGACATTGGAGTGACCCGATCACGCGCATGACCCCATTCGCCTCCGGGAACGCGATCGCGCCCTGCGGCTCGATGTACAGCTGCTCCTGCAGACCGACCTTGAATTCACGCGTGACGATGATGTTCGCCGTCTGCTCCGCGGCCACATCGCCCTTGGTGATCTCGACGGTGGTATAGACCTCTGCGGCTGTTTTGGCGTCGAACACGGGCTCGAGCGTATCGTATTCGATACGGATGTGCCGTTCCGCTTCCACAAGCGTGGCCCGATCGGCGGCCGCCAGCAGCAGAATCGGCTCCTCCTTATGCCGGATTTCACGCCCCTTTTGGGTGAGGACGGGCTGGTCATCCCGAATGAGGTGGACGACGTTATCGCCGGGAATGTCGTCCGCTGTGACAACTACCACCTGTGACCAGTCGAAGGCCGGGTCCAGTACGATGGACCGGATCGTCCCGCGGGGAATCGTAGACCGAACCGTCCTGCCGTACCACGCACCCGGCACCGGGATGTCGTCGGTGTAGCGGGCGCGCCCCACCACCTTATCGGCGCCCTCGTGACGGGGGACCGAGCGACCGACAAGCGGTTGATTGGGAGCAGGAGGCGGCGCCATGTGCGGTAATATTGCCACAGAAAATGCCGCACCGGGCGCACAGGCCCGAACCGGATGACGCTTGCTTCGGCGTGATCGTGGAACCACGAGCGCTCCCACGCGTGGCATGAGGGTTGCAAGGTCACGCAGCCGGAAGCAGGACGCAGATGTCGGGGGGAAACAGCCGGCAAAGGCGTGGCCAGGTAGACGCTGGCCTGCGCCGGCTGCCGCGGCGGGCGTGCACGCTCGCTGCGGCCCCCCACTCCAACGTGGTAGGACATAAGGGGGGGCGGCTGGGAACCACCGCACGGCAACGCGCGGTATCCCGTGCTCGCCCCGCTTCTTTCCCCGGGAGTTGGTCCGTGGCCGGAGCGCTACATTGGCCCTCATGACCGCCAGCGGGCTCGAGATTCACGCCCCACGCGACGCCGGATTTGCCGACATCCTGAGCACCGACGCTCGTCGGTTCCTCACGGAGCTGGCCCGCGCCTTCGAGCCACGCCGGCGGCAACTGCTCACGGCCCGCGCGGAGCGGCAGCAGCGCCTCGACGCCGGCGAGATGCCCGACTTCCTGCCCCACACGCGCGCCGTCCGCGAGGCGGCCTGGACCGTCGCACCGATCCCCGCCGACCTGATGGACCGCCGCGTCGAGATCACGGGGCCCGTCGACCGCAAGATGGTCATCAACGCCCTCAACTCGGGGGCGCGCGTCTACATGGCGGACTTCGAGGACTCGAACACACCCACCTGGCGGAACAACCTCGAGGGGCAGATCAACCTGCGGGACGCCGTGCGGGGCACGATCTCGTTCTCGAGTCCCGAGGGGAAGCGCTACGCCCTGGCGCCGCGCACGGCGACGCTGATGGTGCGGCCGCGCGGCTGGCATCTCGAGGAAAAGCACGTCACGGTGGATGGACGCGCCATGTCCGGCGCGCTCTTCGACTTCGGGCTCTTCTTCTTCCACAACGCCCAGGCGTTGATCGCAAAAGGGACAGGCCCGTACTTCTACCTGCCCAAACTCGAGAGTCATCTCGAGGCGCGACTCTGGAACGACGTGTTCAACTTCGCGCAGGACGCGCTCGGGATTCCGCGTGGCACGATCCGCGCGACCGTCCTGATCGAAACGATCCTCGCCGCCTTCGAGATGGACGAGATTCTCCACGAGCTCAAGGACCACTCCGCCGGCCTCAACTGCGGCCGCTGGGACTACATCTTCAGCTTCATCAAGAAGTTCCGGCGCCGCCCGGACTTCGTGCTGCCCGATCGCGCCCGGGTCACGATGGATCGGCATTTCCTCAAGTCGTACGTCGACCTGCTCATCCACACCTGCCACCGCCGCCGCGCCCACGCGATGGGAGGCATGGCGGCGCAGATCCCCATCAAGCACGATCCGGTGGCGAACGAGGCCGCGCTCGAGAAGGTCCGACAGGACAAGCTGCGCGAGGTGCGCGCCGGCCACGACGGCACGTGGGTCGCGCATCCAGGACTCGTGCCGGTCGCGCAACAGGTGTTCGACGCCGCGATGACCGGCCCGAATCAGCTTCACGTCACGCGCGACGACGCGCGGGTCACGGCGGCGGACCTGCTCGCGGTGCCCGACGGCGAAATCACCCAAGCCGGGCTGCGCACCAACGTGGATGTCGGGATCCAGTACCTCGATTCGTGGCTGCGCGGCGTCGGCTGCGTGCCGATCTACAACCTCATGGAAGACGCCGCGACCGCCGAGATCTCGCGGTCGCAGGTCTGGCAGTGGCTACGACACGGCGCAAAGCTCGCCGATGGCCGTGCGGTCACGCAGAGCCTGGTTCAAGCGATCATCGCCGCTGAGTTCCCCCAAGAGAGTCTCGCCGCCCGTCTGTTCAATGAGCTGATGACCGGATCGGACTTCCCTGAATTCCTCACCCTGGTGGCCTATGAATACCTCGAGTAGCGGCAAAGCCAAAACCGGCGTCAGCAAGCAGGATTTCATTTCGGCGCTCGATCTGCGGTGGCGCAACGAGCGACGCTGGCAGGCGATCACCCGCCCCTACTCGCCGGAAGACGTGTACCGCCTGCGCGGGACGCTGCCGATCCAGTACACACTCGCGAGTCATGGCGCCACGCGGCTCTGGAAACTGATGCGCGAGGAAGACTACGTCGCGGTGCTCTCGGCGATCACGGGCAACCAAGCGGTGCAGGAAGTGAAGGCCGGCCTCAAGGCGATTTACGTCAGCGGCTGGCAGGTCGCGGCGGACGCAAACAGCGCGATGACGATGTATCCCGATCAGAGTCTGTATCCCTCCGACAGCGTGCCGAACCTGATCTGCAGGATTCAGAATGCGCTCCGGCGCGCCGACGAGATCCATCATATGAACGGCGACCACGCGATCGAGTGGTACGTGCCGCTCGTCGCGGATGCCGAAGCGGGCTTCGGAGGCGTGCTCAACGCCTACGAGCTGATGAAGCTGATGATCGCGGCCGGCGCGGCCGGCGTGCACTTCGAGGACCAGCTGTCGTCGGTCAAGAAGTGCGGGCATCTCGGCGGCAAAGTGCTCGTGCCGACGAGCGAGTTCATCAGCAAACTGATCGCGGCGCGTCTCGCGGCCGATGTGTGCGGCGTGGACACGATCCTCATCGCCCGCACGGACGCGAACAGCGCCGGCCTCCTGACCAGCGACATCGACGAGTACGACCGGCGCTGGTGTACGGGCGAGCGCTCGCCTGAAGGCTTCTTCGTGATCAGAGACGGCGTCGAGGCGGCGATCGCGCGCGCCCGCGCGTACGCACCGTATGCGGACATGCTCTGGTTCGAGACCGCCAAGCCCGATCTCGCCGAGGCTCGGCAGTTTGCCGAGGCGATCCACAAGGAGTACCCGGGCAAGCTGCTCGCCTACAACTGCTCGCCATCGTTCAACTGGAAGCGACACCTCGACGAGGCGCAGCTCGCGAGCTTCCAGAAGGAGCTCGGCGCCCTGGGCTACAAGTTCCAGTTCGTCACCCTGTCCGGCTTCCACGCGCTGAATCACCGCATGTTCACGCTGGCGCAGGACTACCAGCAGCGAGGCATGGCGGCGTACGCCGACTTGCAAACCGAGGAGTTCGCGGCGGAGCGCGACGGGTACGAAGCCGTGAAGCATCAGGAGTTCGTCGGCGTGGGCTATTTCGACGAGATCACGCAGATTGTGCACGGCGGGCGGAGCTCCACGGTCGCCCTCGAGGGATCGACGGAGAAGGCGCAGTTCGTGAGTTAGCCCAGTTCTTTAGTTGACAAGCCCGTTGCCGGCCCTAGGCTACGGGTATGACAACCCTCCGGAACTACATCGGGGGCGAATGGATCGCCCCCGGCGGGGTCGAGTTTCTCGACCTGACGAACCCCGCGACCGGCGAGCCGCTCGGTAAAGTGCCGCTCTCCGGGACCCGCGCGGTGAACGAAGCGGTCGCCGCGGCCCAGACCGCATTCCTCAAATGGCGTGAAGTCCCACCCGTCGTCCGCGCCCGCTACCTGTTCAAGCTGAAATACCTGATGGAAGAGCACTTCGAGGATCTCGCGCAGACCGTGACGCGCGAGCATGGGAAGACGCTGGATGAATCGCGCGGGTCGGTGCGCCGCGGCATCGAGAACGTCGAGCATGCGTGCGGCATTCCCACGCTGATGATGGGCAAGACGCTGGAAGATGTCGCCAGCGGCATCGACTGCGAGTACGTACGCCAGCCGCTCGGCGTGTTTGCCGCGATCACGCCCTTCAACTTCCCCGCGATGGTCCCGTGCTGGTTCTGGCCGTATGCGATCGCCACCGGCAACACGTTCGTCTTGAAACCGAGCGAACAAGTACCGTTTTCCTCGACTCGCATCCTCGAGCTCGCCCGCGAAGCCGGCATTCCGGCTGGCGTGCTGAATTTGGTGCATGGCGGTAAAGAGGCGGTAAACGCGATTCTCCAACATCCGGGGATCGCGGGAGTTTCGTTCGTCGGCTCGTCGCCGGTCGCCAAGCACGTGTACCAGGAAGCCGCCAAGTACGGCAAGCGCGTACAGGCGCTGGGCGGCGCGAAAAACCATGTGATCGTCATGCCCGACGCCGACATGGACCGGGCCGTCGCCAACATCAGCGAGTCTCTCTTCGGCTGTGCCGGCCAGCGCTGCCTCGCGGGGAGTGTCGTCGTGGCAACCGGCAAGGCATACGAGCCGTTCCGCGAAAAGCTCCTCGACACGGCCAAAAGCCTGCGACTCGGCTACGGCCTGGAACCCGGCGTCACCATGGGGCCCGTCATCTCGGCGAAGCACAAGGAGCGTGTGCTGTCGTATGTCGAAGCCGGTCGCAAAGACGGCGCGAGCCTCCTGCTCGATGGCCGCGACACAAAGGTCGAGAAGCACCCGCGCGGCCACTTTGTCGGGCCGACCGTGTTCGACGGCGTTCGCCCCGACATGACGATCGGGAAAGAAGAGATCTTCGGACCCGTCGCATCGGTCACGCACGTCAGCACTCTCGACGAGGGGATCGACATTGTGCAGCGGTCGGGGTTTGCGAATGCGACGTCGATTTTCACCCAGAGCGGCAAGGCCGCGCGCGAGTTTCGCTATCGGGTGGGCGTAAGCATGATCGGCGTGAACATCGGGGTCGCGGCGCCCATGGCCTTCTTCCCGTTCGGCGGTACCAAAGGATCTTTCTTCGGCGATCTCAAGGCACACGGGCAGGACGCAGTGGAGTTTTACACTGACAAGAAGGTGGTCATTTCGCGGTGGTGAGTTCTGGAACCATTCCGGGTTTGTTAACCCCGGGCTGCCAGCCCGGGGTTAACACACCCTGGAGGATTACGAATGCGTAAGGTTGTCGGTGGCCTCATCCAGATGTCGAACCCCATTAACGACCCCAACGCCCCGGTCGCCAAGATCAGCCAGGCGATGGAGGAGAAACACCTTCCTTATATAGAGGAAGCAGGCAAGCAGGGTGTTCAAATCCTCTGCCTGCAGGAAGTCTTCAACGGCCCGTATTTCTGCCCCAGCCAGGACGCCAAGTGGTGCGACATCGCGGAGCCGATTCCCGGCCCCACGGTCGAGCGCATGCAACAGCTCGCCAAGAAACACGAGATGGCGATGATCGTGCCGATCTACGAGCGCGAAATGGCAGGCGTGTACTACAACACGGCCGCGGTGATCGACGCCGATGGTAGCTTGCTCGGCAAATACCGGAAGAACCACATCCCGCACACCGCCGGCTTCTGGGAGAAGTTCTTCTTCAAGCCCGGAAACCTCGGCTACCCCGTCTTCAAGACGCGCTTCGCGACCATTGGCGTGTACATCTGCTATGACCGCCACTTCCCCGAGGGAGCTCGCTTGCTGGGACTGCACGGCGCCGAGATCGTCTTCAATCCATCCGCCACGGTGAAGGGCCTGTCGCAGTACCTCTGGAAACTCGAGCAGCCGGCGCACGCAGTCGCGAACGGCTACTTCATGGGCTGCAGCAATCGCGTCGGGGTCGAAGCGCCGTGGAACGTCGGGCAGTTTTACGGCTCGAGCTATTTCGTCGACCCGCGCGGCAACTTCCTGGCGCAGGGCAGCGAGGACAGGGACGAGCTGGTCGTCGCGGAGATGAATCTCGACATGATCGAGGAGGTGCGGCGGACCTGGCAGTTCTTCCGCGACCGGCGGCCAGAGACCTACGACGACATGGTCCGGCAGCTGCCCTGACATGTTGATCCTGCTGCGCGCGTTGACCTATGCGACGCTCTTCGTCGCTTTCTTCCTCGTGCTGATACCGCTACGCATTCTCGGAGGAAGCGGATACAAGTGGAGCGGTGCGCCCAGCTGGTCAGAGCTCACCGGCATCGGACTTTTGATCGTGGGATTAGGGCTGGTGTTGTGGTGCCTCGTCACGTTTGCCTTCGTCGGCAAGGGAACGGCCGCGCCGTTTGATCCACCGCGCAAGCTCGTGATCGATGGCCCGTACCGCTACGTGCGAAATCCGATTTACATCGGCGCAATAATAGCCGTGCTGGGCGCCGCGATGATCTTGTGGTCCGGCTGGTTGGCACTGTACGCGCTCGTCGTATTGATTGTCACGCATCTCCTGGTGACGCTCTACGAGGAGCCGCATCTGCGCCGCGTTTTCGGCCAACCGTACGAGGACTATCTGGGCACCGTGCATCGCTGGATACCGACATGGCGCTCCTGATTCGCGGCGGCCGGATCATCACGGCCACGGAAGACTACAGCGCCGATATCTACGCCGAGGGCGAGAAGATCTCGCGCATCGAGCCGAAGATCGACGACAAGCTGGTTGCCGCGGGCGCCGAGATCGTCGATGCGCGCGGCAAGTACGTCTTTCCCGGCTTCATCGACCCGCACGTGCACATCTACCTGCCCTTCATGGGGACCTACGCCGCCGACGACTACGAGTCGGCCAGCAAGGCGGCGCTTGCGGGCGGCACGACGACACTGATCGAGATGATCTGCCCGGGGCCGAGCGACGAGCCTATCGCGGCGTTCGAGTTGTGGAAGTCCAAGGCCGACGGCCTGGCGGCCGTGGACTACACGTTTCACATGTCCGTTGTGCGTTTCGAGGAGCACATCCGCAGTCAGTTTCGCGAGATCGTGAAAGCGGGAGTAGCGTCGTTTAAGGTATTCCTCGCGTACAAAGGCGCACTGAACCTCTCGGACGAGCACCTGTTCGCGGCGATGCAGCTCGCCAAAGACCTCGGCGTCATCGTGACGGCGCATTGCGAGAACGCCGATGCGATCGATGCGTTGCAGAAATCGCTGCTGGCCGCGGGCAAGACGGGCCCGGAATGGCACGGGCCGTCGCGTCCACCCGTGGTCGAGGCGGACGGCGTGCATCACCTCTGCACGTTCGCCGAGCTGCTCGGCACGCACGTCTACATCGTGCATACGTCGTGCGCGTCCGCCGTGGGCGAGGCGCTGGCGGCACGTCATCGCGGCGTCAACGTGTGGATCGAGTCGGTGATCCCGCATTTCGTGCTCGACGAGACCTACACGGAGCGCCCGAACTTCGAGGGATCGAAGTACGTCATGTCGCCGCCGCTCCGCGCCAAGGCCAATCAGGACGTGCTATGGAACGGCGTGAAGACCCGGCAGATCAGCACGATCGCCACGGATCACGCGCCGTTTCGTTTTGCCGACCAGAAGCGGATGGGCACGGAGGCATTCACGAAGATTCCGAACGGCATCCCGTCGGTTCAGGAGCGCGTCGATCTCGTCCACACCTGCGGTGTGACCGCCAGCCGGGTCGGCCTGCAGACCATGGTGGACGCGTGCTCGACGCAGGCCGCCAAGCTATTCGGATCCAGCTCGGCAGCGACGCCGACCTGGTCGTGTACGACCCGAGTTACCGCGGGAAATTCTCGAAGGAATGCAGCCATTCGAAGGTCGATTACAACGCGTACGAAGGATGGGAGCAGAAGGGCCGTGCATCGGTGGTGACGGTGCGCGGGCAGGTGCAGGCGCGGGATGGGGAATTCGTGGGCACAATTGGTCGCGGTGTGTTCCTGAAGAGAGAGCCAACACACTAAATGGAGTCGGGAGTCAGGAGACGGGGTCCCCAAATCCTGACTCCCACCTCCTGATTCCGAGGGCATTTCATGGATTCTCAAACAGTACGATCGAAACACAAAGAGTTCTTATTCCCCTGCGTCGCCAACTATTACGCCGAGCCCGTGGTCATCACCGAGGCCCACGGGTCCAACGTGAAGGATCTGGACGGCCGAGAATACCTCGACTTCTTCGGCGGGATTCTCACGGCGGGGATCGGCCATTCGCATCCGGACTTCGTGAAGCGCATCCAGGAGCAAGTGGCCCGACTCGTGCACACATCGAGTGTGTACCCGACCGTCGAGCAAGTCCGTGTCGCCGAGCGGCTCACCCAGATCACTCCCGGCAAGCTGAAAAAGAGCTTCTTCACGACGAGCGGCACGGAGGCGGACGAAACCGCGGTCATGCTCGCGAAGATTTACACGGGGCAGCAGGAAATCATCGTGCTGCGACACAGCTACGCGGGCCGCAGCCAGGGGGCGATCGCGATCACGGGTCAGCAACCGTGGCGCATCCTGCCGACCCAGGTGGCTGGCGTGAAGCATGCGCTGTCGCCGTACTGCTATCGCTGCCCGTTGGGGCTCGAGTATCCCGACTGCGGTATCAAGTGCGCGCAAGACATCGAGGACGTGATTCGCACGACCACCAACGGCCGCCCGGCCGCCTTCATGGCCGAACCGATTCAGGGCGCCGGCGGCTTCATCACGCCCCCAAAGGAGTACTTCGAGATCGCGGTCGGGATCATTCACAAGTACGGCGGCGTCTTCATCTGCGACGAAGTCCAAACCGGCTGGGGCCGCACGGGTGACCGCTGGTGCGGCATCGAGCACTGGGGCGTCGAGCCGGAGATCATGACGTTCGCAAAGTCGATCGCGAACGGCTTCCCGGTGGGCGCCACGATCGCCACCGAGGAAGTCGCAAACGCCTTCACCGGTCTCTCGCTCTCGACTTTCGGCGGCAACCCGATCTCGATGGCCGCGGTCGACGTCACCATGGAAGTGATGGAGCGGGAGAACACCCCGAAGCGATCGGCCGAGCGCGGCAAGCAGCTGCGCGACGCGCTGGAGGAGTTCAAGAAGCGCTTCGCATTCATCGGCGACGTCCGCGGCATGGGGCTCATGCAAGGGATCGAGTTCGTCGAAGATCGGAAGACCAAGGAGCCGTCGCCCAAAAAGACCACCGCGTTCCTCGAGGCCGCGAAGCGCCAGGGATTGCTGATCGGCAAGGGAGGCTTGCACGGGAACGTGATTCGGATCGCACCGTCGATGCTGATCACAAAGACCGAGGTGGAGGACGGGTGCCGGCGACTCGAAAAAGCGCTCGCCGAAGTCCGGTAAAGGCGCGCCACCTGCCGGTGAACCTCCTCGAGTATGAGGAGCTCGCTCGGGACCGCATGGAGGCGTCAGCCTACGACTATTACGCGGGCGGTGCGGGCGACGAATGCACGCTCGCGGCCAACCGCCGCGCCTTCAAGCGGATCGTCTTGCGTCCCCGGCTGCTCGTTGACGTCAGCCGCGTCGACCCGAGTACGAGCGTCCTGGGAGAGAAGATCGCGTTCCCGGTGCTGCTCGCGCCCACCGCCTTCAATCGCCTCGCGCGTCCCGATGGCGAGCTCGCCGCCGCTCGCGCGGCGGGTGGCGCCCAAACCGTCATGGTTGTGAGCACCGTGTCGACGTTCACCATCGAGGACATCGCAGCGGCGTCGACCGGGCCGCTCTGGTTCCAGCTCTACGTCTACAAGGACCGCGGTTTAACACGCGACCTCGTCGTCCGCGCCACGACGGCCGGGTACCGGGCCCTCGTGCTGACGGTGGACTCGCCCTGGCTTGGACGGCGAGAGCGCGATGTGCGGAACCAGTTCACGCTGCCGCCCGGCATGACGATCGCGAACTTCGAAACAGCGCAGGGGCGCGCGGCGCAAGCCACAGGTTGGGGGGAGGGCAGCTACTCCGATTTCGCGACCTACGTCCGCAACCTCTTCGATCCTTCGCTCACCTGGGACGTCATCGGCTGGCTCAGGTCCATCACGTCACTCCCGATTCTGGTCAAGGGAATCCTGACGCCCGAAGACGCGAGCCTCGCCCTCCAGGCTGGCGCGAGCGGCATCATCGTCTCGAACCACGGCGGGCGGCAGCTCGACGGCGTCGAGCCGAGCGTGGCGGTCCTGCCTCGCGTGATGGACGCCGTGCGTGGCGAGGTGGAGGTCCTGATGGATGGCGGCGTAAGGCGCGGGACGGATGTCCTCAAGGCGCTCGCGCTCGGTGCGCGGGCCGTCCTCATCGGGCGACCCTACCTATGGGGACTCGCCGCCGACGGTGAGGCGGGTGTGCGCCGCGTGCTGGAGCTGCTGCGTGCGGAGCTCGAGCTCGCCATGGCGCTCTCCGGCCGGCCGACGATCGCGTCGATAGACCGCTCGCTGGTGCATCTGGACGCCGCTCCCAGTGATGGTGAATGACGGGCGCCCACGGTCTCTTGCCGCCGTGGGGGCGCGCGCCGCTCCCCGCACCCCCGGCGTTCACTCCGCGGAACGTCGTGCGCACGATCGGGCCGGGTGTGATCGCGCTCGGCGTCGCGATCGGCAGCGGGGAGTGGCTGCTGGGGCCGTCGGTGATCGTCCAATACGGCGTCGCGCTGCTGTGGATCACCACGTCGGCCGTTCTGTTGCAAGTGCTGCTCAACCTCGAGATGGCGCGCTACACGCTCTACACCGGGGAGCCGATCATCACGGGGTTCATGCGCACCTGGCCGGGGCCCGAAGTTTGGGGCTGGACCTACAGCATTCTGACGCTGCTGCAGTACGGCTGGCCGGGCTGGGCACTCACCAGCGCGACCGCCACCGCTGCACTCGTCCTCGGCCGGATGCCCACCAGCGGCGACGCCCACCTGGTGATCGGCCTCGGGTACGCGACGTTCGCCGTGTGCGTCGTGATTGTGAGCCTCGGGCGCAAGATCGAGCGCACGCTCGAGTACGCGATGTGGTTCATGCTCGCGTGGATCGCCATTTATCTCGTGACGATGGACGTGACGACGGTATCGCGCCACAACTGGGCGCGGCTCCTCGGCGGCTTCGTGAGCTTCGGCCACATGCCGGCGACCGCGGACTGGGCGCTCCTCGGCGCGTTCGCGGCGTACTCGGGACTCGGCGGCGCCGGCAACGTCTTCATCACGAACTGGATGCGCGACAAGGGCTTCGGCATGGGCGCCACCGTTGGCTACATCCCGACCGCATTGGGGGAGCAGGTGCGCTTGTCGCCCCACGGCAATGTATTCGACGTCGACCAATCGAGCCTCGCGTCGTGGCGCAACTGGTGGAAGTTCCTCAATGTGGACCAATGGGGGGTTTTCGCTTTCGGGTCCATCGCCGGCATGGCGTTGACGTGCCTCCTCACGCTGCAATTCGTCCCCCCAGGCTCGATCGCCGGGGAGTGGGCGGTCGCGAACTCGCAGGCCGCCGGTATGGCGAGCGCGCTCGGCCCCACGTTTTGGT
>WNGI01002657.1_pt1 | contig 18398 bp, 15 predicted proteins | sample 5400621 | NCBI WGS metagenome assembly WNGI01 (sample SAMN13153374, study PRJNA577476) | soil metagenome | isolation source: 20 cm soil or saprolite under Garry oak tree replicate 1 | place: USA:California | collected 2016-06-15
TGCTGCGCCAGGTCCGCTCTCGGGAGTGGGGACGTTGATAAGGAAGTGGGAAGAGAGTATGAAATCCTTCCTCACTCCTGGCGTGTTGTTCGAAGAGCTCGGTTTCCGCTACTTCGGACCAATTGATGGTCACGACGTCGATGCGCTTGTCGACACGTTCATGGCCGTTCGCGATTTCGCTGGCCCGCGTCTGGTGCACGTCATCACGCAGAAGGGAAGAGGATTCCCCGCTGGTGAGCACACAGAGAAATGGCACGCGCTTCCGCCGGGACATGATCCAGCGACAGGAAAACAGCTCAAGGTTTCGTCGAGCAATGCCGCATATACCGCGGTGTTCGGGAAGGGATTGGCTGAGCTCGGAACCGAGAATGAAAAAATCGTCGCGATCACTGCGGCGATGCCGAGTGGAACGGGTACCGGGATTTTCGCGGCGGCGCATCCCGATCGATTCTTCGATGTTGGAATTGCGGAAGGTCATGGGGTGACTTTCGCAGCGGGAATGGCAACGCGCGGAGTGCGGCCGGTCTGCGCGATTTATTCCACGTTCCTGCAACGCGCGTACGACAACGTGATTCACGATGTCGCGATTCAAAAATTGCCCGTAGTATTTGCGATGGATCGCGCGGGCGTCGTCGGCGAAGACGGCCCAACTCACATGGGTCTGTACGACATCGCGTACATGCTTGCAGTTCCTGGAATGACCGTCGCCGCGCCGAAGAACGGCCGAGAGATGCTAGGTCTTTTGCGCACAGCTGTCGTGCACAGTGATGGGCCATTCGCTTTGCGATATCCACGCGATGCAGTGCCGGATATTGTTCCGCCGATCTCCGAGATCGAGGCGGTTCCATACGGAACGTGGGAGATTGTGAAGAATGGCGCGGGAACGCGAGATTCGGGTGGCGGCCTCGCAATCCTCGCCGTAGGAACGATGGTATTGCCATCAATTGCAGCCGCTGAGATTCTCGCAGCTGAGGGAATCAGCGCAACCGTTGTCAACTGTCGTTTCATGAAACCTCACGACAGCGCGATGCTCGAGCAGATTCTCGCCGACAGTCGATACTTGCTCGTCGTGGAAGAGGGAACGGTCGTGAACGGATTCGGTGCGCACATGTCGTCAGTCGTCGCCCGAATTGACTCCGGTGTTCGAGTACTCGCGCACGGCGTTCCGGATGGATTCATCGAGCAAGCGCCGCGCGCGCGACAGTTGGCGGATGCAGGCCTCGATGCCGCAGGGATTGCCGCACGCGCGAGAGTTTTGCGCCAAGCTGACGCTCGCGGCGCGCGTCTGCGCGCGGGCTGATGCGCGTCGGTGTCATCGGACACAAAGGATATGAAGGGCTTCCGGAAATGTTGCGGATGCTCTTTCGCACAGCGCCACCGCTTGGTGTCGAGCTTTTTTTTGAGCCAACGCTTCAGGAAGTCGCGAACGTAGGCGAGCGTCTCACAGATCTACAAAACATCGATGCGCTGATTACACTCGGCGGCGACGGAACGCTGCTGCGTGGTGCCCGCCTTCTCGCCGGCAGACCGGTCCCGATACTTGGCGTCAATCTCGGACGACTTGGATTTCTCACGACCTGCGGCAGCGAGGACGCGGAAGCTGCGCTGAAATTGCTTGCGACCGGCGATTATGTCGCCGAAGCTCGAATGGCTCTGGCTGCCCGGGCGGTAGATCAAACCGGATCCAATCGGAAGCAGTGGCTCGCTCTCAATGATTTTGTGTTGCACAAGGGCGGATTCGCTCGCGTTGTTCGTCTCAGCCTCTCGATCAACGGCGAGTCGATTGGGATTTACGCCGCCGATGGAGTGATAATCTCGACGCCAACCGGATCGACAGCGTACAGTCTTTCTGCAGGCGGACCAGTTGTTGTTCCAACTCTCGAGTCGATCATCATCACGCCAATCTCAGCTCACATGCTCGCGGTGCGTCCACTCGTGATTGCACCGGATGCAGAAGTTGTCGTCGAGACAGTTCAGAATCCGGAAGAATTGATCGTAACTGTAGACGGTCAGGTCGGAACACATCTTGGAAGCGGCGAGAAGCTGGTGGTTCGTCGCGCGCCGAACCCGGTTCGCATCGTGAGATTTCCGGGCACGAGCTTTTTCGACAGAATGCGAGTCAAGGAGAGGGATCAGACGCGTCAATGCTGACCGAGCTTCGAATAAAGAATTTTGCGATCATCGAATCGCTGACGCTTCCACTCTCTCCCGGTTTCAATGTTCTCTCGGGTGAGACAGGCGCGGGAAAATCGATCATTGTCGGCGCCCTTGGATTTCTCCTCGGAGAGCGCGGCAGTGCCGATCTCATTCGCACTGGCTCCGACAAAGCGACCGTCGAAGGTGTCTTCGACGTTGCGGACTCGAAAGCGATCGAAACACTTTCTGATGAACGCGGCGTCGACCTCGAGGACGAAGTGCTTGTTCTAAAGCGCGAAATCTCTTCGGGTGGTCGAGGACGAGCGTGGGCGAATGGATCGCCCGTAACTGCGACGGTGCTGGGAGAAATTGGACGCATGCTGGTCAATCTCCACGGACAGCATGAAGCTCAGGCATTACTCGACGGCGAATCGCAACGCGGCATTCTCGATGAGTTCGGTGGAGGCGCGTCGCAAGCTTTGGTTGTGCGCGACACGTACATGGAGCTCGCGAGCGTTCGACGCGAGATTGCATCGATTACTTCACGACGTGCCGACGCTGAGCGACGCGCGGATTATTTGCGACACGTCGTTCGGGAAATCGAGGATGCAAAACCGATTTCCGGCGAGGACACCAGGCTCGAGGACGAAGCCCGAGTTCTCGAAAATGCGGACGAGCTAAAAACGATCGCAGAATCGGTCAGCGCAATGCTTTCGGAGGAGGAAGGCGCAATCGAGCGACTCGCGCCTGTAAACCGATCGCTCGGCTCGATTCAACGTATCGATTCGTCTGCTGCGCGATTTCAGGAGTTGTTCGACGCCGGATTCTACGCGCTGGATGAGCTCGCACGCGCGATCAGTGATTACGCCGGCTCGGTCGATCTCGATCCGGAACGTCTCGCGTCAGTGCGACGGCGCCGCGAAGTTTTGTACTCCCTCACGAAAAAGTATGGGCCGTCGCTCGATGACGTCATAGAGATGGGAAGAAAGTCGCGTGCGGAGCTGGATCTCGTTGACTCTGCCGCATTCGACATCGCGCAACTCTCCGTGCGCGAAACCTCTGAGCGGGAGCGCTTGACGAGCGAGGCGAAGCGGTTGACGACACTCCGTAGCGCTGCGGCAAAGAAAATTGCCAGGGCAGTCGATGCGTTGTTGCCGGAGCTCGGCATGACCGGAGGAAAATTCTCGGTTGTGCTCGTGCCGAAGCAGGCGATCGACGAACGCGGAGCAGAAGACGTCGAGTTTCGGGTAGCGCTGAATGTCGGTCATGATGCCCGGCCTCTCGCGCGGGTCGCGTCAGGTGGTGAGCTGTCGCGCGTAATGCTCGCGCTCAAAACCATTCTCGCCCGCGCCGATGAAGTCCCTACTCTTGTTTTCGACGAGGTTGATTCAGGAATCGGCGGAAAAGTCGGATTGCAGGTGGGCGATACGCTCCGTCGCGTTGCCGAGCATCATCAGGTGTTCGCGATTTCGCATTTGCCACAGATCGCGGCGCGGGCCCACAACCATATAGTTGTAGCGAAGGCTGCGAAGGGTGGAGTGACGACTGCCGACGTCACCGTGCTGAACGGTGCTGATCGAGTGCACGAGATCGCGCGAATGCTTGGTGGCGATCCCGACAGCAAGCTGAGTCGCGCACACGCGAAGGAGCTGCTCGAGACCGCGGCCACCGCCTAATCAACGATGATTCATCCGCCGCCTTCCGTTCCCTGGCAGGTTACGGGAAATCACTGGCTGTGTCTGCCGTGCATTCATCCGGTGGATGCGTCGATTCATCTCGCGGGTGTAGTTCACGCGGGGTCGCGCGGTGCGATCGAATTCGCGGGGAACCCGAGTTACCTCGACGGCAGCGGCCCCCCGCTGATCGCTCTTACGATCTCGATCGACGGCGAGCAAAAACAGATTGGCGCTGATGGAATGGTTTGGGAGCGCGAGCTGTCGTGGCTTCCGACTTTTTCCTGTACTGTTGGCGACATCTCGTTGCGTGGAACCATCTTCGCCCCGTGCGGACGCGAGGCTGATCTTGCTGGCGCCGTTTTGGCGATCGCGATGGAGAATCGCGCTGCGAAAGAGTTGCAGGTTTCCATTGGCGTTTCCGGCATGCTGGGGCACCGGCAACAGCGAATCCGGTCGCCGCGCGCTTTTCACGATTGGAATCGAGTGAGCGCGAGCGCATCCACCATCGTACTCGAGGGAGCTGCATCACCGAGCTACTGCGCTTTTGCGATAGCATCGGCGAGTGACGATGCCGTGCCTGAAGCTGATGCAGCGAGTGCGAGTTGGCACATCCTGAGGGAAGTCTCGCTCGCTGTCGCCGAAAAATCGGAAGACGCGTTCCTGATTGCGTGCGGCACTGAACCGGACGGTGCGATCGCAACGCTTGGTGTAATGCGCCGGCGAGGCTGGCGAAATCTCCTTGCTACAACGCGATCGACTTTACAGAAGATCGAGCAATCGACGAGCGAGCGAGCGGTCGATCGTCTCATCAATCGAAATCTTCTATTCGCGTTTTTTACCGGGATTGCCCGCGCAATCGATGATGGGCGCGCGTATCCGGTGCGGAGCAGGATGCCGTGGAATGGCAGGGGATTGACGATCACCGACTGGGACGCGCTGATCTGGCTTTTGCCGGCCGCGCAGCTCGCCGACGCTCCAACTGCTCGAGAACTGTTGCTGCGGGTGTGCGAAGTACACGGACATTCGCCTGGTCGCGGCGTGAACTATTTCGACGGGACGATGTTCGAGGCGGGTTTTTCGCTCGAGGGTGCGTCGTCTTATGCGATCGCGGTGGACGAATACATCGTACAAACCGGCGACGACAGAATAGTAGACGAGCCGGTGCTTGCCGAGACGCTTTATGGCTCGCACGAAGACATTGCGAATCGCCGCCATCCAACAATCCCGCTGTACTCAACTGAGCTGAATCCTGGCGGAGTAGCTCCCGCTCATCCATACACGGCGCATGGAAATGCCGTTGCTGCCTTCGCGCTAGAGGTATTCTCGCGCACTCTCGACGAAAAGACAGCGGAGAAAGTTCAGGACGCCGAATCAGTTCGCGCGTCGGCGATCAGGCATTTCTCCGCCGAGGGAAAGGACGGAAGAACGCGGCTCGTGAGCTCCACAAATCTGGAGGGCGATAGCAGCGCAACCGACGATCCGGCTGCCTCGGTTTATTGGCTTCCATATTTCCATCTGGTCGGTCGCGATGATTCGGTGTACCGCCGCACGGTGAAACAGTGGGAGGACTCGCCTACGAATTCACTTGTCGAGCGCTGTGCAAGACTTATCGGACCGAACACCTCGGAGGTTCTCGACTGGTTGCGCCGAGCGCCGCTGGATGGAGGAATAGCGGCAGAATTTATCGACGAAGCCGGGCGTGCCACCGGGAATGGTGGCGATGCGGTGTTGTCGGGAATGTTGGCGTACATGGCGTGGTATGCCGTGCACGCACTCGGGGCGAAGCTTTAGTCGTTTCGCCCCGTCGGACTATGCGACCGTGATGTTGTATTTCGCGCCGAGATACCTGGTGACGCTGCTTCGGTCCGCATCGGAAAGTACGGAGTTGTATACGATCAGCTCCGCAATATCAGAGCTAGGGTTCTGGTTGCCGACGGAGTTATTACCCAACCTTGGGGCAATCGACCAGGCGACGGTGTTGGAGGCAGTGGAGTAATACGCGCTGCCGTTGGTCCTCGCCGTCCACGCCCCGCTCGCGGCCGAGACGTTGTAGATCAGGCCGTTAGCGTTTGCAAAAATGCCGGGTGGGTAAGAACCCAGGGCCTGCTGCACCGTCGAGCCAAAGCCGTCAAAAGCTGAAGAGGCGTCGAAGGGAAGATAAGTTGCCGCCGCTTGCGAGCCCATCTCCCAGATTGCGTGGAACGTTGTCTCGGTCGTCGTGAAAACAATGAAAACCTCGGCAGCGCCAAGCCCGGTGAGAACATTCCCAAAAACGAGGAACTTGTCGATCACGAAACGATAGACAGGCTTCCCGTTAAAGATTCCAGTCTGGAAAGTAGGCTTATTCGGGGCGTTGACTTGCGTCGCGTTGTTACCGTTTCCGCTTCGGTCGGTCCACGTCCCAACGACCTCGTTGTCAGCGTAGCTCTCCGAATTTGCATCGAGCCAGATGGTAAGGCCCGCGATGGTCGATGGAGAGAACGTAAGGGTTGGCGTCGCCGTCGCTTCATCAGAGTTCTCTGTTTCTACGGTGACGAGTGCGCTCACGACGTAGTAGTACGTCGTGCCATTGGTGAGAGGCATGTCGGCATAGGTCACGCTCGGCGCGTTCACCTTCATGGTATCCGTATAGTCTCCGCTGACTGTGCCCCGCTTTAGGTGATATTCGGTCGCGTTAGTGTAAGAGTCCCAGGAAAGATCGACCTGGCCGTCGCCAGGTGTGGCGACGAGGTTGGTAGGGCCCGGCAAAGGTGGAGACGGGTCGGGCACATGCACGAGCCCTAACAGGTTGTCACATCCGATGAACCCGAGCAGCGCAACGACCGGAAGCATCAGCAAAGGCGTAAGAAGCAGGAATGCGTCGTTCATTTAGCGCTCTCCCTTCCACTATTTCCGTGGCTCGAGTTTGTCACAATGCCACGCGCGTCGACGAAGAGCGTCGTGGGCCAGACTGTCACGCCGTAAGCATTGGCGATTTTTCTGTCGGGGTCAGGCACGATCGTTACTGAACCCCCAAGCTCGGGTGGTGTCGTCGCGCCGCGCCCATCCTTGCCGTCGACAATCGCGAATACCATTGGTGCTATTCCGTTTTTCGCGCGGGCCATCGATCTCGAGTCGCGCAATGAGTCGACAATCGGGATTGAAGCCGGCTTCAGGAAAAACAGAATGGCTTCTCGTCCGGCGAGCTTGCTGAAGGTTATCTGATGGCCGGGCGCGTACTCGAAGACAAAGTTTGGTGCTGGTTGTCCGATCCTCGTTCCTGTCCTGAGAAGCGATGGACGGACAGGTGTGCGCGCGACGAGAGATTTTCCGAGGGCGGCAGTCAGTGAGCCGGCATCGATCTCACCTTCGTGCTTGTAGGTGATCTTGCCGTCAGGCGCAACTACCAGGGTCACTGGTCCGCGCGACGAACTCACGCCGAATCTCTTTGCCCACGCGCCTTTTTCTTCCGACGCGTATGTGACGCCGGGGACATATCGCATTTGCGAAAGACGATCCGGTGAAGCAACCACGACGATCGCAGTTGGAGCATCATCTCGTTTGCTTTGCTTCACAGCTTGCGAAAGAATCCCGGGCGCATCTGCACCTGCGCCGTCCGCGAAATGCACGACGAGATTGGGTGCGCTGCTTCCCGTGCGATCGGGACTCGCTTCCGTGTGACCTGTGACCTCGACGTGCCCGCTTTGTCCACGGCGCGCGAGTGCGATGACCGGCGGGTCGTCTTCGTCAACAACAAACCCTCCGGGAAGTGGAAATGATCTGTATCCGCAGATCGTCGCGGTTACGCTCTGGTCGACGACCGGACCAGATGGAGAGAGTCGTGTTCCGTGCAGAGTAACGCAGAGAGTGGAATAGTCCAGCCCTCCGATTACCGCAGGTCCGACATCTGTCAAGTGAATTCCGCCTAGTGCGCCAGCCGCGCCGCCGCCGCTCCCGCCGCTCCCGCCGCTCCCGCCGTTGGACGACGCATCGCCCATCACCGACTGCGGTCCTGCATGAATGAATACGAACCGATTCTCATCGCTGAAACCAGGCTGCGTTTCGCCGTAGTGCTTCCACTCGTATCGCTGTACTCTGCCGCCGGGAATCCAGCTGCGCAGCGCGGAGTAGTCCGGCCCGTCAAACACTCCAACTGCCCCGGCGCCGAAACCAGGATGAGAGGTTGGGTTCGGGGGGATTTGCTCGTACTCGACGTGAGGTGCGTGCCAGTCCATTAACGAAAGCGAGCCGTGTAACACAATTCCCGAAGGCCCGATATCGATCGATGTGTATGTGAGATCATAGCCGCGCGGCTGACCCCATCTCTTGCGCGGTGGATTCAGGAGCGAATCGAGAAACGCTCCGAGCTGACGATTGGCATTGAGCATGTCGCTGACGATTCCGTTCGCGCCGCTCTCCGCAAGCGCGTCATCACGGACTGGCGCGAAGGCGGTGATCATCCGGTCTTTGAATAGGTCCGCGCGCCAGCTATCTGTATTGATGGACGCGTCGCCGATCGTCAGACGTGCCGTTGCTCCGTTCGGTGCGAGACCGAGCTTTTGGCGAAGCGTCCAATTGAAATCGGGAGCACCCCTTCTCGATGTCTGCGCGTAGCCCGTTACGGTGAGTACCATCCAGCCACTCTCGAATCCGAGTGTCGCTGTATACAGCGTAATGACGTATGTGGCATGAATCGTCGTCAGGTAAAGGTCAATGGGAACCACCTGAGGAGGGATCGGACGACTGAGAAGATTGTCAAGGGTCGGCTGAAACGCCGCGATTGCAAAATCAGCACTAACACCAAATGCGAATTGATCGCTACCACTCACCAAAAACGTATTTGCGCTTGCAGGATTTCCAGTGGCGTCGTTCATATTGAGGAGCATCGCTGCCGCGCCCCCGCCGCCCGACAAAGTTTTGAACTGAACTTTTTTTATTGTCGATGGGAGCGTGCTGTTCGACGGAAGAAAGCTCGTCTTCAGCGCATTTCGGATGAAAAGCTCGATGCCGGCGATGTCCTCGGCAGTAAGCGGACTGCTCGACCATTGCGGCGTAAACCGGACACCTACTGTCTGCGCCTTCACGTTGATCTCGATCACGTTGCCTGCTTGAGAGGCCACCTGATCGATCGGCGCGGTCAAATGCAGCTCGCCGCGAATGAATTCTGCCGCGCGACTTGTGCCGGGATCGGGGAAATACCGCACGAGCATCTGAAGTGTGATCGCTATCCTTGTCCCCGACGAGTCGGCAATCTGAATGGTCGGGGGGAATAACTGGATCTGAACTCTTCCCTGAAAATGACTGGGCTCGAGTGGCGCAACCTCGACACCGACGATGTTGACATTTACGATTGCATCGAGAAGAGAAGCGATGGCGCTCGTCGCGATTGCACCGCTCATGGGAAGCGGTCGACCTACACGTTGCTGATTCGAGATGGCTTCGCCACTGGCATCAACGACTGAGACGAGAGTCGGCCGTTCCGGAAGATCACCGGGATGATGATTGTCTTCCACTCGCGCAGTGATCGAATGGGGGAACCGCTCGAGCTGATGCATTCCTGCCAAGACTCTGTTTACTCCAGCGACGCTGAATTGAATTACGACGTCGAAGTCTCCCGTCAGATCATTAGCCATCGAATCCTCTTACCTCGGCCCGGCAGTGAGTGCAGCGAGCGACGCCACAATGAGAAGAAGCGAGATTGCGTGTTGAATCGTGAATCTCTGTTCGCGCCGATGGTGTTCACGAAGTGATTCGAGAACGAGTCGGCCGCACGCGTATCCCGCGACGACGAAAATCAAAAGCGCTCCCGCGAACGGAAGCGAATGCCAGATTGTAATTCCGACGACGAGCAGCATCGTCGCCCAGAGTCCCTCGAAGATTTGCGTTGGATAGCGCTTGTCCCAATGTCCGTCGCGCCCCGGCAGATAAATGCTCAACCAACTCTTCGAGACGCGTCCGGTGCAGCAGCCATTCAACAAGCAACCGACACGCGTGAAGATCATGCCGACGAGAATCGTTATCACGCCCACGTCCCAGAACGCGCCGAATGGAAGGTCGAGAGCGGAAAGGAGTGGAATCGAAATTGGAACGGCGACCAGGAGACCGCCGTACTGCGCAGCACCTCCGTCGACTGGATTCCAGATTTGCTTGAGATCATTGCGATACGCGCGCCAGTGTGACGCGATAAACAGCAAGCGTGCGCCCGCGAGCGCGGGGATAATCAGCAAGAACGTCGCTGCAAAAACTTTTCTTGCGTCGAGGTGCGTCGCATGTGCGGCGGCGTTGCCGGCGAAAACACCGAGCACGAGACCGGTGTACAGCATTGCGGGATAACTGTGAACATCAACGCCGCGCCAGCGAAATAGTATCGGTCGCATTTCTTAACGCGCTGGCCAGAACGCGACGATGAGCCCGCATACAATTGCGGCGTCGGCGAGGTTGAACGTCGGCCAGAATCGGAAGTCGATGAAATCAGACACGGCGCGTCGGCGCATAACGTCCATGAGATTGCCTGCGGCGCCACCGAGTGCTGCGCCGATCGCAATCATTACCGTGGGATTTCGGAATGCTGGCTGCAATCGATAGAGCGCGATCGTCGATGCGAGAGCGACGAGCCAGATCGCGGCGAAAACGAATCGTGCGCCATTGCGTGCGTAGAGTCGCTTGATGCTTGGGACGCGTTTCAGCTGAAGCAAGGGGCCAAGCGAGATGTTGCGGTCGCCGACATGTATTTCGACGAAGCTCTTGCTGAGCTGATCCAGAAAAAGGAACAGTGTTGCTGAAGCGAAGAGTGCAATCACGAACTCAACCTTCCGTGTGCGTCGCGGCCGAATTGGGAAGCTACGATTCTCTAATTAGTCTCGCAATCTGATGGGATTGAGTTGAAGCCAAGGTGGGTGCCTCATAGCTTCCTCACTCTGGCTCGGGTGGCGAAACTGGTAGACGCAAGGGACTTAAAATCCCTTGGGCCAAAGCCCATGCGGGTTCGATCCCCGCCCCGAGCATCGTCTGAAAAAAAAGCCGCCCGAAACTGGGGCGGCTTTTTCGTAGGCGCGCGATGGTTAGAACGGCAGCTCTGAATCGGGCACGAGCGGAGCAGGGTTGAGCGGCGTCCATCCATCTCCTGTGTCTTTCGACGACTTCGCTCCTTTCTGCGCGGTCTCCACAGGCTTCTGATCGCCTTCATTCGACGGCCAGATCACACCGTCACACGAGCGATCGCGGCAGCGGTAATCCGGTGCGCGAGGATTTCGCTTTGTGAGACGATTGTCCCACATTCTTCCGCCACACTTCGGACACGTCTCTTCGTCGAGTGCCAGCACCGGTCGTTTCGTCGGTGTAGTATCACTCTGATTTTTCGCGCTTGGTGTCGCGCCATTCTTTCGCGCATATACGACCGCCGGATCCTCGACGGGCTTCGCGAATTTTCCGTCGCCATCGAGTTCGACCCAGTTCGTTCCATATGAATAGAGCTCGTGTGCGATTCCAAATCGCACAGCAGCTCGCTTGAATGCATCCGTTGCAGCCTGCTTATAGTCGCGACCCATTCCAACATCCTCACGCACAACGCCGAGTACCTGAAGGCGCGCCTTGAAGGAGCAGCTTGTCTCACTCGGATCATCACTCACCAGCGTAGGCAGCGGCGTTAGTGTTAAATCCCATTCGCCCGGCACAACCGTGTCGAGTCGCTCGCGAACTGTATTCGCTTCGACGTAGGCGACGAATCGCGCGAAAATTTTTCCATCGCGCGCGATTGGCTTTCCATCCTGCCGCCAGAAAATCGAGTCGGCGGGAAGGGGAGCAGATAGTCTTGCCCACACATCAGCGGGCGCTTTGTAAATATCGTTTGCAGCAATCATTCTCTCATCCGTCCGTTTGTATTCGCAATTGGTTTATCGTAGGTACTTTCTGACATCCTTCACTGCCTCGCATTGCAAGCCGTGCTCGCAATACCAGCCGTGTCGATCGAAGAACACGAGATGGATTACCCGCGCATTGTTCGATCTCTCCTCGACGCGAAAAATTCGGGCGACCGTCGTGCCCTTTCCGCACATGAGACGCGGATCTTTTTCCTGGATCCGAACGTTTCTCGAAACCGCCGGAGTGGAGCGCTTTCCGGGCTTCTTTGCCCTCCTTAGCTTCGCCAATCTAAGCCCTTGCCAGCAAGTCACTTACCGAAACGAGCTTCGGCGCTTGTTCGGTAGGTGAAATCTATGGCACTTTCACTCTTGACGCAACCATTTTCCCGCGCGAGACATAACTCTGAAGCTGTCAACCAAGTAGCCGAGCCTCGTTGCGAGAAGTACGTTTTTCTCCCGATTTCAGACTCAACAGAGAGCGAGTTATGGCGAAAATCACAACCCAAAAAGCAAAGCCAACGAACGGACCTCCCGCTGACGGAACACCGGAGAGCATCGATCAGGTTCGCGACCTCCTGTTCGGCGGACAGATGCGAATGGTGGATTCGCGCATTCAAGGTCTCGACGAACGACTGGCACACGAAACGTCCACACTGCGTGCTGAATTCGAACGGCAGATCAGTGACCTCGATGGCTCGATCAAAAAAGAATTAGGCCGCCATGCAGAACGCCTTTCCGCCGAGCGCGTGAAACGCGTCGAGGATCTCAAGACATTGAATGCCGAGCTGCGTGAATCGCTGAAGGTGCTCGAGCGTCGCCACCAATCTCTCGAAGAAACAGCCGGACTCGCCGACGCGGAGCTGAGAGATCACCTCGTGAAACAGGCTGCCTCATTTTCGAGCGATCTCGCGCGAACCAGTGAAAGAATTTCAAGCGAGCTCGATCGAATCACGACGGCACTTCAATCGGAGAAGCTCGACTCGGCGGCGCTCGCCGCTGGTTTGACGGATCTCGCCGGAAAATTGTCGGGCACTCCTAACACATCAGGTAAGCGAGCGTCTCGCAGCTGAGCGCCGGAGATTGAAGCCGCGTCCCGTGATGGCGTAGCGTGAGCCTCGAGCCGTCCGAGAACGACGCCAACGGGGAGCAACACATCTCCGAGCTCGCGACGCTGCGCAAGCTTCTCATCGGCCCGGAGCAGCGTCGTCTCGACGAGCTTTCTGAGGAGCTGCACTCGAGTGAGCTCACCGCTGAGGAATTAGCGGACCAGCTTCCAGAAGCGATCGCTCTCAGCGGCAGTCGTGACGAACAGCTCGGCCGCGCACTCGGCCCCACGATCGAGACTGCAATGCGGGAATCGATTCGACGCGATCCGCAGGAAATGGCGTCGGCGATTTTTCCTGTGCTTGGTCCTGCAATACGAAAAGCGATTGCAGAGACGATGGCGGATCTTGTCCGCTCGATCAATCACGCGGTCGAGCAGACTTTCTCGATCAACGGAATCAAATGGCGCGTCGAAGCATGGCGCACAGGAATTCCGTACGCCGAGATCGTCATCAAGCACGCGCTCGTGTATCGCGTTGAGCAGGCATTTCTCATTCACGCAGAAACCGGATTGCTTCTCGAGCACGTGTCGCTGCCTGATCTCGATGTTCCCGACGCGGATCTCATCTCGGGCATGCTCTCGGCAATTCAGGATTTCGTACGCGATTCGTTCCGGCCGGATCAAGGCGGAACGCTGCGCACATTCAGCGTCGGAGAATACACGGTGCAGGTGGAAGCGGGGCCTGACGCTTTACTAGCCCTCGTGATCCGTGGTGAAGCGCCGAGTGAATTACTGCGTAAGCAACAGGATACCCTCGAGACGATTCATCTCGAGTTTGCAACTCAGCTCAACGAGTTCTCCGGAGACACAGCGCCCTTCGCGGCTGCAAGACCGCTCATCGAAGGCTGTCTCGAGACAGTATTGACGACGACGCAGTCGAGCAAAAAAAGCGGAGTGTGGATGCGTTGGGCGATCCCACTTTTGCTGATCGTCGCCCTTGTCGGTGCATTCTGGATTCGGTCAACCATGCGATGGCATCGCGCATTGGCGGCGCTGCGCGCTGAGCCCGGATACGTTGTTGTAGACGCGTCGCGCGGGTGGGGTCAATGGAATATTTCTGGATTGAAGGATCCGTCCGCGCGAGATCCGCGCGCGGTGATTGCAAGCGCCGGATTGACTCCTCCGAAATTATCCGGACAGTGGCAGAGTTTTCTGTCGCTTGATCCGTCTCTGGTGGCAGCGAGAGCAAAGCAATGGTCGGGGCTCGATTCTTTGCGGGGCTCGATCGAAGGCGACCGAATTCTCTTTTCGCCCGGCTCGGCAGAAGTTTCCGGCGAGGCTGACTTTCGGCTGAAACAAGTTGCAGCTCTTATCAATCAGCTCGATCGGCGAGTTACGGATCTGGGGGGGACGATTCGTGTCCAGCTAACCGGCCGCACCGATCCGACGGGTAAAGACGAAACGAATCAGACGCTGGCGCGGAGGCGAGTCGACGGTGTAAGCAAGGCTCTTCTGGCTTCCGGCATTCCAGCATCTCGCCTTTTGCTCGACGCGATCGCTACCGCGAGGCCTCTCACGTCCCCCAATGCTGACGAGCGCGCGAGAATCAATCGCAGCGTCTCTTTCATTGTTGCGGTGTCGGCAACACCTTTGCCGCCCGGGGGAGAGCGATGATCCAGAAAAAGATCTGCATGGTAGGCGTGTTTGCGACCGGAAAAACGTCTCTGGTGCAGCGATTCGTCTACTCGATTTTTTCCGATCGATACCTGACCACGGTCGGAGTGAAGATCGATCGCAAAGAAATTCAGCTCGGCGATCAGAACGTCACATTGATGCTTTGGGATCTCGAGGGTCGCGATGGTACGCGCGACGTGAATGCGAGTTATGTCCGTGGCGCGCACGCGGTGATTTATGTGGTTGATGGAACTCGCCGAGATACACTCGACGGCACGTTCGAGATTCACACGAAAGTAAGAAACTCTCTGGGCGAGATCCCTTCAATTGTCGCGCTGAACAAGACCGATCTTGCGGGTGAGTGGAAGCTGAACTCTTCTGACGAGAAGGCCGTGGGTGAAGCAGGATTGCACCAGATTCGCACGAGCGCGAAGACCGGAGAAGGTGTTGAAGAGACTTTCCGATGGGTCGCTGAAGCAACACTCAAGAAAGCGGGAGCGTGAGCGATGGCTGTTGCGATCAAGAGCTTTGGCCTGACGGATAAGGGAAAGGTGAGGGAAACGAATCAGGACAATTTCCTGATCGTTGATATCCGGAAGTCCGTACTGATTCGCCATTCCAGCCTGCCGTACGCAGCACTGTCGAACAGTTTCGGATCAGTTGACGCGCATCTCTACGTCGTAGCCGACGGAGTTGGCGGCGGCCCACGCGGCGACAAAGCGAGTGAAGCGACTGTTTCGGCGCTGCTTGCGTACGTCTCCGAAACCGTTGACTGCTTCAACGCTCAGGATTCCTCGACGGAGCAGACGCTGTTTGATCGGCTCGAGGATACGGTGCGGACAGTTCACCAGTCGCTTCGCGACGAGCATCCGCACACGGTACACGGCCCGGCCACCACTCTGACGATGGTGCTTCTGATTTGGCCACGCGCGTATCTCATTCACGTTGGAGACAGTCGAGCATACGTTCGTCGAGGCGGCACGTTGCAGCAGCTCACTCGAGATCAGACTGTGGGTGAGGACATGATTGCCGCCGGTGTGTGGACCGAAGAACAGGCAGCTCGCTCGAAACCCGGAGCGTTGCTCACGAGCGCAATTGGCGGACCGCAGCTCGCGCCATCGGTTGGGCTGGTAGATCTCGAACCGGGTGACAGCATAATGCTGTGCAGCGACGGCCTGACGAAGCATGTGAGTGTGGAGCGAATTGCGAAGCTCATGGAGCAGGCTACCGACGTAGAGGGCGTGAGCCGGCGTCTAATCGACGAAGCACTCGCTGGTGGTGGAACCGATAATGTGTCGGTGATCGTCGTTACAGCGTTTCAATAATTTTTTCACGCTGAGAGCCGTGGCCTGGCTTGTGCGAGATCACTCCTGATCACACCAGGAGGAACTCATGGACCGCGGGATCGACTTTCTGAAGAGCCAGGTGAACAACGCAGTCATGCAGCACCATGCTTTTCTCGATGCATTAGAGGACCACGAAAAGCAGGCTGAGGACATTCGCTTTCGAGATCTTTGCAGCCGCCATATTCCCAACGTTCGCGAGCATCAGCGAATGCTCGAGGATTATCAGCATGTGCTCGGCGCTGAGGCAGGCACGGGAAAGAAATTCGTTGGGGCAATGCTTGGCAAAGCGCGTGACCTGGCAGACGCTGCGCGTGAAAGTGATTTCCTGAGACTGGTCGGCGATATCGTGATGTCGCGCCAGGCGGAAGACACGTTCAAGACGTTCCGCGACGGTGGCCGGATCCTCGGCAACACTCAGCTCGCTCAGATCGGAGAGATCGGCGAGCGGCATCACGATTACTACAACCGCGAAGCGAACGCGCTCGTGCAGCAGATGTTCGTCGAGCACGTCCGTGGTGTCGAGCCGGCAACGAAAACGTTCGATACCTCCGATACCACGCTCGGGGCCTAGCCTAGGCTTCCTTATGGCTGCGCAACTAACTTGACGCTATGACAGACGTCGTCGCTCTAGCCGCCGAGCTTCTTGCGGTTCCCTCGCAGACTTCCAACGAAGGCGCGGCGGTGGATTTCGTCTCGCGCTGGCTCGTCGCGCGCGGATGGAACGTCACGATTCAGGAAGTTTCTCCTGGGCGAGGGAACGTCTGGGCTTCCCGAAAAGGCGGCGGCGTGACGTTCTCGACTCATCTTGACACCGTCCCGCCATATGTCGCGCCGCGCCTCGAAGGTCAACGCCTTTACGGGCGAGGATCATGCGACGCGAAAGGAATCGCGGCGGCGATGCTCGCGGCGGCAGACCATCTCGCTAAATCGGGTGAGAAGCGAATCGATCTTCTTTTCCTCGTCGGTGAAGAAGGCGGCTCGGATGGCGCACGCGCTGCGAACAATCTTCCGACGAAGAGCAAGTTTCTCATCAATGGTGAACCGACCGAGAGCAAGCTTGTCAGCGGAGCGAAGGGATCGCTTCGCGTGATTGTCCGCACAAAAGGAAAAGAAGCGCACTCCGCTTATCCTCACCTCGGAGAATCGGCGATCGAGCCGCTCATGGCGCTTCTGCCAACACTTCGGGATTTGCCTTGGCCTTCTAATCCGATGCTCGGTGAAACGACCGTGAATATCGGCGTGATTCGTGGAGGAACCGAGGCGAACATTGTTCCCGCGCACGCCGAGGCGGAGATGATGATCCGGCTTGTCGGCGACGTCGCGCCGATCAAGTCCATGATCAAAAAGTGGGCAAAAGGAAAAGCGGAGATCGAATTCGGTTCGTACATCCCGTCGCAGCATTTTCACACGGTCGAGGGATTCGAGACGGCGCCAGTCGCATACACGTCGGACATTCCGCTGCTCACAAAATGGGGAACGCCGCTCATGTTCGGGCCCGGGTCGATTCACGTTGCGCATACTCCTGAAGAGTTCATCAATGTCGATGAGCTGCGCGCGAGCGTCGACACGTACGAGAAACTCGCTCGCACCTTACTCGCCTCATGACTTCATCGCGCGTGGGAGCGAAGCGAAAAGTCGCGGTCCTCGGCGCAACGGGAGCGGTCGGCCAGACATTTATTCGGCTACTGGCGGATCATCCGTGGTTCGAGCTGACTGAAGTCGCGGCGTCGGAGAGAAGTGCGGGCAAGGTTTATCGCGATGCGACTCGATGGATCGAAGGCGAAATGGCCGCGAGCGTCGCTGATCTCGTCATAAAAAATTCGCGCGCGTCTGAAATCAGCGCGCAGATAGTTTTCTCGGCGCTCGATTCAAGCGTTGCGGGAGATATCGAGGAGGAGTTCGCAAAAGCGGGCAAGCTCGTGCTGAGCAACGCCAGGAATCACAGGATAATTCGGATTGGAGAAACTTTTCCTCACGACGATGCAGGCAGTTTCCGGCGCCGGCTACCCAGGTGTTGCATCGCTCGACATTCTCGGAAACGTCATTCCGTACATCGCCGACGAAGAGCCGAAGCTCGAGCGCGAGATGCTCAAGCTGCTCGGTCGCCTCGAGGATGGCGCTGTCGTCAACGGATCATTTGCCGTGAGCGCGCAGACCAATCGCGTTGCGGTGGAACACGGCCACACGGTTTGCATCAGCGCGTCATTTCACGATCACCCGACTCCTGATCAGGCTCTTAGCGCTCTCCGCGCGTGGAAGGGAATCGAATCCACGCATGGCTTGCCGAGCAGACCGGCACAACCTCTTGTCGTTACTGATAACGCCGACCGACCGCAGCCGCGCCGGGATGTAGATGCGGGCAATGGAATGACCGTTACCGTCGGCCGAGTTCGTGAGGATACGATTCTCGATTTGCGAATGGTCGCGCTCGGTCACAACACGATTCGCGGAGCAGCCGGCGGATCGGTGCTCAATGCAGAGCTGCTCGCTGTGTCCGGCCGGCTGCCCGCAGAGTGATCGTCGTCAAGTTCGGCGGGACCTCCGTGGGCGACGCGGAGGCCATCACGCGTGCTGCGTCGATTGTCGAAGGCCGACTCGACAGGCAACCCGTCGTAGTCGTATCCGCGCTTGGTGGTGCAACGAACGCATTGCTCGCCGTCGGAGAGCAGGCTTCTAAAGGCCA
>WNGI01001757.1_pt1 | contig 18384 bp, 21 predicted proteins | sample 5400621 | NCBI WGS metagenome assembly WNGI01 (sample SAMN13153374, study PRJNA577476) | soil metagenome | isolation source: 20 cm soil or saprolite under Garry oak tree replicate 1 | place: USA:California | collected 2016-06-15
TGAGGAGTCCATGTTCGGGTCACCGATCCGTTGGCGCGTCCTCGTGTCTCTTGCCGCCCTTTCTTGCGTCGCCGCGTGCGACAACCGTCAGTCCCCGACCGCCCCGGCCGCGACGCCCAGGCTGAGTCTCGCGACTGTCGGGTTCTCGTCCACCGGCGACATGGTGGCGGCCCGGTCCGACCACATCGCGGTCCGGCTGCTCGATGGACGCATCCTCGTGGCGGGCGGCCGCAGCGACGGGCGCACCGGACTGGCCACGGCGGAGCTGTATGACCCGAACAGCGGCACGTGGCAGGCGACCGGAAGCATGACGGCCGGACGGTTCGCGCATACCGCCGTGCTGCTCGCCGACGGGCGCGTGCTCGTGGTGGGCGGCGTGCCGTTCAGCTTCAGCTGCGCCGACCCGCCGCTCTCCACCTCCGCGGAGTTGTACAATCCCGCGACCGGCACTTGGACGCGCACCGGCAACCTCGCCTTCGGGCGCGCCAGCGCGGTGTCCGTGGTGTTGGCCGACGGTCGCGTCCTGGTCACGGGCGGCGGCCGCTGCGGCGTGATTCGCAATCAAGCCGAGATCTTCGATCCGGCGACGGGCACGTGGACCACGACGGGCAGCATGAGCACGGTGCGTCGCTCGCCGGCCGCGGTGCGGCTCGGTGATGGGCGCGTCCTGGTCGCCGGCGGCACCGGTGCGTTCCCCTTCGCGTCGCTCGCCACGGCGGAGATCTATGATCCCTCGAGCGGCACGTGGACGGCCACGGGTTCGATGCACGATCCCCGCGTGTGGACGTCGGACGACGCCAGCGGCACGAACTTCCTGATGCCGCTGGCCGACGGCCGCATTCTCACGGCAGGCGGTCTCAATCGTTGTTCCGAGTCGGGCTGCGACCTCGCCTTCCTTACGTCGGCCGAAGTGTTCGACCCGGCGAGCGGCGGCTGGACCCCCACCGGCGCGATGGCGACGGGCCGTTACCGGCACCAGATGGCCGTGCTGTCGACGGGCCAGGTGTTCGCGGCCGGCGGCCGCAACGGCGGTGCGGTTCTGAACAGCGCCGAATTGTACGATCCGACGACCGGCACATTCACGAGCGGTGGCTCGCTGGCAACGGCGCGCCAGGACTATCCCGCTACGCCGCTCGGCGACGGGCGCGTGTTGTTGTCGGGTGGGCAGGGACTCGCGGGCGCCCTGCGCTCCTCCGAGCTCTACACCGGCGACCGGCCGCCCGTGGCCAACGCCGGACCGAGCCTCGCCGGCTCTGAGGGCACGGCCGTGCAGTTCGACGGCACGGGCTCCTCGGATCCCGACGGCGACGCGCTGACCTATGCGTGGACCTTCGGCGACGGCTCGTCGGGCAGCGGCCCGACGCCGAGCCACGTGTACGCCGACAACGGCACGTACACGGTGACCTTGCTCGTCTCGGACGGCAGTCTCATCGCGTCGGCCGCGACCACGGCGACCATCGCCAACGTCGCACCCGCCGTCAGCGCGATCGCCGGCGCCGACCTTTCGGACGGCGACACGTACACCGCCAGCGGCTCGTTCACAGATGCGGGCGCGGACACGTGGACCGCCACCGTCGATTATGGCGACGGCTCGGGAGTGCAGCCGCTGACGCTGACCGCCAAGGACTTCAGTCTGAGCCACGTCTATCCCCACGCCGCGCCGGGCCCGTTCACGGTCACGGTCACCGTGCAGGATGACGACGGCGGGAGCGGCAGCGCCAGCGCGGTGGTGAAGGTCAACCACGCGCCGGTCGCCAATGCCGGAGCGAACGTCGCGGGCGTCGAAGGCACGGCCGTGCATTTCGACGGGTCGGCGTCTTCCGATCTCGACGGCGACGCGCTGACCTACACCTGGACGTTCGGCGACGGCTCGGCGCCCGAAACCGGGGCGCAGGCGAGTCACACCTACGCCGACAACGGCAGTTACACCGTGACGTTGATGGTTTCGGACGGCGCGTTGACGGGCTCGGCCGTCACGACCGCGACCATCGCGAACGTGGCGCCGCTGGTGAGCGCCATTCCGGACGCGACGCTCACGGGTGAGAACTACGTCGCGAACGGCTCGTTCACCGATCCGGGCGCGGACAGCTGGACCGGCATGGTCGATTACGGTGACGGGTCCGGCGCCCAAGCGCTTCCCCTGAACGGGAAGACATTCACGCTCGATCATGCCTATCGTGCGAGCGGCACGTTCACCGTCACGGTGAGCGTGGCGGACGACGACGGCGGCGTGGGCAGCGCCCAGGCTCGCGTCTCCGTGCAGCTGAATCGCGCGCCGGTCGCCAACGCGGGGTCGCCAGGGGCCGGCTCTGAGGGCACGGCGGTGCAATTCGACGGCCGCGGTTCCGCGGATCCCGACGGCGACGCCCTGACGTATGCATGGACCTTCGGCGACGGCTCATCGGGCAGCGGCCCGACGCCGAGCCACGCGTACGCCGATAACGGCGCCTACGCGGTCACCCTCACCGTCTCCGACGGCAGCCTGTCGGCGTCGGACGCGACCACGGCGAGCATCGCCAACGTCGCGCCGGTGGTGAGTGCGTTCGCCGGGGCGACTATCGCGGACGGGGAGACCTACAGCGCGAGCGGGTCGTTCAGCGACCCGGGCGCGGACACGTGGACCGCCACCGTCAACTACGGCGACGGCTCGGACGTGCAGGCGCTCTCCCTGAGCGGCAACACGTTCAATCTGAGTCACCGCTATTCCGGCGTCGGCGCCGGTCCGTTCACCGTGACCGTGAGCGTGGCGGACGATGACGGCGGTGTCGGGACCGCGAGCGCGAGCGTCGCGGTGCAGATGAATCGCGCGCCCGTGGCGAACGCGGGATCGAGCGTCTCCGGCTTCGAGGGCACGGCCGTGCAGTTCAACGGCACGGGCTCGGCGGATCCCGACGGCGATGCACTGACCTATGCGTGGACCTTCGGCGACGGTTCGTCGGGCAGCGGCTCGACCCCGAGTCACGTATACGCCGACAACGGCACGTACACCGTGACCCTGGTCGTGTCGGACGGGCATCTCACGTCGTCCGCTGCGACCACCGCAAGCATCGCCAACGTCGCGCCGGCGGTGAGCGCGTTTGCGGGCGCCGAGGTGCTGCCGGGTGATCCGTATACGGCCGCGGGTTCGTTCAGCGATCCGGGCGCGGACAGCTGGACCGCCACGGTGGACTATGGCGACGGCTCGGGCGTGCACCCGTTGCCACTGGCGGGCGCCAGCTTCAATCTGAGCCACACCTACACCGCCGCCGGCACCTTTACGGTGACGGTCGCCGTGCGTGACGACGACGGTGGTGTCGGTACATCGCGGGCGAGTGTGGTGGTGCAGTCGTTGCACCAGGCGGTCGCCGTGATGAAACAGACCGTCCAGGATCTGCAGGATGCGGGTATCCTGAATCCGCCCACCGCCAACAGCTGGCAGGTGGCGCTGAGCAAGGTGATGACGAGTATCGATCAAGGCGACTACGCCAGCGCGATCAGCGGGCTGCAGTCGTTCATCACCAAGGTCCAGGCGCTGGTGGACAAGGGCAAGATGTCGGCCGCCGATGCGCAGCAGTTGCTGGACCCGGCCAACGCCCTGTTGCAGCGGTTGCAGGGTTTGGTGTAACCAGGCTGGGGCAGGATGCACAAACGGCCGCCGGGCGAACCTGCCCGGCGGCCGTTTGGTTTTACTGGCGTTACATCTTCAAGCGCACGTCGATGTCGACCAGGACGGCGCTGGGCGTCTCGAGAAACACCACGCTCTTGTGTATCGGGTCGCGCCGGATGACCATCCGCACCGGCGGGCCTTTGCCCTTGCCCCGGCCCATGTTGCCGCGCCGATACCAGACGACTTGATCGTTGCCTGCCTGCTCGATGCGGACGACCTCGAATCCCTGATGCACCAGCACTTCTCTGGTGACGGACACCGCGCGGTCTCCCGAGACCACGTAGCGCTTCGGCCCGCGGCCCTGAGCGGCCAGCGGTGACGCCGCGAGCAGCGCGAGCGCCACAAAGGCGAGTCGTTTCATGTGTCCTCCCCTGCGGGTTAGCGGCTCAGCCACATCTTGGCAATCGTCTGCAGCTGCATGTTGCTCGTGCCTTCGTAAATCGTACCGATCTTGGCGTCGCGGTAGAACTTCTCGACCGGATACTCCTTGGTATACCCGTATCCGCCGAACAACTCCACGCACAACGACGTGACACGCTCGGCCACCTGCGACGAATAGAGCTTGGCCATGGCCGCTTCCATCGTGTACGGCTCGCCCGCGTCCTCGAGCCGGGCGGCGTTGTACACCATCAACCGCGCCGCCTCGAGCTCCGTCGCGGCCTGCGCCAATTGGAACTGCACCGCCTGGAACTCGGCGACGGCCTTTCCGAACTGCTTGCGCTCCTTGACGTACTTGCCCGCCGCATCGAGCGCGCCGCGCGCCACGCCGATCATCTGGGCGCCGATGCCGATGCGCCCGGTGTTCAGCGTCTCGATCGCGACTTTGTACCCCTTACCCACCTCGCCGATCACGTTCGCGGCGGGGACCTCGACGTTGTCGAGGATCAGCTCGGTGGTGGACGACGCGCGGATGCCGAGCTTGTCTTCTTTCTTGCCGACGCTGAAGCCCTTGAAGTCGCGCTCCACGGCGAAGGCGGTGATGCCCTTGTACCCTTGCGCGAAATCGCTGTTCGCGAACACCACGTAGAAGCGCGCCTCGGCGCCGTTGGTGATCCACAGCTTGCGGCCCTCGAGCACCCACGTGTCGCCACGCCGGGTGGCCTTGGTCTGCAGGCCGAACGCGTCCGACCCCGAGCCCGGCTCGGAGAGCGCGTAGGCGCCGACCACGTCGGCCGCGAGGCGCGGCAGGTAGCGCTGCTTGACGTCGGCGTTCGCCCAGCGCAGCAGCGGCGCGTTGACCAGCGTGTTCTGCACGTCGACGAAGATCGCCGCCGACGCATCCACCGCCGACAGCTCCTCCACCGCCAGCACCGTCATGAACAGCGAGCCGCCGGCGCCGCCCAACGCCTCGGGCGTTTCGATGCCCATCAGGCCCAGCTCGAAGAACTTGGGGATGAGTGTCGGATCGATGGCCGCGGCCTTTTCCATCGCGGCGCTGCGCGGGCGGACTTCCTGCTCGGCGAAGTCCCGCACCGCGTCGCGGAACATCTGCTCTTCTTCGGTGAGGCGGGTGAGAGGGGTCGCCGACGTCGTCGTGGTCATGACTTCTTGTCGGCTCCGCCCATCAGCATGTCGCGAATGCCGCCCAGCGAGCTCAGCATGGCCGTCGCCTCGTACGGCATGTAGACCACCTTGTTGCTCTGCGGGCTCGTGACCATGTCTTTCAGCGCTTCGATGTAACGAATGGCGATCAAGTAGCGCGCGGGGTCGCCGCCCGTGCCCTTGATGGCGGCGGTGATGCGCTCGATCGCCTGCGCCTCGGCTTCCGCCACCTTGAGCCGCGCGTTCGCCTCGGCTTCGGCCGCGAGAATCCGCGCCTGCTTCTGGCCCTCGGCCTGGTTGATCTCCGACTGCCGGATGCCTTCCGATTGCAGCGTCCGCGACTGCTTCTCGGCTTCGGCGGTGAGAATGGCGGCCCGGCGGTCGCGCTCGGCGCGCATCTGCTTTTCCATCGCGTCGCGGATATCGCGCGGCGGATTGATGTCCTTCAGCTCGACGCGGCTCACCTTGGAGCCCCACTTGTGCGTCGCCTCGTCGAGGATCTCGCGCAGCTTGGCGTTGATCGTGTCGCGCGACGACAGCACGTGGTCGAGCTCCATCTCGCCGATCACGTTGCGCAGCGTCGTCTGCGTCAGCTTCTCGATCGCGTCCGGGAGATTGGCGATCTCGTACGTCGCGCGCACGGGGTCGGTGATCTGGGAGTAGATCAGCGCGTCGATCTCCACGACGACGTTGTCCTTCGTGATCACGTTCTGGCGCGGGAACACGTACACCGTCTCGCGCAGGTCGATCTTCTCGGTGCGGAAGTGGCGCGCGAAGGAGTCGCCCGCCGGCGTCACGATCACCTGGTGCCAGTCGATCGCCCGCGGGCGGTCGAGGATCGGCATGATGAGGTTGATGCCGGACGACAGCGTCCGATGATACTTGCCGAGGCGCTCGATGATCATCGTCTGCGCCTGCTGCACGATCCGGATGCTGCGGCTGATGGTGACGATCACGAATAAGGCGACCGCCGCGACCACGATCAGACCAGGCGTCATCGTTACATCTCCCTTTCGACCATGAGCGTCGTCCCGTCCACCTGCAGCACCGAGACGCGGGTGCCGGGCTCCAGCACCGTGTCGTCGACGGAGGTCCCCCGCCAGTTCTCCCCGTCCACGAGCACGCGTCCGGGGCGGCCGGCGGGGTCGATCCGCTCGGTCACCACGCCGGTCTTGCCGATCAGCGCGTCCACGTTGGTCCGCAGTCCCGTCCCCGAACCCAGCCGGAAGCGCCGGGCCAGCGCCGGCCGGATGCCGGCCATGGAGAGCAGGCTCGTCGCCGCGAACACCACCGTCTCGAGCGTGGTCCCCACGGCCGGCAGCAGCGCCAGCACGCCGGCCGCGAACGCGCCGATCGCCAGGCATGCGAGCCAGAAGCCGGGCGTGAACATCTCGGCCACCAGCAGCAGCACGCCCGCGATGAGCCAGACCTGCCAGTCGGACACGGCGCCCCCTCTGCCAAGCTGAAGTGGGACAAGTGGTTCAATTGTAGCGCGGCGACGGAGCAGCCGTAAGCCTGTCCGACGGTTGTCGGTGATCGGTTGTCGGTGCTACGTTGGCAACCTTCGGTTCCCACGCCCTATCAAACTGCGAGAGGGTACGGAAACGCCCCTCCTCTCCAGTCGTACGGCGCACATTCTCCAGCAGGAGCGGATTCGGATGCCGAATCGAGTGATGTTCGTCGCGCTCGTCGTCGCGCTGGCCGCGCGCGCGGCGGCGCAGACGCCCGAGCGGTACACCATCGCGGGCGACGACGTAGCGGTCTACAACCTCGTCGGCCAGCTCAAGGTCGAAGGCGGAACCGGCGCGGCGGTCCTCGTGGAAATTACGCGGCACGGCGCGGACGCGGCCCGGCTCAAGATCGCCACCGGCGAGATCCGCGATCGCCAGACGCTGCGCGTGATCTACGACGCCGACGAGGTCACGTACCCCCTCATGGGACGCGGCTCCAACACCACCGAGCACGTGCGCGACGACGGCACCTTCGATGACGGCCACGACCGGCGCTTCTTCTCCCGCGGCCACGAGGTGCGCATCAGCGGCTCGGGCGGCGGGCTCGAGGCGTACGCGGACCTCCGCGTCGTCGTGCCGGTGGGCCGGCGCGTCGCCGTGTACCTGGCGGTGGGGAAGGCGACCGTGACCAACGTCGACGGCGACCTCAAGGTGAGCGTCTCCTCCGCCGACGTCGAGGCCAATCACACCCATGGACGGCTGCTGCTCGATACCGGGTCCGGCAACGTGACGGTCACCGACGTCGCGGGTGAGATCAGTCTCGATACCGGCTCGGGCGACGTCACGGTGACGGGGGTGACCGGCACCGGCCTGAAGCTCGACACCGGGTCGGGCGACGTGACGTGCGCGCGCGTCGCCGTGGACGGCCTCAAGGTCGACACGGGGTCGGGGAACGTAGAGCTGACGGGCGTGAAGGCGAAGGACGTGAGTCTCGACACCGGCAGCGGCGACGTCAAGCTGGAGCTGCTGTCGGATGTGGAGCTGTTGGACGTGGACACGGGGTCCGGCGGCGTCACGATCACGATCCCCGCCGACTTCGGGGCGCAGCTGGACATCGAGACGGGGAGCGGAGGGATCGAGTTCACGGGCCTCACGATCCAGGCGCGGCGGCTCGAAGAGGATCACATCGTCGGCCAGATCGGGGACGGGCAGGGGCGCGTGAAGATCGAGACGGGGTCTGGTGGGGTGCGGATGCGCAGAGCGGGTCCCTGATTCTTCGGTTGTCCGTTATCGGTTCTCGGTCGTCGGTAGGCGTGACTCGCGTACTGAGCGCAGGAGGCCCGACAGCATTCGCTTGATCCGCAGGACGCGGCTGCCGAGGTCGCGAGCCTTTGCGATGGTCAGGTAGCCATTGTCCGTGGCCACGATGAGGTGGTGCTCGAGTTCGCAGGCCGATCCGAACGCGATGCGCAGGAATCTCGCCAGATCGGCCTGCGTTCCACGGCCGCATCCCTCGGCCACGTTGGCGCCGATCGAGACCGCGCACCGTCGCATCTGAGTCGTGAGACCAAATAACTCATCGCGCGGAAAGCCTCGAGTGGCGAGATACACCCCGCGACTCAGATGCCGGGCCTTCCTCCACACTTCGAGTTTCCTGAAATCCTGCATGACTCGATATTACGAGGACTGTTGGGCGGGGGAGGTACCTGTTTGTCGCGCCGAGATACCTTAATACGCGTGTGCGCGTACACCGAGAACCGAAAACCGTGAACCGAGAACGCGCGAGCGCGCATGCGGCCGTCCGACTGGACACCTGGTTGTGGGCGGCGCGGTTCTTCAAGACGAGGAGCCTCGCCGCTCAGGCTATCGACGGCGGGAAAGTCGAGGTCAACGAAGCGCGTGCGAAGCGCGCCAAGACGTTGAAGGTCGGTGACCGCGTGCGGGTGAGAAAGGGGCCCTTCGAGTTCCTGGTCGAGGTCCGCGCGCTGGCGGAGCGCAGGGGACCGCCGGCGAGTGCGACGGCGTTGTATGCAGAGGACCCGGTCGCGAAGCAGGCGCGGGAACGGCACGCGGAGCAGCTCCGAATCGCCCCCGCGGCCCGCTACGAAGGGAAGGGCCGGCCCACCAAGAAGGATCGACGGCGCCTCGATCGGCTAGGGGATGGCTGACGTCTGAGGTCCGACGTCCGACATCTCTCTCACCGTCTCTCGACCATCTCGCCGTACGTGTACCCGTGCGCCCCCGGCCGCGCTTTCTTCGCTGCCTTCACCATCGCCGCCGCCACTGTCTCGGCGGGAATCGGCCGGTAGCGGCGCAACGGCCCCGCAAAAACGAACCCGAGGGGACCGCCCACCAGGACGCTCAGCCGCTCCATGGGCCGCGACTCGGCGCGGCTCCCCAGCAACAGCGACGGCCGGAAGATGTGCGTCCCCGCGAACCCCACCGCCTGCACCGCCGCTTCCGTTTCCCCCTTCACGCGGCTGTAGAACACGCGCGACTTGGCGTTCGCGCCGATCGCGCTCACGAGCAGGAACTGTTTCGCGCCGGCGCGCGCGGCGACCCGCGCCAGCGCGTCCACGTACCCAAAATCCACCTTGCGGAACGCCTCCTGGGAGCCGGCCTTCTTTATGGTCGTCCCTAGGCAGCAAAACACGTCGTCCACCCTGGGGACGTCGAGGTCGGCGAGGTGATCGAAGTCAATGAGCCGTTGCTGCAGCTTGGGGCTCGTGACCGGCAACCCGCGGCGCGACAACACGGTGATCTTCTGATACGACTCGTCGGCGAGCAGCAGGCGCAGCACGTGGCCGCCGACGAGGCCGGTGGCGCCCGCGAGCAGCGCGGTGCGGCGGGCCACGTCAGTAGTCGCGAGGAATGGAAGCGAACTCGGCGAGCAGCCAGAAGCACGCGCCGAGAACGCCCAAGAGGATGACCGTGCGAACCGGAGCGTGCACCCGCACCCGCACCGAGTCCACTGCGGCGCGCGGCACCACGATGCGGCAGCTGTCGCATCCGGGCGGCTTCCAGTGGGGAACCATTACCACCGAATCGCCCACGACGCGCACGGCGTGGACGTCGTAACGCTTGCCGCCGCTCCACACCTCGAGCGGTCGGCGCTCGGGAATGGGCTGCGCCAGCACGTTGCCGACTCTGTCGTGCCCCCAGGTCGTGCAGGCGGCGCCGAGGAGGAGGGCCAGCGCGGGGAGGCCGAACGGGAACCGGAGAGGTCGAGCCATGGGTTACATTGTGCCGACGATATGCTCGCCTTGCCAGCCCAGGGGTCGCCCCTGTCCGACCTGCTCCAGCACCACCCGCTCGCGGCGGTCGCGGCGCTGTTCGGGGCCGGTCTCGCGACCAGCCTCACGCCGTGCATCTATCCCATGATTCCCATCACCGCCGGGATCATTTCAGGGAGCACGGAGCAGGGAGCAGTACGCTCACGTCGGCGTGTGGTGGGACTGACCCTGAGCTACGTGCTCGGGCTGGCGCTGTTCTACGCGCTGCTGGGCGCGCTCGCCGGCGCCACGGGCCAGCTGTTCGGCACGATCTCGGCCAACCCCTGGGTCCGCTTCGCGGTCGCGAACCTGCTGCTGCTATTCGGGCTGGCGATGCTGGACGTGTTTCCCGTGCAGGCGCCGCAGCGGCTGGTGGCGTGGGCGGCGCGGCTCACGGGCGGCTCCTATCCAGCGGTGTTCCTGCTCGGCGCGACGTCGGGGATCGTGGCGGCGCCGTGCGGCGCGCCGGCGTTCGCCGTCGTGCTCACCTGGGTCGGGGCGACCCACAGCGCGGTGGCGGGGTTCTTCTATCTGTTCGTGTTCTCGCTCGGCATGACGGTGCTACTCGTCGGGGTCGGTTTGTTCTCGGGATTGGGCGTGTCGCTTCCCAAGGCAGGGGCGTGGATGGTGTGGATCAAGAAGGCGGCGGGCGTGGTACTGATCGGAGTGGCGGAGTACTACTTCATCCAGGTTGGAAAGACGCTGTGATAACGGCACGAGATGGGGGATGGGGGATGCGGGATGCGTGGGTGACGTTGCTGCTCCTCGCTGCGCTCGCCTCGCGGCTCCCGGCGCAGGAAGAAGACCTGGGGATCGCCGTGGGCGCGACGGCGCCGGCGGTGATGGTGCAGGATCTGGACGGGAAGCCGGTGAGCCTGGGGCAGTACGTGGGAAAGAAGCCGGTGCTGGTCGAGTTCTGGGCGACGTGGTGCCCGATCTGCAAGGCGTTGCTGCCCAAGGTCGAGGCGGCGCGGCGGCGTTACGGGGACCGGGTCGAGTTCCTCGTCGTTGCGGTCGCGGTGAACGAAAGTCAGAACAGCGTGCGGCGCCACCTCTCCCAGAATCCGATGCCGTTCACCTTCCTCTGGGATGCGGATGGCGCGGCGGTGCGCGCGTTCCAGGCGCCGGCCACAAGCTATATCGTGGTGCTCGATGCCAACGGCAAAGTTGTGTATACGGGGATTGGTGAGGACCAGGACGTCGAGGCGGCGGTGAAAAAAGGACTCCAAGGGCGGTAAGGGCGGCAGAGGCGGTATGCCGCCCGTGCCGCCCTTGCCCTCCTTGCCCTACCGTGCCGAGGTCGAGTCTGCCCCCGCCACCTTGTTGATCTCCGCCGCCAGCGCCGTATACGACGTCGGATCGATCTCGCGGAACGGCGCCGCGACGTAGCTGATCTTGCCGTCGGGCGCGATCACGAACAGGGTGCGGTTGTCGACCTTGTAGCGGGTGGCAAACGCCCCGTACTGCTTCCCCACCACGGACCCCGTGTCGCTCGCGAACAGGTACGGGAATTCCGCGTCCCGGGCCCAGGACGCCTGCGCGGTATCCTGGTCCGCGCTGATCGCGACCAACACCACGTTGCGGCCGTTGCGGAAGAGCTGCGCGTACTGATCACGGTACGCGTTCATTTGAATCGTTCAGCCCCGTGTTCGCGCCTTGTAGAAGAAGGCCAGGACGACGGTCTTCCCCTTGAAATCGGAGAGGTGGATGGGGGCCCTGAGGACGCCGTAGCGCGTGGCGCCGCTCAGCGTGAAGTCGGGCGCGACGCTGCCGACGGCGAGGGGGGTGGGGTCGGGCGGCGCCGCGGGGGCCGCCGGCTGCTGGGCGGCCAGCGGGGCGACGGCGAGCGCCGCGACGACTGTCAGGTATTTGATCATGCGCATCCTCGGATCGCTTTGGGTGCAGCAATAGTACCCGCGAGAGACGGCTTGGGAACAGTGCCCCCTACTCCAGCTCCCGCCACCGGACGATCACCAGCACGATGATCGCCGAGTTGAGGCCCAGCCCGAGCAGCCCCGTGAGCAGGGTCTGCGTCGCGGTGGTCCCGTTCTCGGCGGCCGCCGGAGATGCGAGACTCGCCACCATCCCCAGCCCCGCGAGCGCGGCGTACACGGCCGCGACCGCGATCCCCACAATCCCGCCCCACTTCTTGCGCCGCCGGATCGCGACGCCGGCGGTGATGTAAAAGCCGGAAAGGATCAGGAGGATGGCGCCGACCAGCACGGCGACGGACATCCCGATCACCGCGACGGCCACCGTCACGGCGAGGGCTCCCAGAAACAACAGGATCCCCCAGATCCAGCACAGGGTGGACGCGACGCGCAGCGGCACCGACGTCCGCGGCGGCATCGCCATGGCGACGGGGGCGGTGGGCGGCAGGTTGGTCATGAGGCTCTCCCCGCTCAGGGTGCCTTGCGTGCCGTGGACAGGTCGGTCGGCAGCATGGCGCCGACCGTTGTGCCGTCCCCGGTCACGAGACGCCGGTGGTAGTCCACTTGGCCGAGGTGGTACCCCAGATGCACGGCGAGATGCACCATGAGGTCGCCCGTGGTAAGCGTCACGCCGCCGACGGCGAGCGGATACTGAGCCTCCCATTGCTGCGGGGTCACTCGTTCGAGCCCGCGCCGCACGGCGGCGATCGCGGCGTCGATGTCCGCCAGCAGCTCGGTCCGGGGCACCTGGCGCTGGCCGAATTCGGCGTCGCGGTTGCGCACGTAGCCCGAGCCGCCGAGCACACCGCCGATGAAGTGCTGGAGGTTGCCGGCGCAGTGCAGGGCGAGGTTGCCGCCGGGGTTGGCGACGCCGGGCGCCGTGCGCCACAAGTCGCGCTCGTCGGCGTAGGCTTCGACCTCCCGTCTCAGGGCCTTCAAGTCGCGGGCGAGAATCCCTGCAACCCAGGAGGGGGAACCGGGGGCGGCCATGGGCGGGAAACTACGCCTTGAACACTTCCAGCGCGACTTCGACCTTCCCGAACGGCGCGCTGACCTGCACGCCCTGCACCATGGCCTTCACGCGCGCGAACATCTCCCGCGCGATCGCGACGCCGGCGGCGAGCGCCGCCTCTTTGCCCTTCTCGGTCGCCTGGCGCATGCGCTGGAGCACCTCCTCCGGCACGTTCACTCCCGGCACCTCGTTCGCCAGGAACTCAGCGTTGCGCAGGGAGACGAGGGGCCAGATCCCCGCCACGATCGGGATCTTGAATTGCTCGACGCGCTTCAGGAACGCCTCGAGCTGCCGCGCGTCGAACACCGGCTGCGTCACCGCGAACTCGGCGCCCGCGTCCACCTTCCAGGCGAAGCGCGACAGCTCGCGGTCGAGATCGAGCGCGCCGGGGTTGACCCCCACGCCCACGACCCATTGCGTCGCCCCGCCGATCGGGTTGTTGCCGGGGTCGAGCCCCTGGTTCAGGCGGTAGACCAGATTCGTGAGGCCGATCGAGTCGATGTCGAAGACCGCCGTCGCCTCAGGGTACGGGCCCATCTTCGGCGGGTCGCCCGTGATGATCAGAATGTTGCGGAGCCCCGCCGCGTGCGCGCCGATGATGTCCGACAGCATGCCGAGGAGGTTGCGGTCCCGGCAGCAGTAATGGATCACCGTCTCGATGCCCACCTCGCGCTCGATCATGATCGCCGACGGCAGGACGCCCATGCGGCTCTGGGCGCGCGGGCCGTCGGGCACATTCACGGCGTCCACCCCCGCCGCCTTGAGCGCTCGGCATTGCTCGAGCATCGGGGTCGGGTCCACGCCTTTGGGCGGCACGATCTCGACGCTCGTCACGAGCTCCCCGCGCGCCAGCTTCGCCCCCCAGCGCGACTTCTCGGCGAGCGGGGCGGGGGTGACGCCCGCGGGGGCCAAGACCTGCGCGCGCGGCACCACCACGCTCGCCTGGCGGGGCACGACGCTCGCGACGTAGTCCCGGATCTTCTTGATATGCTCGGGCGTCGAGCCGCAGCAGCCCCCCACGAACCGGGCACCGGTCTCGATCATGCGCCGCGCGTAGCTCGCCATGTACTCCGGGCTCGCGAGGTAGATCTTGCGGTCCCCCACGTCGCGCGGCAGCCCGGCATTGGGCTGCGCCGAGATCGGGCGGTCGGTGACCTTGACCATCTTCTCGACGGCGTCGAGCACGCCCCCCGGGCCCACGGAACAGTTCACCCCGATCACGTCGGCGCCCCAGGCCGTCAGCTCCTTGGTGAAGGTCTCCGGGTCGGTGCCGTAGTAGGTCAGGCCGTCGGTCCCGATCGTCATCTGGCAGACGACCGGGAGGTCGCCGGCCGCGCGCACCGCGCGCAGCGCCGCGTGGATCTCGCTCAGGTCGCTGAAAGTCTCGAGGATGAAGCCGTCCACCCCGCCGGCGATCAGCCCGCGCGCCTGGCGCCCGAACAGGGCCTCCGCTTCCGCTTGCGAGGTCGGCCCGAACGGCTCGATGCGGATGCCGAGCGGGCCGATGGCCCCGACGACGCTCGCCTTCGTGCCCGCGGCCCCGCGCGCCAGTTCGGCGGCGGCGCGGTTGATCTTCTCGGTGTCGTCGGCCAGCCCGAAGCTGCCGAGCTTCAGGGGGTTCGCGCCGAACGTATTGGTCTCGAGGATCTCGGCGCCGGCGCGGATGTACTCCTCATGCACCTCGCGCACCAGCCGCGGCTGCTTCACGCTCAGCTCGTCATAGCAGACGTTGAGGAAGAAGCCCTTGGCGTAGAGCATCGTCCCCATGGCCCCGTCGAAGACGTGGACCCGGCCGTCGGCAATGAGGTCTTTGAGGGTAGGCAGGATACGCTCCGGCTTTTTAGCGGGTTGTTTAACGTGGCCGCAATACGCCGCAAATCGCCACGATGGGGCTCCCTCCGGACAAGGTAGCGGGGTGGGGACCGCATCTCCAGCCAGGGGGGCAACAGCCACCAGATCTCAGGTGCTAGAGAAGTTCCCAGACGCCAAGCACTCAGTGGTCTCAAGCCCTCGGAGGCAAGGGCCTTACGGCGCTGGAAAATAATATCCAGGGTCGCGCGTACTCTTAGAGACCATGCGCGCCCCCCTCGCGGCCGACCTCCTGCTCGCCGAGCACACGCCGGCGCTGCGCAACTTCCTCGGCGCGCGCTGCCGGGATGACGAGCTGACCGCGGAGCTGCTGCAGGAGGTGGCGTCGCGCCTGGTGGTGGCGGCGCCGCGGCTCGACGCGACGAGCAACGGCAACCTGCGCGGCTACGTGTTCCGCATCGCCGCCAGCGTGTGGCACGACCACCTGCGCCGCGAGCTGGTGCGCCGCCGTGCCGCCCGTTTCGCGGAAGCGGCCGAGCCCGTGCACGCCCCCGCCGCGGACGAGCGCCTGATGGAACGGGAACTGCGCGCCGCCGTCCGCCGCGTGGTCGCGGGGCTTCCGCCGGCGCAGCAAGAGGTCGTGCAGCTGCGCCACGAGCGCGGCCTCACGTTCCAGGAGATCGCCGACCGGCTGCGCCGGCCGCTCGGCACCGTGCTGACGCAGATGCGCGCGGCGCTCGCGAGAATCGCCGTGGCGCTGGAGGCGTACCGATGAATCATCCGCACGAAGACCGTCTGCTGCTCCTCGCCTACGGCGAGCTGCCGGAGGCGGAAGCGAGGGAGATTGAAACACACCTCGTGGGGTGCACGGGCTGCTGGGAAGCGCTCGAACGACTGGAACGCGCGCGCGCCGCCCTCGACTGGGTGCGGCCGGCGCGGCAGCGCCCGGCACGGTGGGTCGCCACCGGGTTGGCCGCCGCCGCGGTCCTCGCCGCCGTGTGGGTGGGCACCCGGCCGCCCAGCCAGGGCACCCGCGTCTGGCCGCCGTCCACCGTCTGGTCCGCCACCGCCGGGTATCTCGCCGGGGGGACGGCGCTCGTGCAAATCGATTCGCAACTCACCCGACTCGAACAGGAGCCTTTGTATGCGATCCCACGTTAGCCTACTGCTGGCCGTTGCCGGTTTCCTGGTTCCGGCGGCCGCCCTGCCCGCCCAGGAGATGCCGAACCCGCAAGCGATGCAGCTGCAGGTGCAGCATATTGCGCAGGAGCGGCCGCGCGAGGCCGAGGCGGCCGCGCGCGCCTTCCTGCAGCTCGTGGCGGCCGATCGGCTTCCGGGGCTCGACTCGCTCAGAGCCCGCTCAGTAGATCAGTATTGGATCGAGGTCGCCCAGCTGACGGTGCAATTCGACATGGTGCAGAACCTGGTGCGCCGCGATTCCGCCCGCGCCGGGCTGGTGGCGCAGATGTTCGGCACCGAGGCGCAGGCCCGGGCCCTGCAGCGCGCCTACCGCGACGCGACCGACGCCCAGCGTCCGGCGCTGCGGGCGAAGATCGAGACGTTCATCACGCGGCACTTTGATCTCGAGGACCAGCTGCGCGCGCTCGAGATCGCGGACATCGAGCGGCGCCTCGCCGATGTGCGCGCGGAGTCGGAGCGGCGGCACCAGAAGCGCGCCGAGCTGGTGAAATGGGCGGTGGACGACATCGTGCGTGACGCCACGCGACCTAACTAACGGAGTCGTCAGATCCCAGGTCCCAGGCGCCAGAGAAGTTCCCAGACGCCAAGCGAACAGTGGTCTCAAGAACCCAGCGGCCAGCGCTGAGAGCTGATGTCTGATAACTCCGGTGTGCTAACCGTGCATGTCGTCCCGCGAGCTTCTCGCAGCGAAGTCGTGGGAATGCACGGTGATGCTGTGAGAATCCGGCTTGCGGCCCCGCCCGTTGATGGTGCCGCTAATGAAGAGCTGGTGCGGTTCCTTGCCGAGCGCTTGGGGGTCCCGCGGGCTGCCGTGACGATCGCTGCGGGACACACGAGCCGGCGCAAGACAACCATCATTCAGGGAATGACACCAGACCTCGCCCGGCGACGCTTGCTCGCGGAGCCGTAGCGATCAATCGTCGAACACTCGTCGTGCTACCCACCAGGCGGCGACACCGCCGGCGATGAAGCCGAACACGGCCCCGAACGCACCGAAGAGGGAGTTGCCGAGGACCCCCGCGACGGTGCCGACGATGAAGCTGACCAGCGCTTTGAGCAATTTCATGGCAGGGCCTCCCCTAGGACCTGACCTCTGAATCCTGATTGCGTCACCGCTGGAGCACCGATAGCAGCGCCTGTTTCGCGATCCAGAGGAGTAGCCAAGAGGCCAGCGGACTCCAATCCCAGCCGGAGAACGGTGGGAGGATCTTTCGGATCGGGCGCACGAGCCAGTCGGTGAGCAAGTACGCCGGCCGGATCCAGCGGTTGTACTGGAACATCCCGAACCAGCTTCCCACGATGCGCACGATCAGCGCGCCGACGAGCAGGTAGTAGCCCCACACGACGATCAGCACGTACACGCCGCGCGCGCCGCCGTGGGCCGCGAAGTCGACGTCGCGGACTACTCCCGTAATCCACCGCGACAGCGCCAGGATGACCAGCCCCACGACCGCCGTCACGAGGACCAGCCACCACCCCGCGTTCACGGGGTTCCCCCCGCCGCGCACCAGCCGGCGCTCCACCGGCTTGATGAACGGATCGCTCACTCCGCGGCAGAAGCGGCCGAGCACCCCGAATGGCGAGACGATCTGCTGACGGACCAGCCACGACAATCCCCCCACCACGATGGCGAGGGCCACCAGGGCGACGACGGCGTAACGAAGGACGGGGAGGGTGCCGGGCACCTAGCGTCTGCGCGCGTACGTGCCCATGAGCTCCGTCTGCCCCACGATGTGTCCTTTCATGGCACGCACCACGTCTGCCTTCGTCGCCCCCCACTCGAGCGGCAGCACCGCGTCGAGCGCGTACAGCTTGAAGAAGTAGCGGTGCGGCTTGCCCGCTGGCGGGCAGGGGCCGCCGTAGCCGAGCTTGCCGAAGTCGTTGCGGCCCTGGAAGGTCCCTCCCAGCTGCGGGAGCGTTTCAGTCCTGGGGACATTCTCCGGCAGCGCGTCCAGCGTGGCCGTCTGATTGAAGAGGACCCAATGCACCCATGTGCCGGCGGGGGCGTCGGGGTCGTCGACGATGAGCGCGAAGGTCTTGGCCGCGGGCGGCGCCCCGCTCCAGGCGAGGGCCGGAGAGAGATCGGGCCCGTCGCAGGTGTGCTTGGCGGGAATCGCCGCGCCCGCGGCGAACGCGGGACTGATGAGGGTGAACGCCATGTTTGCCTCCGACGGGGCGCGGGCCGTGATCAGTCCCGTGACCTGGAGCTCCACCGCGTAGCCTTCGAGCCGCCTCGGCAGCCGCGCCGTCAGCTCGGGGCTGGAGTACGCCGCCATCACCTTGATGCACGGCGCGTCGCCGCACCGCCCGATGCCGACCCCCACGACGCCGGGGAGGCGCATCAGCGAATCGCTATGGGCGGCGAAGACTTCGGCGATGGGGCGCATGGGGGCGGCAGGGGGTTGCTGCGCCGCGGCCGGCGACCACAGCGCCGCGGCCCCGAGCAGCAGGACCGCGGCGCGTCGCAGCGTCAGACGTGACAGATGGTCGCGTTGAAGCGGGACAGCACGGCGCCGATCGG
>WNGI01005297.1_pt1 | contig 18383 bp, 21 predicted proteins | sample 5400621 | NCBI WGS metagenome assembly WNGI01 (sample SAMN13153374, study PRJNA577476) | soil metagenome | isolation source: 20 cm soil or saprolite under Garry oak tree replicate 1 | place: USA:California | collected 2016-06-15
AGCATTGCGACCGAGGAGAGCGTGGGACAGGCCCACGTCTACGAGCTGCCCGGCCGCTTGACGCTCGAGGCCGGTGTGCCGCTCACGGTCGCCCTGTTCCCCCGCACCGGCACACCCTACACGCAAGAATTCGTCGTCCCGGGCGTCCTGCCGTGGCGCGGATACTTCGGCCCGCAGCCCACCGATCCGACGGCCGTTCCCGTGCAGGTGTGGTACACGTTCAAGCGCGCCCGCGGCAGCGCCTTCGGCGACCGGCCGCTGCCCGCCGGCACCGTCCAGCTCTACCAAGCCGATTCCGCCGGACGTGTCCAGCTGATCGGTGAAGCGACGATCGGCCACACCCCCGCCGGCAAAGACGTCCGCGTCCAGTCCGGCGACGCCTTCGACGTGACCGCCGAGCGCGTCCAGACCGATTACAACCAGGAGCAGATCCCGCCGGTGAAGCGCGGACTGCCCAATCGGCAGCGCATCACCGCGAGCTATCGCGTGACGCTCACCAACGCCAAGCCCGACTCGGTCACGGTCGACGTGCGCGAGACGCATTTCGGCACCTGGCAGATCACTGAGAGCAGCGTACCGCCTGAGAAGTTGTCCTCCACCGTATCGCGTTTCCGGGTGAAGGTGCCCGCCAATGGCAGCGCGACGCTCACGTACACCGTGCAGGTCGAGTCGTGACCGTCCAGATCCTCCACCTCTCCGATCCGCATTTCGGCGGTCTGGCGGACATCCGTCAGATCGAGGCGGTGGAGCACATGATTCCCGATCTGCGGCCCGATGCGGTGGTGATTTCGGGCGACGTGGCCCAGCGCGCCCGCCACGGCGAATTCCAGCGGGCGCGGGCGTTCGTGAACCTGGCGCGCGAGACCGCGCCGGTGCACGTGATCCCCGGCAATCACGACGTGCAGTGGTGGTGGCGCCCGTTCATCCCGTTCGGCAAGGACGCGCTGTACACCAAGTACCGCCGCTATTTCGGCGACGACCTCACGCCCACGCTCACCATCCCCGGCGCGGTCATCGCGGGCGCGCTCACGTCCCACGGCGTGGCCTGGGGCTCGCTCACCACGACGCTGCGCGACATCGCCGTGAAGGGGCATCTGCCGAAGCGCGAAATGGAGCGGGTGCAGCAGGTCTTCGCGGCGGCGCCGGGGGACGCGGCGCGCGTGCTCGTGTTGCACCACAACGTGCTGCGCGGCGACATCTCGCAGCGCATGGGCCTGTCGCGGTGGAAGCGGGTCCAGCGCCGCATCGTCGAGTCGGGCGCCGACGTGGTGTTGTGCGGCCACGACCACCAGGAAGGCGCCGACATCCTCGGCGGCCACGTCGTGGTCTCGACGGCGGGGACGATTTCCACGCGCTCGCGCGGCGGCCGGCCGTCGTGCTTCAATTTCGTGACGATCGAGCCGGCGGCGGTGCAGGTCACGATGTTCCGGTGGGATGGCGAGCGAGGGCGGTTCAACGCATCCGACACATTTGCGTTTGCGCGTGGCACAGATACCAGAACGGCAGCAGCTGCGGTTTCCCGATGACTGGGGTGTTATGACTGCGAAGTTTCAAGGCGTAGACTTTTACAGCACTGACTCCTTGCTCCAAGAAGAAGAGCGCGCCGTCCGCGACACCGTCCGCTCCTGGGTCGACGACAATCTCCTTCCCATCATCGGCGAGGCCTACGTCGCGGGCCACTTCCCCAAGCAGCTCGTTCCGGGGATGGCGGAGCTGGGCCTGTTCGGCGCCAACCTGCCTGAGGAATACGGCTGCGCCGGCCTCAATAACGTCGCCTACGGCCTGATCATGCAGGAGCTGGAGCGCGGCGATTCGGGTGTGCGCTCCTTCGCGTCGGTGCAGGGCGCGCTCGTGATGTACCCCGTCTTTGCCTTCGGGTCGGACGAGCAAAAAAAGAAGTGGCTGCCGCAGATGGCGAGCGGCAAAGTCATCGGCTGCTTCGGCCTCACCGAGCCCGACTACGGCTCCAACCCCGCCGGCATGATCACCGTCGCGAAGGAGACCAAGGACGGCTGGACGTTGAACGGCGCCAAGATGTGGATCACCAACGGGTCGACGGCGCAGGTCGCCATCGTGTGGGCCAAAACCGGCAAGATCGACGACGTCGAATCGATCCGCGGCTTCCTGGTCCCCACCGACACGAAGGGCTTCTCGGCGAAGGACCAGAAGGGCAAGCTCAGCCTGCGCGCGTCGGACACGAGCGAGCTGGTGCTGCAGGACGTGCACGTGTCCAAGGACGCCATCCTGCCCAAGTCGGGCGGGCTCAAGTCACCCTTGATGTGCCTCACGCAGGCGCGCTACGGCATCTCGTGGGGCGCGGTGGGCGCCGCCATGGCCTGCTACGACGAGGCGGTGAGCTACGCCAAGAGTCGCGTGATGTTCGGCAAGCCGATCGGCGGGTTCCAGCTGCAGCAGCTGCGGCTCGCCGAGATGCTCACCGAGATCACCAAGGCGCAGTTGCTGTGCCTGCAGCTCGGCCGCTTGAAGGACCTGGGGACGATGACGCCGCAGCAGGTGTCGCTCGCCAAGCGCAACAACGTGAGCATGGCCACCGACGTGGCGCGCGAGACGCGCCGGCTGCTCGGCGCCAACGGCATCCTGGCGGAGTACCAGGCGATGCGCCACCTCGCCAACCTCGAGTCGGTCTACACGTATGAGGGCACGCACGACGTGCACACGCTCGTGCTGGGGCAGGAGATTACGGGGATCTCGGCGTTTCAGTGATCGCAGGATCCATTAGCTTCCGAGGGAGATCTATGAAAGCCTCATGTGCAGCCCTCGCCGGCGTGCTGCTCGCGCTGGCCGGGTGCAAGTCGGCGACCGCGGGCCCCACGGTTTCAACCCTGAAGAGCGACGGGTACGTGTCGGGCGCGGTGACCTTCTCCAGCGGCTTCGTCACCGGCGATGCGGGGGCGACCGCTCTCGGTCCCGCGAGCAGCGCCTACACGCTCAAGAGCGTCCTGTTCCTGTATGGCGGCGCGGTGGCCACCGACTCGATCACGCTCACCGTCTACGCCGATGCGGGGAACGACACTCCCGGCTCCGTGCTGTACTCCCACGATTACCTGTTGACGGCCTCCGACGCGGGGTTTCAGCAGATCGACCTGACGGCGCAGCACATTGCGGTCGACGCGGGGCACAGCATTCGGGTCGCCGTCTTCTTCAAGCATGACGGCCTGCCGTCCCTCCCAATCGATGGCGACGGCATCGTCGTAGGCAAGAGCTACATCTATACCGGGGGGAGTTGGATCAAGAATGTCACCGCAGGTGTCAATGACGATTGGGTCATCCGAGCGGAAATCGTGACGCCGTGATCGGGCAAGGTCGAGCGACTCCAACAGGGGGAGTTATGCACCACAGGACGGTGGGGTACGCACTGGCGCTCGTGGGCGTCGCGGCGCTGAGCGTTCCGGGACGCGCCCGGGCGCAGGGGACGTTCGAGGGCATGGTGGCGGGGACGATGTCGCTCTCCGACGGCAAGTCCATGCCGTTTCGCTACTACCAGCTGGGCAGCCGGACGCGGCAGGAGTTTGCGTTCGACGGTCACAGCGGCGCGATGATCCTCGACGGCACGACCGGCGACATGATCACGATCATGCCCGAGCAAAAAAAATACATGATCATGAACTCGCGCACGGCGAGCGGTCCGGCGCGGCGACTGGGGGACGCGATGTCGGGCGGCGGCGCCGGCGGCAAGGCGCCTGACTTCTCGAAAATGAAGGTGACGGCGACCGGCCAGCGCGAGACGATCGCCGGCATTACCTGCGAGCACTATCTGTTCCAGAACACGGAAAAGCCTGAGGACCCGCCGCTCGATATTTGCGGAGCGCCGGGCCTCGGCTTCATGGGTATGGCCGGCCAGAGCAACTCGATGATGCCGTCGATGGCCGCGTTGCTGCACTCGCAGAATCCGGCCCTGGTGCGACTCGCGCGCCAGGGCTTCTTCCCGCTCAAAATGACGTTCTCCGAGCGCCAGCACCCGGAAAAGAAGATGGTATGGGTGGCGACCCAGGTCGACCGCCACCGCCCCGACGCCGCGCTGTTTCAGCCGCCGGCGGGATATACGGAGTTCCAGATACCGGCGATGCCCAAACCGTAGGATCGGCAGCGGTCGGCAAACAGTCGCAAGAGTAGTTCCCAGACGCCAAGTTACCAGTGGTTGCCAGAGACAAGTCGCCAGGTTTCTTTTCTGGCGACTTGTTGCTTGGAACCACTCGCAACTTGGCGTCCGGGAACTTTACTGTCCGCTGACAACTGGATTCTGATCACTGTGAAAATTGCGGTTTGCATCAAGCGAGTCCCCGACAGCGAAACCCGCGTCAAGATCGGCGCCGACGCCAAGTCGCTCGACGAGGCGGGGGTCAAGTTCGTCCTCAATCCCTATGATGAGTTCGCGGTGGAGGAAGCGCTGCGCCGCAAGGAAGCGGCCGGCGCGGGCGAAGTCGTGGTCGTGGCGCTCGGCCCGGCCGTCGCGCAGGAGACGATCCGCACCGCTCTCGCGATGGGTGCCGATCGCGGCGTGCTGCTGCAATGCGACAAGATTCCCGCCGACGGCCTCGCCGTCGCGCGCGCCCTCGCCGCCGAGCTCAAGGACGGTGGCTGGGACCTGATCCTCTGCGGCAAGATGGCGATCGACGACTACAACCATCAGGTCGGGCCGATGGTGGCGGAGCTGCTGGGCCTGCCCTGTGTCACGGCTGCCGCCCACCTCACGCTTGAAGCGGGGAAAGGCGTGGCCGAACGCGAAATCGAAGGCGGCGTGGAGGTGGTGGCGTTCCCGCTGCCCGCCGTGATCACGGCCGACAAGGGCCTCAACGAGCCGCGCTACCCCGCGCTCAAGGGCATCATGGCGGCAAAAAAGAAACCGCTCGAGGTGAAGCCGGTCACGCTCGCGGGCAGCGGGCTCGAGGTGCTGGCACTGCTGCCGCCGCCCGACCGGAAAGAGGGGCGCATCGTGGGCGAGGGCGCGGCTGCCGTCCCCGAGCTGATCCGCCTGCTCCGCGAGGAGGCGAAGGTCCTGTGAGCAACGTCCTCGCGGTGTGCGAGCAGCGCGCGGGCGCGCTGCGCAAGATCTCGCACGAAGTCGTGACCGGCGCGCGCCGCATCGCCGATGCGCTGGGCGGCGGCGTGGACGCGCTGGTGCTGGCTGCCGGCACCGTGACGGGTGCGGACCAGCTGGGCCGCCTTGGCGCGGACAAGGTGATCACCCTGACCAGCACGGGCTTCGCCGCGTACGCCGCCGAGGGCTATGCGCAGGCGATCGCCGAGCGCGCCAAGGCGGGCGGCTACGGCGCGGTTGTGTTCGCGGCGGGTGCGCAGGGCAAGGACCTGGCGCCGCGCGTCGCCGCCAAACTGGGCGTGCCGCTCGCCGCCGATGTCACCGCGGTCGCCATCGAGGGCGGCGCGCTGATCGCCACGCGGCCGGTGTACGCGGGCAAGGCGCTGTTGCGGGTGAAGATCACCGCGACGCCGGCGCTCGTGTCGCTGCGGCCCAACGTGTTCACGCCGGTCGAGCGGCCCAAGGCGGGGACGGCCGAGGCCGTTGCCGTCAACGTGCCGGCGGGACGCGTGGTGGCGCAGGAGATCAAGGCGGCGGCCGCGGGTGCGCTCGACGTGGCCGAGGCGCCGATCGTGATCTCCGGCGGCCGCGGCTTGAAGGAGCCGTCCAATTTCAAAGTACTCGAGGAGCTGGCGGCGGCGTTCGGCGGCAAAGCGGCCGTCGGGGCGTCGCGGGCCGTGGTGGACGCGGGCTGGCGCCCGCACGCCGACCAGGTGGGGCAGACCGGCAAGACGGTGAGCCCCACGTTGTACATCGCCGTCGGCATTTCCGGCGCGATCCAGCACCTCGCCGGCATGCGCACGTCCAAGGTGATCGTCGCGATCAACAAAGACAAAGACGCGCCGATCTTCAAGGTGGCGGATTACGGCATCGTCGGTGATCTTTTCGACGTGATTCCTCAACTCACCGCGGAGATCAAGCGGCTGCATGCGTGACTCCCGCGCGGCGCTCCTCTTGCTGCTCGCGGCGCTGTGCGGCGGGCGCGCCGCGGCGCAGGTCTTTCCCAACGACCAGGCGCCGCGACCGGCGTTTCCGTCGACGTTCACCCTGTTCGTCTTTGGCGGCTTTCAGGCGAACCGCATCACGCGGATCTACAACGTCCACACGATCGATCCGACCGACGCCCGCTGCGATTCCATCGCCGACGACTGCCGCAGTATCCACGGCTTGGCGGGCGCCCCGGGCATCGGCTTGCGGGCGCAATTCCCCGTGACGGCCCGCAGCGGCATCCGGGTGGGCGTCTCGGCGACGCATCCGGGCCGGCGCCTGACGACGCGCGACGGATCGCAGGTGCTTGTGGCGCCGGAGAACGTGACACTGCTGCGGGTCGACGGCTTGATTCTGTTTCGGCTCAAACCCCAGGTCCCCGTCTACTTCGGATTGGGGGCGACCCTCGCGAGTTACTCGCCCGGCACGGTGCACGATCAAGGGCCCGTGACGGAGGTGGGGGGTGCATTTGCGGTGGGCATCGACCACCAAATGAGTCCCACCATCGGCACCCGGGTCGAATTCACGGGCTTCGTCATGAAACCAAATGCCTCGGGCATCCAGTCCCCGGGCGTCCAGTCGGAGTATACCGCCCACTCGACCGCGTTCGACGGACAGCTTTCCTTCGGCTTCAACTTCCTACTCAGCAACAAGAAGAAATGATTCCCGCAGCGGCGCAGCCCGCGCTGCCGCTGAACCGGCTCGTCGTTGCGCCGGCCGCGGACGCCGAGCGCATCGAGCTCGACGTGGTGTTCGTCGGCGGCGGACCTGCCGGTCTGGCGGGCGCCATCGAGCTGGCGCGTCTCGTCAAACGCGACAACGCGGCGGGCGGCGGCTTGGGTGAAATCGGCATCGGCGTGCTCGAGAAAGCCGACGCCCTGGGCGAGCACTCGCTCTCGGGCGCCGTGGTCAATCCCCGCGCGCTGCGCGAGCTGTTTCCCGACCTGACCGACAAGGATTTCCCGTTCCGCGGGCCGGTGACCAAGGAGGCGGTCTATCTCATGACCGCGGGCGGGCAGGTGCGCATTCCCACGCCGCCCACGATGCACAACCGCGGGCATTACGTCGCGTCGCTCTGCGAGCTGGTGCGCTGGCTCGGCACGAGGGCCGAGGAACTGGGTGTCAACGTGTTCACGGGCTTTCCCGCGGCGCAGCTTCTCGCCCAGGGCGACCGCGTCGTGGGCGTGCGCACGCAGGCGGCGGGGCTCGACCGCGACGGCAAGCCGGGCGCGGGGTACGCGGCGCCCAACGATCTGATCGCCCGGGTGACCGCGCTGTCGGAAGGCACGCGCGGCCTGTTGTCGCAGGCGTTCTTCGAATGGCAGCACGTCGCGGTGGACAATCCGCAGATTTACGCCTTGGGTGTCAAAGAGATTTGGGAAACCAAACGGCCGCTCGATCGCGTGATCCACACGATGGGCTGGCCGCTGGGCGACGCCTTCGGCGGCAGCTTCCTGTATCCGCTCGAACCGCATCTCATTGCGCTGGGACTGGTCGTCGGGCTCGACTCTCGCGACGCCGACACCGACGTCCACGTCCTCTTGCAGCGTCTCAAGCTCCATCCGCTGGTACGCGGCCTGCTCGAGGGCGGCGAGATGGTGGAGTGGGGCGCCAAGACGATCCCCGAAGGCGGCTATTACTCTGTGCCGCGCCGCCGCTCGGGCGACGGCGTGGTGGTGCTGGGCGATTCCGCGGGGTTCGTCGACGTGCCCTCGCTCAAGGGCATCCATTATGCGATGCAGTCGGGGATGTTCGCGGCGCGCGCCATCTTTGCGGCACTCAAAGCGGACGATACGTCCGCGACGCGCCTCGCCGAGTACGACCGCCTGGTGAATGACTCGTTCATCATGCGCGACCTGTATCGCACCCGGAACATGCGGCTCGCGTTCAAGGACGGGTTTTACGCGGGCGGGTTCAAGGCGGCGCTGATGACGCTGACGGGCGGCCGGTTTCCGGGCGCGCGAATTGCGGTGGAGGAGGACGCCGCGGTCGAGCGCCAACCAACTGCGGGAGCCGGCCCGGCGTTCACGCCCGACGGGAAGCTCACGTTCAGCAAAGTCGACGCCGTGTTCAAGGCCGGCAACGCCACGCGCGACACGATTCCGTCGCACTTGATCGTCGGCAAGGACGTCTCGCCTGAGCTGGCCCGGTTTTACTCGCACGTTTGCCCGGCCGGCGTGTACGAGGAAGTGCACGGCATGTTGCGCGTGAACGCGCCCAACTGTGTGGACTGCAAGGCGACTGATGTGCTGGGCCCCCGCTGGACCCCCCGGGAGGGCGGGAGCGGGCCCCGGTATAAGAGGATGTGACGGGCGGATGGGGAGTGGGCGCGCCGTTTATTGGTGCGCTGTTGCAGCAGCGCTGCCTTGTTTCAGAACCTGGTCGTTTGACCAGGTTTTCGGGTCGGATGGCATCCCTATGTCAGTCAACAATATAGCCCCGACCCTAGAGGGAGCCGCCGAGGCACGTGCGTTGCACTCTTTGGCGAGCGCCACAGTAGGGAGGGAAGGGTGACGGATCGAGAAATCGTTCGCTACGACCCCCGCATCAGCGGGGAAACGACGCACCGCAGCGGCGTGGACCGCCGCCAGGGACTGGGCCGCCGCATTGTACGCGAGCGACGGCGCGAACACATGTCGGTCGACGAAGAGCGCCGCGGCGCAAAGGACCGGCGCTCCGGCGTGCAGCGGCGGGTGTTGCAGGACCGGCGGTCCAACGCACACAGACGAGAGCCGCTCGGTCCGATCTTTTAGGACAGTTCCAAGCCGACAGCAAGCAGCGTGCAGTTGAGTTCCCAGACGCCAAGTTCCGCAGTGGTCACAAGAATCGAGAGGCCAGGGATGCAGCCCCTGGCCTCTTGCACTTGAAACCACTGGCAACTTGGCGTCTGGGAACTATCTCGCGACTATCCCCGACATTTTGAGTCCGTCCACAATAAACTGAACGGCAATCGCGCACAGCACGAGTCCCATCAACCGCGTCAGTATCCGCATGCCGGTGAGTCCCAGCCGCTGCTCGACGAAGGTCGCGGCAGCGAGCGTGTGATACGAGATGAAGGAGGTCAGCAGGATCGCCGCGTACACCGTGATCACCTGGAGCGGCGTGGTCGCCTGGCCGGCCAGCACCATGACCGTCGAGATCGCTCCCGGGCCCGCGAGCATCGGAATACCGAGCGGCAGGATGCCCACATCCTGGCGCTCGATGCCTTCGGCGGTCTCGAGCGGAGTCTCCTTCTGCGCACTGCGCTGCGCCTGCACCATGTTGAGCGCGCCCATGCCGATGAGAATGCCGCCCGCGATCTTGAACGCGCCGATCGTGATCCCGAACAACTTGAAGATCAGGCTGCCGCCCAACGCGAACACCACCAGCACGATCGCGGCGGTGACGGCGCCACGTCGCGCCATCACGCGGCGCGTGAGGGCGTCGTCCTTGGCGGTCATGGCGAGGAACGACGGGATGACGGCGAACGGGTCCACGATGAACAGGACCGAGGTGAAGACGAGAAACAGATCCTGCAGGTGCGGCGTGGTCATCGTCAGAGTGCCACGGCGATCACCCGGTTCTTGCCGCCCTTCTTCGCTTCGTACATCGCCTGATCGGCGCGCCGCATGATCGCATCGGTGTCGGCGGCCTGCGTGATGGGCGACACGACGCCGATGCTCGCCGTAACCGCGGGAGAGCCGTTCAGCACGCTGCGCAGCCCGGCGGCGAGACGGTCGGCGGCCGCCGTCGCGAGCGCGGACTCCGTCTCGGGCATGAGCACCGCAAATTCGTCGCCGCCCATGCGTCCCACCACGTCGGCCTGGCGCACGGCGTGGCGGATCGCCTCGGCCACGAGGCGCAGCACCGCGTCTCCCGTTTGATGCCCGTGGGTGTCGTTCACGGTCTTGAAGTCGTCGAGGTCCAGGTACAGCAGGGCCAGGGGCCGCTTATACCGCGCCACGCGGCGCAGCTCGTCGGCGAGGCGTTCGGTGAAGGCGCGCGCATTGAGGACGCGCGTCAGCTGATCGTGCGTGGCCAGGTCGCGCAACATCTGCTCGTTGCGCCGGATGTGCTGGAACGCAAAGATGGTGATGCCCGCCACCACCCCGAAGGAGACCTGATTGAGGGTCACGACGGACAGCGGCGAGCCGACCTGGGCCATTTCCACCCGCATCCGCAGCAGCATGCCGCCCAGCGTGTACGCCACGCCCCACAGCGCGCCTTCGTTCCACGTGACGTACAGGACCGGCACGAGATAGAACAGCCCCAGCTTGACCGGTCCGGGCGTAGCGACGTTCGCGATGTAGATGGCGAGCGTCAGCAGCAGGTAGGCGCCGTGGCGCAGCAGCGGGGAGCGGGGCACAGCCGATCAGTACGGCGCGGCGGCGACGTGTTGGGGATCGTCGAGCAGCAGGGCCGCGAGCGGCTCGCCGGCGGCGACCGTGGGCCGGTCTTCCGGCACGATCACCAGGGCATTGGCGCGGACCATGGACGTTAAGATGCCGGACCCCTGAGGGCCCGTCAATCGTGCGCTGCGCGTGCCGTTGGGTGCGTCCGTCACGACCGCGCGCAGGAAGTGGCGCAGCTTCGGTCCCAGCGTGATGGGCTCGGCCATCGTCACCGGCACCGTCCGTCGGAACGGCAATGGGTGTCCCTGCATCCGGCGAATCGCCGGGCGCACGAACAACTCGAACGTCACCATCGTGCTGACGGGATTGCCCGGCAGGCCGAGCCAGGGATGCCCGTCGATCAGGCCGAATCCCAGCGGCGCGCCCGGCCGCATCTGCACGCGCTCCACCTTCAGCTCGCAGCCGAGCTCCGCCAGCACGTCGCGCACCAGGTCGTGCTCGCCGACGCTGACCCCCGCCGTCGTCACGATGAGATCGGCGCCGCGCGCGCGCGTGAAGTGCTCGCGCAGGCTGTCCTTGGTGTCGCGCGCGACGCCTGCGTTGACGGGCACGGCGCCCGCGCGCGTAATCATGCCGAACAGCGTGTACGAGTTGGACGTCGCGATCTTCTTGCCCGCGAGGATCTCGTCGCGTTGATCCATGTCGGCGATTTCGTCGCCCGATCCCAAAAACGCCACGCGCGGCGTGCCGTATACCAGCGGTTGGGCGTGCGCGATCGACGCCAGCACGCCGAGCTGTGCCGGCCCGAGTGCGCTGCCCGCCGCCAGCACCACATCGCCCGCGCGGATGTCTTCCCCTTTCTTGCGGAGGTTGCGTTGGGCGTCGCGGTCGTCGAGGACACGGACAGCGTCCCCCGCGGCGGTAGTGTCCTCCTGGCGGATCACGCTGTCGGCGCCGGCGGGGAGGGGGGCGCCGGTGAAGATGCGCGTCGCCTCGCCCGCACTGAGCGCGCGCGTGGGAAAGCGGCCCGCCGGCACGGTCTCGACCACCCGCAGCATGCGCGGCGCCGCGCGCGTCGCCCCGCGCACGTCTGCCGCGCGGGCCGCGTAGCCGTCCATCGCGGAGTTGTCCCAGGCGGGCAGATCGATCGGGCTCGTCACCGTCTCGGCCAGCACGCGGTCGAGCGCCTCGAGCAGCGGCACCCGTGCCGGTGTCAGAGCGTTCACGGGCTCACGGCGGCAGGATCTTGGCGCGGTCCCAGGCGAGCGTGGCGAGGTTCACGAGCCAGCTCGTATCCGTGAAGCGGAACACGGGGAACGGCGCCTTGAGATCGCCGTCGTCCGTGACCAGCGCGACCCATTCCGCGGGGTCGTGTTGCGCCGCATCGAACAGCGGCGCCCCCGTGGCGCGGCGGTACACCTCGATCTTCGGCAGGGGCGCGCGGGAAAACCCTTCGACCATCACCATGTCGGCGCCGCCGAGGTAGCGCCGGGCCAGGGTGACGGGATCCGACTCTTCGGCGGCTCGCTCGAACAGGACGCGCTGGCCGGGGGCCTCGAGCAGCACACGCTCGGCCTGTCCTTCGTGCCAATGCCGCCAGGTGTCCTTGCCCTCGGTGTCGAGCGTGGCGGCGTGGGTACCGTGTTTGATCGTCATGATGCGGAACTTGCGCCGCGCCAACTCGGCCGACAGCGCCACGAGCAAGGTGGTCTTGCCCGCGTTGTGCCGCCCGATGATCGAGATCATCCGCGTCGCCGCCACGCCGCCTCCGCCCGCTCCAGGTCGTCCGGCGCATTCACGTTGAAGAACAGCTCGGCGGGATCGCCGAACTCGCGCACGCGCTCGAGGCCAAGTCTACCGGCCCGCACCTGGGGGTGGAAGCCGATCGCCTTGAGGTCGCCGGCGGCGATCTGCCGCTCGATCGCCGGCCCGCACGCGGGGCCGTACACCGCGCACAGCGGCTCGACGCCGCGGCGACCATCGCTCTCGGGAAGAAACACGTCCCAACCGGCGGAGCCGTCGACGAGCGCCTGCAGCAGCTCGCGGGTGACGAACGGCATGTCCCAGGCGACCGCGAGGACCGGCCCCGGGCCGGCGGTCACGGCGGTGTAGATCCCGCCCAGGCTGCCCAGGCCGGGGCGGGCGTCGGGGATGGTATGGAGATCGCGCCGCCAGGCGCCGGCGTCGGGGGCGTTGGCGACGAGCAGCGGCGCGGCGCCTGTGGCCGCCGCGACCGCGTCGATCACCCGGTCGAGAATGCGGCGGCCGCCCACCTCCATGAGGCCCTTGGGCCGGCCGCCGTACCGGCTCGCGGCTCCACCGGCCAGGACCGCGCCACGCACGTTAGTAGCGCCGCCCGCGCTTCCTCTCGAGCACGACGTCGAGGCCGACCGCGAACACCAGGTGATGACCGTAGCGCGCGGCGTGCGGTGGGTGCAACGGTACCTCGGTCGGATCGGCGAGTCCCGAGACGTAATCGAGCCGGGTGTAGACGTCGCGGCCCTCGAGGCGAATCTGATAGCCCGGCCCCAGCGGCACCATGATGCCCGCGGCGAGCTGGGCGCTCAAATCGCTGCGCGTGGCTTTGTCGTCGGCGATGACGGGGAAGGAATTGAGTCCGCCGCCGTTGTCGACGAAGGCACCGTCGGTTTCGACCGTGCCGCGGGCGCGCGTCACGAACCCACCCGAGAGACCCACGTAGGGCGTGGCCGACTTGTTGGGGGTGGCGCGCAGAATCATCCCGGCGCTGAACTGCACCGCGCTCATCGGCACGCTGGAGCCCGTGATGTTGCCGCACAGCTCCGGATTGATGTCGGCGCTGTCCGCCGCGTCGTAGCGCCGGAGCGCGCAGCGGCTGTCGAGCGACATGCCGAGGAACACCATCTCCGCCTGGAACCCCAGGTGCCGGCTGCGAAAATACGACGCCGTGAGGCCGAGCACGAAACTCGGCGTCACCTGCCGCGCGATGTCGAGGGTGTCGTAGTGGCCCGGCACCGAATCGAGGTTGCCGGCCACGTAATCGATGACGACGAACGGCTGGTTGTGCAGCGTCCACAGCTGATGGCCCGCGCGGAATCCGCCGAAGATCGTGAGCACGAGGTTGGGGCTGTCGGCGGTTTGCGCGGCGGCGGACACGGGCGCGGCGGCGCAGAGCGCCGCGAGCGTCAGGGCGAACGGGTGTCGAATCATTAGACCTCGAGGCGTTGGTGGTCCACCATCAGACAGCGGTTCATGATGCAGGGAATGCCCGCGGCTTCGGCCCGCGCCGCCGCGGCCGCGTCGTGCACGCCGAGCTGCAGCCAGATCAACCGCGGCCGCAGCGCGATGGCCTCGTCCACGACGGCGCCCGCGCGGTCGCTGCGCCGGAACACGTCGATCACGTCGAGCGGCTGCGCCTGCGCCGCGGCCGCGAGCGTGGGGTAACAGCGCTCGCCCAGGATTTCACCGTGCCCCGGATTCACGGGCACGATGGTGTACCCCGCGTCCTGGAGATAGCGCGCCACTTCATGACTGGCCCGCGCGGGCCGGGGCGAGCAACCCACGACGGCGATGGTGCGCGCGCCGCGCAACAGCTCCCGCAGCGCGTCGGGTGTCATCCTTCCGGGCGATGTAGATGCGGCGTGCCGCTCACCGCGCGGCCCACCAGCACCATCCCGGTGCGCTGCGACACCGTCAGTGCGAGCGTGGACGGCACGCTCGGCGTCGCCACCCACGCGAGGCCGGCGCGCGCCGCCTTGAAGGCCAGCTCGGCCGAGATCCGCCCCGTCACCAGCAGCCCCCGCCCCACGATCGGCGCGCGCGCGATCACCGCCGCGCCGATCACCTTATCGACCGCGTTGTGCCGCCCGATGTCCTCGGCGTGGTACAGCAGCCGCTCGCCGTCGGTCAGCGCCGCGGCGTGAATGCCGCCCGTCTCGTTGTAGCGCTCGCCGCGGCCGAACAGCTCCTTGAACAGCGCGCGCAGCCGCTCGGCCGCGGGCGGCTCGCCGCGCGCCGTCTGATGGGGCGCGGCGTGCGGGTCGGCGAGCAGCGTGGTGACCGCGCCGCAGCCCGACGCCAACACGCGCCGCCGGTTCTCGCCCTTCACGGCGGCCACGCGGTCCGGGTTCACATCGGCCCAGAACCCCAGATCGGTGGCGCAGGGGCGCAGCTTGACCAGGTCGTCCAGCGTCTCGATGTAGCCCTCGCCGTGCAGCCAGCCGGTGGCGAGCTCTTCGAGCAGGTCGGGCGTGCACATCCAGGTGACCGCAGGCTCGCCGTTCACCTCGAGCCACACCGGCCATTCCTCTACGGCAGCCGACTCCGCGAGCATACGGCCGCGGCGCGAGCCTTCAGGCTTCGCCGAAGTATTCGGAGTAGAGATGATCGCTCTCCTGAACGCGCACCACGTGGAGCCGCACGCCTGCCGGCAGCCGGGGCGCGATCCGCTCAAAGAAATACACCGCAAGTGCTTCACCGGTCGCCAGCCGCTTGCCGTCGGCGAAGTCCGGGATCGCCTCGTTGATCAGCTTGCCGTCGAGCCGCGCCGTGATTTCTTCACGCAGCACCCCGTCCAGCTCGGTCAGGTTGACGACGCCCTTCTTGTCGGCCTCCAGCGGGCCGCGCACCGTGACGCTGACGCGATAGCCGTGCTCGTGTGCGCTCGCCGCCTTGCCGAATGCTGCCGTGTTTTGCGCCGCCGTCCAGTCGGCGCGCCGCACGCGGTGACCGGCCGTAAACTCCACGATACGGGTAAGATAGCTCGTGGGCCTCGTGGGCATGGTCAGAAAACCTGCACCGCGCTGGCCTTGAACGCGAACGTCACCGGCACGCCCGGTGCGAGGCCCAGCTCCCGCGCGGCGTTCTCGGTGACCGTAGCCACGAGCTCCACACCGAAATCGGCCGTCACGTGCACGGTCCCGGGGCGGTGGCGTGCCACGCGCGTCACGAGCCCTGAGAACACATTGCGCGCCGACGATGCGAGCGGCGTGCGGCTCACGAAAATGTCGGTGGGCGGCACGGCGAGAATGGCGGGCCCGGTCCGCTCCGCGACCACGGCGATCGCGAGCGGCCCCACGGGCGCGTGCGTCATGCCGTCGGCGCCCGCCGGCGGCAGGTCCACACGAAACAGATTCTCGGGCGTCACCGGCGAGAGCCGGCCGTCGGCGAGCGCGCGCAGGTCGTCGCTCCAGCGATAGGCGTCCTCCAGCTGGTGCGACGCGAGGCAGACGGCGAGCGGCCGGCGGGCGCGCTCCTCAGCGAGCGTGCGATACAACGTCTGCGCCGCGGCGCGATCGGCGGCGCTCGTGGGCTCGTCGAGCAACAGCACGTCGGGTTCGATTGCGAGGGCGCGGGCGATCGCCACGCGCTGGACTTCACCTTCCGACAGCTCGTGCCGCCGCCGGTCGAGCAACCCCGCGCAGCCGAGCCGGTCTGCAGCGGCGGCGGCAGCCGTCGCCGCCGCCGTGGCACTCCGGCCGCGCGCGCGCAGGCCGTAGGTGATGTTGTCGCGCACTGTGCCCCGCAGCAGCACCGGACGCTGCTCGACCAGTGTGACGCGCCGCCGTTCGCGCGTGGAGGGCCGGCGCCGCGGGTCGGCCACCACGGCGCCGTCGAGCAAGATGGCGCCCGCCGTGGGGCGCTCGAGCAGCGCCAGCAGCCGCAACAGCGTGCTCTTGCCCGAGCCGTTGGGTCCCACCACCGCCGTGAGCATGCCGGGCTTCAGCGCGAACGCGTCGAGCTCGAGGACGGTGCGACCGTCGTAGCCGTGCCGCACGCCGCGCAGCTCAAGCATGACCGCGTCCCTGCAGCACCTGCAGCGCCACGTTCACGAGCAGGGCGACGATCAACAGGACGATCCCCAGCGCCAGTGCCAGCCCGAAGTCGCCCTGCGCCGTGTACAGCGCCACCGCGGTGGTGAGTGTGCGCGTGGCGCCACGGATATTGCCGCCCACGATCATCGCGGCGCCCACTTCCGCCACGGTTTGCCCGAACGCGGCGGTGATCACCGCCGCGAGCGCGAAGCGCGCCTCGCGCGCCACGGTCCACGCCGCGCGCCACGGTCCCGCGCCCAGCGTCTCGGCGGTGCGGCGCACGCGCGGGTCCACGCCCTGCACGGCCGCGGCCGACAGCGCGGCGGCAATGGGGAACGCGAGGATCACGTCGCCCAGGACGATCGCCTGCCACGTGTAGAGCCATTGCAAGCCGCCCAGCGGCCCGCGGCGCGACAACAGGCCGTACAACAACAGCCCCACCACGACGGTGGGGAAGGCGAGGGCGGTATTGACGACGGTCAGGGCCGCGCGACGGCCCCAGAAGCGCTTGGTGGCGAGGGTGTATCCGACCGGGATGCCGGCCGCGCACGCGAGGATCGTGGCGACGCAGCCGACTTTGAGTGTGAGGAGCGCGATGCCGTAGACCTCGGCATCAGCGGAGCCGAGCAGGGCGAACGCGCGGCGCAGCCCGTCGCCTAGAAAGTCCATCCCACGCCGATGCTGACGTAGGGGTGCCGGGTCCACTGGCTCTCCGCCGCGTCCAGCGCCAGCACGCGTGTGCTGTCGGCCGCGATCTGCTTGTAGGAGAGCGGATAGTTGAGTTTCCAGAACACGAGCCGCAGGTCCGCCTGCACCGTGAGGCGGCGCGCCGGCAGCCACTGCGCGCCGATCAGCGGCGACAGCGTGAGCTTGGTGCCGAACTTGTAGCCGCTGGAATCGCGCGGCGCCGAGGTTTGCATGGCGAAGCCCAGCGCTGTGCCGAGGTAGGGCGAGAGGCCGTGCCAGGTCTTGCCGCCGGTGAGCGCGAACTGCAGGCCGAGGTCCACCATCGCGGTGGGCGAGTCGAACGGCCCTTTCTTCTGATACTGCTGCGAGTCGGCCGGATTGACGACGAAACGGTTGGTCTGGGCGTAGGCGAGATTCCCGACCAGCGTGGTCATACCGCCGACGCGTGCGTTCCAGCGCAGGCCCCACACGGTGCCGCTCGACGGTCCCACGCCCACCACGCCGCGGTTGCCGCTGAGGTATCCCATCGTGAACAGCGGCCCGCCCCCCCGCGGCACGTCGTGATAGGGCGAGTGCGTGGGGTCGTGGCCGACTTCTTGGGCGGGCAAGCGGGCCGGCGCGCTGGCGGTCAACAGCACGCCCGCTCCGACCAACGCCAAAACGCTCCGCATCCGCCCGTCTGCCCGCCTGCCCGTCTGCCCGCCCATCATACCTCCCTCAAGTCTTTACCCGTCATCTCGCTCGGAACCTCCACGCCCAGCAGGTTCAGGATCGTCGGTCCCACGTCGCGCAACGAGCCGCCATGGCGCAGGGTCTTCGCGTCGTCGCCCACCACCAGGAACGGCACCGGGTTCGTCGTGTGCGCCGTGTGCGGCCCGCCCGACGTGGGATCGATCATCAGCTCGCAGTTGCCGTGGTCGGCGGTCACGAGCAGGGTGGCGCCGCGCTGCTCGGCGCTCGCGATCACGCGCGCCAGGCACTGATCCACTGTCTCCACGGCTTTCACTGCCGCCGGTAGTACCCCGGAGTGCCCGACCATATCGCCGTTGGCGTAATTGCAGAGGATGAAGTCGTGCTGGCCGGCGGCGATCGCCTTGCACAATACATCGGTCACGCCCGCCGCGCTCATCTCCGGCATCAGGTCGTAGGTGGCGACCTTCTGTGACGACACGAGCTCGCGCTCCTCTCCTTTATATGGCGCCTCGATGCCGCCATTGAAGAAGTAAGTCACGTGCGCGTATTTCTCGGTCTCGGCCGTGCGGAACATCGTCTTGCCGCGCTGCGACAGGACCTCGGCCACGATCTTGTGCAGCGTCATGGGCCCGAACGCCATCGGGAAGGGGAAGGTGGCGTCGTATTGCGTCATCGTGACGAGGTCCACCTGCGGCCGGTCCTGCACGTCGAACCCGTCGAACCCCGGCAGAGCGAGCGCGCGGCACATCTGGCGGACACGATCGGCCCGGAAGTTCACGACGAACACCCCGTCGCCCGGCTTGATGCGCGGCGCGCCCGTGATCACACGCGGCT
>WNGI01001758.1_pt1 | contig 18382 bp, 7 predicted proteins | sample 5400621 | NCBI WGS metagenome assembly WNGI01 (sample SAMN13153374, study PRJNA577476) | soil metagenome | isolation source: 20 cm soil or saprolite under Garry oak tree replicate 1 | place: USA:California | collected 2016-06-15
GTTGATTTCACGATGGGGACGCGTTTCACATTTATGGATGTGGCCGGCTTCCGCTCGGAGTGGCGGACCGATTTGCTGCTCGGGAATACCTACGGAATCCAGACCGAACTCTATCGGCCGTTCAGCGGGGAGAGCCGCTGGTTTTTTGCGCCCCATGCGGACGCCAGCGATACGACGTTTCAGATCTACGCGAAGAATGATCCGCTGGCGGATTACCGCATCTACCGCATCAATATCGGAGGTGACCTGGGATACAGCTTCGGGCGCTCCAGTGAACTTCGCGTTGGATATGAGGTTGGTTCGCTGAATACCAAGCTGCGGCTAGGCGCGCCCGAAATCCCCTCGGTGGCAGGGCGCGTGGGACAAGCCCGGCTGCACTACCTTTTGGACCACACCGACGATCCCGTGATTCCTCGGCGCGGTTTCAGCGCGGAATCGAATTTTCGGTGGTTCGACCAAAGTCCGGGTGCAAACGGCCGTTTTTCGTCGATGGACCTGAAATTGGGATATTTTCAGCCCATTACACGGCCGGCGTCGGTTTTTCTTGAGGGCGAAGGGGGCACCACATTCGGCACCACCAGCACGGGAATCCCGCAATTCTTCCTTGGCGGGCCGGTGCGCCTCAGCGCTTACGGCCAGAACGAGTTTCAGGGCAATCAGTATTATTTATTTCGCGCGGGATATTTGCATGACTTGCTCACCCTTCCTCCGTTTCTGGGCAAAAAGGTCTACGCCGTCGGCTCCTACGAGTTCGGAAAAATGTACGGCGTGACCACCGGCAGCGAGTTCCCGAACGATGTGGCAGCCGGCCTCCTGGCGGAAACGGCCTTGGGCCCGTTCTTTATCGGTGGCAGCGTCGGCGACTCCGGCCACCGCAAGTGGTTTTTCCAACTGGGGCGCGTGTTTTGATGCGGCGTTCCGCGCGGGTCTCCGCTCTTGGTGTGTATTCACTCAGCAAATTTGGAGGAAATCCTTGATCGAACTACTTCCCAGGGGATGGTCTTCGCTTTACCGGAGCGCCGCATCGGCTTCGTTTCAGCAGCTGCGCTGCGCGAAACCGAGGACGTTCTAGATCGTTCCGGTGGCTTCGGACGAGACCAAGGAAAACTAAGCGAAGGACGGTGGGCGGAGATTTTGGACCGCTCACAGTTTTTTCTTGACTTTCGCTTTTTGTTCGCCTATAGTGTTGGGCGGTAGAGGAAACGGGAAACGGGTGGCGCGCCGGCTCCATTGCCGACTAGGCTCTCACGAGACGGCCGCCGCCCGTTGAAAGTTCCGAGCCGTAAGCGGGGTGAGGGGTCAACTCGAAAGAGTGATCCCTCGACTCCGGAAGCCGACGAGTCGGCTCCTTCGCTCGGAGACAGTATATGCGTCCCGCTTCCCTGTGTGGACCGCTGTGCGGTCATAGTTAACAGGAGCCGCCATGGATGTCTGTTTCGAAAACGTATTCATCACTCCCGCCGTTGAAGCAATCAACGTGATTCAAGCAACCGCCGAGGAAAATGATCGCGCGGCATCTTTCGACCCGCATCATGGGCATCGAGAGATGGACGCGGGGCAGGAAACTGCAGCGCAAAGTCCTGCGAACGATCCCAGTGCCAGCGCCAGTCCTGCGGGTTCAGCGGAAACGCCACGGACGGAAACGGCTGCGGAGAAAAACCCGTGGTCTGCCTGGGCGTGGCTGGGAATGTGCAAAAACTCCAGCCGCAAAATTCTCAACACTATTCCCAACATTGTTCACGTGGATGTGGACGCATTTTTCGCGTCGGTGGAGCAGGTGTTGAATCCCAAGCTGCGCGGCAAGCCCGTGCTGGTGGGACGCGGCTGTGTGGCTTCGGCGAGCTACGAAGCGAAGTTCCGCGGCGTGAAAACGGCGATGGGTTTTCGCGAAGCGCTGCGCATCTGCCCGAAAGCCATCGTCGTGCCCGGACAATACGAGCACTACGCCGATTTTGCGGAGCGCGTGCGGCGCATCCTTGAAACCTACACGCCCGCGGTCGAAACCGCCGCGCTGGACGACTTTTACCTCGACTTTGCCGGCACTGAGCGGCTGTATCCGGATTACGAAGCCACGCTGCGGCGCTTGCAGGCGGAGATACGCGGCCGAACGGGCTTGAGCGTTTCGGTTGGCGCGGCACGCACAAAAGTTGTTGCCTCCATCGCTTCACGGCTGGAGCGCCCGCGTGGATTTCGCATGATCGCGCCCGGCGAAGAAGAAAATTTCCTGACGCCGCTGCCCGTGGAAAAGCTCCACGGCATCGGCCACGTGCACGCGGGAGCGCTCGCCGAACGCGGCATTGCCACCATCGGCCAAGTGCGCCAGGTACCCAAGCCCGCGCTGCAGGCCGCCTTCGGCGAAGCCATCGGCCAGCAAATCTGGGAGCGCGCCCGCGGCCTCGATGGCCGCGAAGTGCTGCTGCCTTCGACGCCGAAATCCGTTTCCCGCGAAACGACCATCGAAGGCGGCACCATCGACATGGAATTCCTCGGCGGCCTGATCGAGTATCTCAGCGAGCGCATTGGCTCAACGCTGCGCGAATACGGCAAGCAGGCGCGCACCATCGGCCTGCGCATCCGCTATGTCGATCACTTTTCGGCGCACCAGACGGCGCGGATCAGCAAACCAACCAACGACGAACGCGAACTGCTCGCCGCGGCAAAAGATCTGTTTGGCAAATTGTTCACGCGGCGCGTGGCCGTCCGCCTGGTCGGCGTCAGTGTGAACAACCTCGAAACCGACAAGCGCCAGCACGAACTCTTTGACACCAACGCGAACCGCCGCTGGTACCTGAACCGCGGCGTTGATTCCGTGCGCGGCCGCTACGGCTGGAACGCTGTCTTCTACGGCAAAGGCCTCGAGCTGCGCGAACATTACGCGACCAAGCCGAACGGCCTGGTTCTCTCGACGCCATGTTTATCGCGGTAATTTGCTGGGTTTTTCCTTCCCTCCCTCTACCTGGTTTTACTGAATCCAAAGGACCACGTCCTCGCGCGGCGTGACTCGTGACTCCTATTTCGTGACTCGTGGAACATCCACTTTCGCGACCCGGGCTTCACGAGTCACCAGTCACGAGTCACCAATCACGTGTTCGTACATCTGCATTGTCATAGCCACTATTCGTTTCTACGAGGCGTGGCGTCGCCGGAAGAGATCGTCGCGGCAGCGGTCGAGCAGAACATGCCGGCCGTGGCGCTGACGGATACGAACGGACTGTACGCCGCCGTATCGTTTTACCAGGCGGCGAAAAAAGCGGGTGTCAAGCCCATCGTCGGGGTGGCGCTGGATGTGGGATGGTCACAAGACCGAAGAGAGATTCCTCGCTTCGCTCGGACAGACGGAAACAAGTCAAGCGCCACATTAGTTTTGTTGGCGACAAACATGGAGGGGTATAGCAGTTTGTGCCAACTCGTGACGCTGCGGCATTTGGGCACGACCAAGCTGGCACAAAATGCCGCTGCTGCGGAAATCGATGGCCGGCCTGTGACCATGCAGGAATTGGCGGAACACAGCCGCGGCGTGATCGCGTTGTGCTCCGGCACGAGTCCCGAGTCACTCGTCACCAGTCACCAATCACCAGTTGCCAATCACTTTTCCCAACTCAAGGAAATTTTCGGCGACCGCTTGTACATCGAGGTGCGGCACCTCTCGCCGGGAGATGGGCGCGTATTGCGCGAAGCCGAACGCATCGGCCGCGAACTGGGCGTGCCGCTGGCGGCGACAAACAATGTTCATTTTCCGCGACCCCAGGAACACCTGCATCATCGCACGGTAAACGCGATCCGCACGGGCGGATTACTTACCACCGTCGCTCCACCAGAAATCACCACGGGCGAGGCATGGTTCAAGCCAGCGGCAGAAATGCAAAAATGTTTCCCCGATCATCCGGAATGGCTGCAAGCAACGCTGGAGATTGCCGATCGCTGCAATCTGCAACTCGAACTGGGAAAACTGATCTTCCCGGAATTTCCGGTTCCCGATAACGAATCCGCCTTTTCGTATTTGTGGAAGCTGAGCTTCGAGGGCGCGCGCAATCGCTACAAACCGCTGCGCCCGGAAGTGCTTTCGCGGCTGACGCACGAACTCGAAGTCATCGAAAAGTTGTGCCTGGCGCCGTATTTTCTGCTGGTATGGGACATCGTGGAGGAAGCGCGGCGCCGCGGCATTCCCGCGGTGGCGCGCGGGTCGGCGGCAAGCTCCATCGTGACGTATTGCCTGGGCATTTCCTGCGTCTGTCCGTTGCGCTGGGGGCTGTACTTCGAACGATTTTTGAACGAACAGCGCGGGGATTGCCCGGACATCGACATCGATATTTGCGGCGCGCGGCGCGACGAGCTCCTCGATTACGTCTACGCGCACTGGGGCGCCGAACATGTCGCCATGATCGGAAGCTTCATCACCATGCATGCGCGGCTGGCCGTGCGCGAAGTGGCAAAAGCGTTCGGCGTACCGCCGGGTGAGGTGGACCGATTCACGAAGCGATTGCCGCACCGGCCGGTGCGTGAAATTCTATCGGCGATTCACGGCCTGCCGGAATGCCGCGACCTTCCCGTGAACGACGAGCCCTGGAAAACGATCCTGCAAGTGGCGTTGCGGCTCGACGACGCGCCACGGCATCTCGGGATTCATCCCTGCGGCACGGTGATTTCCGCGCGTCCGCTGACATGGCTGACGCCACTGGAGCGCGCGACGAAAGGCATCGTCGTGACGCAGTACGACATGAACGCCATCGAAGCGCTGGGCTTGATCAAGATGGATCTGCTCGGCCAGCGCGGCTTCACCACGATGTCGCTCGCGCTGGACAACATCGAACGCACCCTTCGACCGGTAGGGGCGGGGCTGGCCCCGCCCGCTGCTGATGCATCGAACGTCGCACCGGATGGAGTGACGCCGTGCCCGAAGCCGCGTGACATCGATTTTGAAGCCATACCGGAAAACGATTCCGCGACGTGCGATGTCATCGCAGAGGGACGAACGATGGGAGTGTTCCAGATCGAATCGCCGGCAATGCGCGGACTGTTGCGCACGATGAAGGCGCGGACACTTGAAGAAGTAGCGCAAGCATTAGCGCTGATCCGGCCAGGCGCAGCGGAGTATGGATCGAAAGAGTTGTTTTTGAAGCGGCTGCGCAAACAGGAAGAAATCACATTTGCACATCCAGAACTCGAGACAATTCTTGGTGACACGCTGGGCGTATGTATTTTCCAGGAACAGGTGATGCAAATTTCACAAACGCTTGGGAAAATGTCGCTGGCCGAAGCCGATCTTGTGCGGCGGGCGTCCGCAAAATTCTCCGGCCGGAGTGACCGCGATCGGTTACGCGGGAAATTTCTGAAAGCTGCGGGAATGATGGGGCTGACCAGCCAGCAACGCGAAGAAACCTGGATGATGGTGGAGAAATTCGCGGGCTTTGGTTTTTGCAAAGCGCACGCCGCGACGTATGCGGACATCTCGTACCGCATGGCGTATCTGAAAACGCACCACACGGCGGAGTTTCTCGCGGCAATGTGCAGCGCGGGCGCGGGTTTCTATCACGTGTCGGCGTATGTGGAAGAAGCAAAACGCTGGGGCATCGCGGTGCGGCTGCCGTCGGTGAATCATTCGCGGATGGAGTACACGGCGGAGGATGGCGGAGATGGAAAACGTGCACTGCGTGTTGGCTTGATGCAGGTGAGAGGTCTGCGCGTCGAAACGATCACGGTGATCCTGCGGACGCGGGGAGAAGACGGCGAGTTTCAAGCACTCGAAGATTTTCTGCGCCGCGTGCCCGTCGACCGGGATGAGATCGAGTCGCTGATCAAATGCGGCGCATTTGATGAAATGAACGATGAAGTCTGCAGGATGACGCGGCCGGAACTGCTGTGGCGGTGGAATATGCTGCAAGCGGCCGGCAAAGGCGCGCAGCCGGGCGCTCCTCGACTGCGCTCCGGACAAGGGCTCGTGCCGCCGGAAAAAACAGAAAGATTATTTGCAGAAGCAAGCGCTGCGGACGCCATTGGCACGGCATTGGCGGAAATGCAGACGCCGGAATACACGCTAGAACAGAAGCTGCGCTACGAACGAGAGATTCTGGAAGTCTGCGTGAGCGGCCACCCGCTGGATTTTTTACCGCGCAACGGCGAAACTTGGAGCGATGAGCTGCCGGGCCTGCGCGGAAAGCGCGTGACCTTGTGCGGCTGGGTGGTGACCTACCGCCACGTCGGAACAAAAAATTACCGCAACATGATGTTCGTCACGCTCGAGGACCAGCGCGGCATGTATGAAGTGGTGCTCTTCCCCGACGCCTACGCCCGATATGGCGGCCTGGTGTTTGAGACGCGTTTAATGCGCGTGACCGGGCGAGTCGAGCAGGATGGGCAGATCAAGGGAGAGCAGTTGGAGGCGTTGAAAAAGTGAACGGTAGCCAGTTTTTCAGTTTTAAGTTTTAAGTTTTTGGCTCCTGGTTTTCTGAACTTAGATTTTGGTTTTTCCTGGTTTCTAGCAGCAACTACTTGGATGGTTGGCGTTCCTTCAATGGTTCCCAGCCATACGACAGCGCGGCAATCTGGGATGGATTGAGAAGCGAGAACGCAGCGCCGGCTACCATACGCCCGGTTGCAGTCTACTTTCTACGAATATGATTCGACCAAGAGAACTCGCAAGACCAGAGAAGCAGATGGCGGAGCCGGAGGCGGGGCGACCGGCGGGGACGGGTGAGGAGTGGCTGGGGCGAAACCGCAGCAGTAAGCGCCGGCTCTGGGAGCGATTGAATCCGCGCAGCCGAAGACAGATTCGCATGATTGCCGAGGCGCTGGCGCTGCAGCAGACGCACGCGCAATTGCCAGATTCGGTGCGAGGGCGGCTGAGCGCAGCAATGGACGAGGTGGAACGGCTGGCGGTCCGCTTGAGGGCGCTGCTGGCGGAGGTAGCACGACGGACACCGCCGCGCTTGTGAAGGTTGCGGGCCACACCCGGCGGCGGGATACTTTCCATATGGCTGTCCCCAATAAGCGCGGCCCCTTTCTGCTTGTGATGATTGTTCTGGCATTCTCCGCGATCGGTGTTTCGGCGCGGGCGGATGAAATTCGCCTCAAGAGCGGGAGGAAACTGTATGGCGTAATCGTCGCTTACGAAGACGACATGTTCAAGATCAAGACCGACGATGGATATGAGCTGGTCAGAAAAGACAAAATCGAGTCCATTATTCCATCAACGCCGGCAGGAAAGCCGGAAGCGGCATCCGCGGGGAAGAAAGATGCAAGCCAGCATCCTTCAAAACCAGCGGCCGATTCGCAACCACAGGCTGAGCCAGCGGTGGCATCTTCGTCAGATGCTTCGGCGACACCAACGAACGCCAGCGCCAGGACCGTAGACCCCGGTATGGCAGGGAAAACCGGCAAAACGACGCCGAAAATAACGAACGCGGCTGTGAAACCGGAAGTTCCAACGAGTACAGCGGCGGCCAATGTCGCAGCGCCTGCCATCAAAGGATCGCCGGCGGCAACGACGACCGGACTAGCACCGGCTGCGGCATCCCCTGCTCCCCCGAAGGAGCCTGAAGTTCCCGCAAACCGCGAGGAGGTCCAGGGAAATCTCTACACGAATTACACTCATGGTTTCCGGATGTACAAGGCGCCGAGCTGGAGCTTGATTGAAGAAGCGCGCGGCGCGCTTCCGAACGCGATTGTGGCGATGGGCACATCCAACGAATCAACATTGATGGTGGTCGGCGAGGAGAAGACGAAAGAACCGTTGGATGCGGCGGCCGCAGCGGTAGAGAAGCGGCTGCACGACGTCTACGCCAATTACCAGCGACTGTCGGAGCGCAAAACGGTGGTCGGCGGATTACCTGCGGTCGAGTATCAATATCGAGGGAAGGCCGACGAGCATGACTGGTCTGGAAAACTGGTCGTCGTTGCGCGCGGCAAGGACATGTTTACGGTGCTGGCCATGACCTACGCCGACAGCGACCTCATTCAGATTCAGGAAAACGTGATTGCCCGGGCCATCGCAAGCTTGGACTTCGGCGTTCACTAGCGGGGGCTGCGCGGTTGTCAGTTTTAAGTTGTTAGTCTTAAGTTTTTAGTAAGAGAAGAATAAGAGGTCGATTTTCTTCGGTTTACTCCAAAAAAATGCAGAGCCCTCATCGCGATCGGGTTCAACGTCCGTTAGGCGACCTGATTCCTAAGTCCAACAACCTGGACTACGAACTTCCGGTGGGGCTTCTCTGTCGGATTCAGGCGGAAGGGGTACCCCACACCCCTGTGTTTTTGGACGCAGAGTGCGGAAACCCTTGAAAGCAAGCGGGTGGAGTTTGTTGTGAGTGCAAAAAAATGCAAAAGAGTGCGCAAGAATATGAAAAGACAGGGGATAGTGAATACTTGGCGTGAATTGGTAGGGAAGAAGGAAATGCCCCCACCCCCCGTCAATAACGCATGAATGAATATCATAAGAAAGGACTTACAGAATTTGCACGTCGTAAATTGATTCAAAAAGATACGTTTTTTGGCTCTACGGGAAGAGATCGAACCGAAAATGCAGTCCCAGAAGGAAGAAAAGCGAGGGCAATCTCCCGGCTGCAAATGGAGTTATCTACAGGGTCAATAATGCCAAGGCATAAAAAAGAGTCAAGTAAAACTTTGCGGCCTTCGAGACTGCCAAGCTAGCTGGCGGCGGCTACTTCGCCGGGCTCGGCGAGCTTGCGGTGTTCGCGGATCATGCCGATGAGCGCCTGCGCGGCGCGCGGAAGGCTGCGGTCGCGGCGGTAGACGAGCCCCAGCTCGCGCCAGAGGTCCACACCTTCAACGTTGAGCAGCTTCACTTCCCCGGCTCTTACCTGGTCCTTGGCAAAACTCTCGCTGATGAAGGAGACGCCAGCATCAGCGGCAACGAAACGCTTGATCATGCCGATACTGGGCAATTCCATAGTCACGTGAAGTCGCGAGCGATACGGCCGGAAGAGTTTATCGAGCACCTGGCGCGTAAAACCGGTCCTCGGAAAAATGAGCGGCTGCTCCGCGACTTCCGCGAGGGTGATCTTCGAGCGATGGGCGAGCGGGTTTCGCGAGCTGACCATGAAGCGCAGGCGATCTTTGTAAATGTGGTGCATTTTCAAATTAGGCGACTTGATAGGCAGGGTGACGATGCCCACATCTGCCGAGCCGTCCTCTATGCGCTGCAGAATCTTATGGCTGAAGTTGCGGTAGATGCTGATGTGCACCAGCGGATAGCGCCGCTGGAATTCGGCAAAAATGTCGGGGAGCAGGTAGAGGCAGGTGGCTTCATTGGCGCCGAAGACGATCGGGCCCTGAACAACGTCGCCGCGGTCCGCAACGACCTGAACGGATTCGTCGCGCATGCGAAGCAACTTTTCCGCGTACTCGAAAAGAACTTCGCCGGCCGGAGTCAGCTCGACGGACTTGGCGGAACGGTCGAGGAGCCTGGCCTTGTAGGCTTGTTCGAGCTGCCGAATCTGCGCACTGACGGCGGATTGCGAGCGAAAGACTTTCTGGCCCGCACGTGAAAAGCTCTTCAGTTTGGCGACGAAAACAAAAGTAGCGAGTTGATCGAAGTCCATAGTCAGAACGTCCGGCGAGAATTATAGCGGATTCTGATTGCCAGTTGCGGAGTTAATATCTTTCCTTTCAAGCATGAAGCGCAGCTTGCGAAATCGGCGCACTAACCGCCGGCAAAATCGTGTGACGCCGTTTGAATTGAGAGAGAATGGGACCCCACGTGGCCTCAACCGTACCCTGAAAATGAACCGGTTGCACGCGCATCAAGGGTAACGCCCCATGCCGTGAGAGCAAGCGAGCCGCACGAGGACTGGCCGTGAAGTGCACGTGTTCCTCCAGGGTGCGCCGCAACCAGTTCTCTTCCTCGGAATCGATTTCAGCGAGGGTCACGAAATCGCGGTGGAGCACATCCTCGGCTTCGGCACGCAACACATAAGCCAACCCGCCGGTCATGCCGGAACCGAAATTCAGGCCGAGCGGCCCGAGAATGAGGGCCACGCCGCCGGTCATGTACTCGCATCCATGCTGGCCGACACCTTCCACTACGGCAAGCGCGCCGCTGTTTCTGACCGCGAAACGCTCTCCGCCGCGGCCTGCAATAAAGAGCTGGCCCGATGTGGCACCGTAGAGCACGGTGTTGCCTGCAAGGACGTCACCACGCCTTGAAGCAGCAAGCCCCGCAGCGATGGCGATGGTCCCACCGGACAGTCCTTTTCCAACATAGTCGTTGGCTTCGCCGTTGAGCTTGAGCGTCACTCCCTCGGCAAGAAAAGCGCCGAAGCTCTGACCGGCCGCGCCGTGAAATTCCTGGCTGATTTCGCCAACCACGGGGTGGCCGTTCTTGCGCCGGCGCATCAGTTCCCCGCTCAGGCCGGCGCCAACGCTGCGATCGGAGTTCTGAACCGGCTGGGACTCATTTTGCATCGTCAGCGAAGCGTTGAAGTGAACGGAATCTTCCAGCGCCATGACATGGAGGCCGGGCTCCTGCTGTGAAGCCACTCGGCTTGAGGGAGAGATGGGCACAACCAGGAAGGGATCCATTCCCGATCGCGCACTGAGCCGGTCGTACCAGCCGGTGAGCTCGCTGAGCGAACGCACGCCAAGCTGGGCAAGCCGGTTGCGTACTTCCTCAGCCAGCGAACGAAAGTAGGCGATCACCATCTCCGGCTTGCCTTGAAATCTGGCACGCAACTTTTCGTCTTGCGTGGCGATCCCCACCGGGCAGGTATTGAGATGGCACTGCCGCGCCATGACGCATCCGATGGCCAGCAGGGACGCCGTGCCAAAACCGAATTCGTCCGCACCGAGAATGGCGGCCAACACGATATCCCGCGCGAATTTCAGGCCTCCATCTACGCGGAGAGAGAGCCGCGAACGCAGGCCCGCGCGAACCAGCGTGTCATGCGTTTCGCGCAAGCCAATTTCCCAGGGAAGACCGGTGTTCTTGATGGAGGTCAACGGCGAAGAGCCGGTTCCGCCGTTGTGGCCGCTGATGGTGATGACGTCCGCGCCCGCTTTGGCTACGCCCGCGGCAATGATGCCGACGCCGGAGCCGGAAACGAGTTTTACGCCGATGCGCGCGCGCGGATTCACGGCGCGCAAGTCGTGGATCAATTGCGCGAGGTCTTCGATGCTGTAAATATCGTGATGCGGCGGAGGTGAAATCAGCGGGGTGCCCGGCGTGGCGTTCCGGATGCGCGCGATGTATTCGCTGACTTTCTTGGCGGGCAATTGTCCGCCCTCACCAGGCTTCGAGCCTTGCGCCATCTTGATTTCGAGTTCTTCGGCGTGGACGAGATAATCCGCCGTGACTCCAAAACGTCCCGAGGCGACTTGCTTGATCTTATTGGCCGCAGCCGGCTCGAAGCGATAGGTGTTCGGATCTTCGCCGCCTTCGCCGGTATTGCTCCGGCCACCGAGCTGATTCATCGCCATCGCCAAAGTGCGGTGCGCCTCCGGGCTGAGCGAGCCAAGAGACATGGCCTGGGTGCTGAAACGTTTGAAGATGGACTCCAGCGGCTCGACTTCCTCCAGAGGAACGGCCGTGTCCGGAACGGTGTCGAGCAAGTCCCGCAGAAAAACCGGGCCCTGATGTTCTGCCAGTTCTTCAAATGCCGAGTAAGATTTCGCTCCGGGCGCGCGCACATGGGCGTGAAGCCGGCGGACAACCTCGGGCGAACTGGCGTGAAGCTCCGCTCCCTTCCGGAACCGGTAAAGACCGGAATCGGTCAATTCATCGGATTCGCCGGAGAAGGCCGCTTTGTGCAGGCGCAGATAATCCGCAAGGAGATCGTCCAGCGATTTCTGGCCAGGATAATCCGCAGCGTCTTCAAACACTTCCGCGCAAAGATCTTCGGAGAGACCCACGATCTCAAAGAGATGGCTATTGCGATAGCTAGCCAGGGTGGAGACGCCCATGCGTGCGAGAACTTTTCGCAGGCCGGCATTGATGGCCGCACGGGCTTTTTCCAAGCCACCCGGTTCAAGGGATTCCGCAAACTCATCGGCAAGATATGGCACGACAGCGCTGGCGCCAGCCGCCACTAGCAGGGCCACATGATGAGTGTCAAAGACCTGCGCGGATTCGACAATCAGCGGCACATCCCACAAGCCTTCACGAACCATTGCTTTCCACACCGCCGCGGTCGCAAGCAGCGCAGGCAGCGGTGCGCGATGGGCATCGATCGCACGGTCGGAAAGGAGGAAGAGCCCCGGGCGCCCGCTGCCGCTCAGAGGGGTAGTAGACAGCTGAGCAAAACTGCAGCGCGCCCCCGGGACTCCAGTTGCGGCAGGAAAAGTAATATCGATTCGTTGCTCGGTTCCAAAAATCGCGGAGAGCTGCGACAACTGACCAGCCGAAATCACGGGACTGGGAAGCGTGATTCCATCTTTCAAGTGAACATCGAGAGACATCACGTGAGTCTCGCGCAAGGGATCGATCGGCGGGTTGGTGACCTGCGCGAACCGTTGCTTGCAGTAATCCCACAAAGTCCTTGGAAGAGCGGAAAGAAATGCGGGCGGCGCGTCGTCTCCCATGCTCCAGTCTGCTTCTTTGCCGTGTGTCAGCGCGGAAAAGAGAATCTTGAATTGATCATCGGTCCAGCCGGCAGCGCCCGCGACGCGCTTTGGGTCATTGACGGGGACCAGCGGTGCGGCAGCTGGGGCTGTCAGCATTCTTTGCGGAATGGCGTTGCGCGCCTGATGGATCGCAAGGCGCTTGAGGATGTCGCGCCAGCGCAAAAAGAGCCCGGTGGCAGGATTGGCAAGGATCATTTCTCCGGGACCGAGCCGCTGGCGCTCAGCGATACGCGATTCTTCCAGATCGACCAAACCCGTCTCGGACCCGGCAATCAGCAGACCATCATGCGTAAGGGTGTAGCGGAGCGGGCGCAAGCCGTTGCGGTCCAGCTTCGCTCCGACAAACTGGCCATCCGAGAAAACCAGAGCCGCAGGGCCATCCCAGGGTTCGCTTTGCTGCGAAAGCGCGGTCAGCGCACCGCGCACGTCCCGCGAAAGCAGGGGATCTTTTTGAAAAGCCGGCGGAACCATGGCGAGCATGGCTTCTTCCGATGACAGTCCTTCGAGGAGCCGGAGCTCGAAACCGTTGTCGAAACTCGCCGAATCGCTGACGTGCTCTTCGAGGAGGGGGAACCACGATCCCACCGTGAGCCGCGAGCGGATCTCGGCAGCCTTGGCACGCAGCCAGCGCCGGTTCGAGACAATCGTATTGATCTCACCGTTATGCGCGACGTAACGGAAGGGTTGCGCCAGATGCCAGGAAGGCTGTGTGTTGGTTGAATAGCGCTGATGAAAAACGGCAAATGTGGTTGCGAACGATGAATCTCGCAAATCTTCGTAAAACTGGGGAAATTGCCAGGGCGTAAGCAGACCCTTGTATACGATGGTCTGCGAGGAAAGCGAGCAGATATAGCATCGCGGCGGCAAGAGCGATTCCGCGCGCTTTCTCAACAGCGCCAAACGCCACTCGAAACGCTCGGCGCCCCGCGCCGGATGGAAGGGTTCGACAAAAAACTGCCAAATTTCGGGCATCGTTTCAAGCGCCCGGCGCCCCAAAGAATTGGTATTTACCGGCACCCGGCGCCAGCCGATGACGCGCAGTCGCTCGGTGTCCGCCGCGACTTCAACGGCCGCGCGGGCTTCCTCAACCGCGGACGAAGGAAGAAATGCAAAGCCGACCCCGAACATTTCGGGCAGCTCAATTCCCTGCTCTTGAGCGCGGGCACGGAAGAAGGCCTGTGGGAGCGAGGTGAGCAAACCGGCGCCATCGCCGCTGGCTCCATCCGCGTCGACGCCTCCACGGTGGGTGAGGCGCTCTAAAGCCGTCAAAGCAAACTGGATGATGTCGTAGCTAGGCGTACCACCGAGGCGGGCAATGAAGCCTGTACCGCAGGCGTCGTGGTCCGGGTGGCTCCAGTTGGGGTGACCACCCCGAGTCAAGCGAGGTCGCGCATCCTGATGACCGCATTGGCCTCGACCATGCCGATGGTTCATACCAGTTTATTAAACGGGTGGGGAGTAGATGTACAACGCAGAATTTTGATTCTCTGAATTGATTTCTTGATAAGTGAGCTTAGGAGCCCGAAGCGCTAGAACTTGGTCACTTCGGAGAAACAGAAGTCACGAACTTTCATGGCGGGCACGACCATCTCGAACGCCTCTTCGCCGGTGGCGCGGACGGGGGGACCCAGCAATTCCACGTTTTTGAGCATTTCGATGATCGACTGATTGAAGCGAAAGTTTCGCACCGCGCCTCTAACCCGCCCATTATCAACGAGAAACAGGCCGTCGCGGGTCATACCAGTCATCACCTTTTCGTAGGGATCGACTTCGCGGATGTACCACAGGCGGGTCACGAGCAACCCTCGTTCAGTGGAAGCGACCATTTTCTCTATCGAGGAATCTCCGCCGCCGAAGACGAGATTCATCGGCGCTTCCCCGTATTCATTCGGAAGCGCAAAACCGTGCCCGGTGGGCTGTTTGTGCGCAGCTTTGGCGGCCGCGCGCGAATATACAAGATTTTTGGGAACGCCGCGATCCACCAGCAATACCCGCTGGCGCGGCATTCCCTCGCCATCGAACGGCGCGCCCTGCTGCAGCGGATGGTAAACGTCGTCGCTGATGCTGATGCTTTGTCCAAAGAGCTGTTTGCCCATGCGTTCGTTCAGGCAGGAGCGCTTGTCTTCTAGGGCGGTGGCGGCGAAATCGTAAAAAAGAAAACCGACGAGATCGAGCACGGCCGCGGGTTCGAGGACTACCGTGTAACGTCCAGGCGGAAGCTCGCGCGCGTTGACGGCAAGGTGTGCTTTCTCGCTGGCTCGCGCCGCCAGTTTCTGTGGATCGAACGCGCGGACGTCAGCGGAGTTGGCTTTGGCCCAGCTCGCCGCAGAGTCTTCCTGCGCGGTGATGGAAAATTCGGAGTGCGTTTCGCGATAGGCCGCAAAAAGGCCTCGAGAATTGCCCAAAGCGGACTGGCTTTGGCCGTTCGAATAGATTCCAGCGGCGACCTGGCCTTTCTTGACAGCCAAGTCACAAGCGCGCCGGACGGCCCGGGCACGCTCTTCGGCGTTGAGAGCGGCGGTCTGTTTGATGAACCGTTTCACGGCACGATAACTCTGTCTTCGGGGCATCCGGAGGAGGCGCGGATCCTTTGGCTGGCTGCGCGCAAGCGAGAGAGAAGCTTCGATCGCGGCGCGGATCGAGTCTTCATCAATGCGATTTGTGGTAGCGCGCGCGGTTCGGCCGTCAACGACCGTGCGAATCGAAACCGTCAGGCCATGCTCGGCGACGTTCTGGTGAATGGCGTTATTGGCGAAACGCGTCAATGCGTCCGCAACTTCGTCCACGTGGACTTCCGTCTCTTCGGCTCCCGTGGATTTCGCCAGACGAAGAACCGTGCCGACGATGCGCCGAAGCTCGCGATCGTGGAGAAGCTCCGCGGCTCCTGCGCTTGCCCCTGTTGATGCTTTCTTCGACTTGGCCGCCGGTTTCATTGGTTCGAGAATGCCGTCCCGATATGCACGTCGCGGAAACGCGCCGGGGAAGCCCCGTGGCCCGTGCCCATGGTCTGCATGGGCTGCCCTTTTCCGCAATTGGGGGTGCCCCACAGCGTCCAATGATCGAACTTGCAGATGGCGTCGCAGGAATTCCAGAACTCCGTGGTAATTCCGCTGTAGCTGGGATTTTTGAGCATGCGGACTTTCTTTCCGCCTTTGATTTCCCAGCCGATTTCCGTTGAAAACTGAAACTGGTAGCGCCGGTCATCGATGGACCAGGAGCGATTTGTCTCCATGAGGATTCCGTCGTGCGTGTCGGCGATCAAATCGTCGTAGTCCCAGGTGCCAGGCAGCAAACTCACGTTCGTCATTCGAATGATCGGCAGGCGGTTCCAGCTTTCCGTTCGCATCGTCCCGGAAGAGCGGTCCAGTCCCACCAGGTGCGCGGTTTCGCGATTCGAAAGATACCCGCGGAATTTGCCATCTTTGATGATGTCCGTGCATTGCGCGGGAACGCCTTCGTCGTCGTAAGCAAAGGTGCCGAGCCCCTGGCCGTGGTCGAGCCGCGCGTCGGCGACAACGTTCACAATGCTCGAAGCGTATTTCAGCTGGTTCAACTGGTCGAGCGTCAGAAAACTCGTGCCGGCGAAATTCGCTTCCTGACCAAGAACGCGATCCAGCTCGATGGGATGGCCGATCGATTCATGAATCTGCAGGCCGAGCTGGCTGCCGCCGAGGAGGAGGGTGCCGACCTTTTCCGGGCATTGCGACGCGGAATGAAGCGCGGCGGCCTCTTCCGCGATGCCCGGCGCGTTTCTCATCAAATCGAGCGATTCAACGAGTTCGTAACCTTGGAGAGAATGCTGGCCGCCAAAACTATTGGGATAAGAACGTTTTTGAATTTCTTCATCCTGAAACGAAGTGGCGGCAATTCCGCATCCGGAAATCACTTTGTGCTGGTGAATGCGCGAGCCGGCGCTGGAAGCAAACCACGAATCGATCTTGCGGAATTGCATGTCCGTTTCCGTCAGCGTCACGCCTTTTACGCGGCGCATTTCGGCGTCGGCAGCAAGCAGCAGTGCCAGCTGTGTTTCGAGGGGAATTTCGAAGGGGTCTTTGCGGAACGGACTCTGCCAACTGTCCACGTAAACTTGTTCCGGAACAAGAACAACATTGCTGCGTTTCGCTAGTGCCGATGCCTTGGCGAGAGAAACAGCCTGCGCCGCGCAAGCCGCGACGCCTTCCCGCGTCAAACGATCCGTGGAGGCGAAACCCCAGGCACCATCTGCCAGCACGCGAATGCCAAGGCCGATCGATTCGCTCTGGGACAGCGTGCCGACGCGGCCGTTCTTCGTCGTGAGGTCACGCTGGCGCAGATGCATCACGCGCACGTCGCCATAGGAAGCGCCGCGCAGCTCGGCGGTATCAAGTGAGTTCGTGCAGAGATCCCACATGGGTCTACATCAAACTGAAAAAAACCATCAGTAAATGCGCAAGAGCGCAGCACCTGTTCCGACCCTGTCGGAATGCTGCGCCCCTGCAAAGATAACATGATTGAGCAGCCGGGAATGGCGGCAAGAGTTACGTGCCTTCGTTCCAGGAAGCGAGGTAGCGTTCCTGCTCGGCCGTGAGCTTGTCGAGCCTGTGGCCCATCGAATCGAGTTTGAGACGCGCGATTTCCTTGTCCAAGTGCTCCGGAACGACGTAGACCTGCGGCTTGAGGTTCTTGTGGTTCGCGCGCAGGTATTCGGCGGAAAGTGCCTGGTTGGCGAAGCTCATGTCCATCACGGAGGCGGGGTGCCCCTCGGCGGTGGAAAGATTGACGAGTCGCCCTTCAGCAAGCAGGTACACCTTGCGGCCATCCTTCAGTTTATATTCATCGACAAGCGGGCGAACTTCCTTCTTACCGCTCGACAACTTTTCGAGCGCCGGGATGTCAATCTCCACATTGAAGTGTCCAGAGTTGCAAACAATCGCTCCGCCCTTCATGTGTTCGAAGTGCTCGCCACGGAGGACGTTCTTGTTTCCCGTCACGGTGATGTAAACGTCGCCTTCCTTCACCGCTTCGGCCATGGGCATCACGCGGAAGCCGTCCATGGCCGCTTCGATGCCCTTCACCGGGTCGATTTCCGTGACGATCACGTCCGCGCCCAAGCCCTTGGCCCGCATGGCCACGCCGCGGCCGCACCAGCCATAACCGGCAATAACTACCTTTAGGCCGGCGAGCAGCACGTTGGTAGCGCGGATGACACCGTCAATCGTGGACTGCCCTGTGCCGTAGCGATTGTCAAAGAAGTGTTTTGTCATCGCATCATTCACGGCGATGATCGGATACTTCAGCGTGCCATCCTTGGCCATGGCGCGCAGGCGGATCACGCCGGTGGTGGTTTCTTCCGTTCCGGCGATCACGTTCGGAACGAGCTCGGTTCGCTTGGTCAATAGCATGGTAACCAGGTCCGCGCCATCGTCCATGGTGAACTGCGGTTTGTGCTCCAGCGCCGCGCTCAAGTGCGAATAGTAGGTGTCGTTGTCTTCGCCCTTGATGGCGAAAGTAGCAATGTTGTAGTCGCGATTCAGCGAGGCGGCGACTTCGTCCTGCGTGGATAGCGGATTGGAGGCGCATAGCACGGCATCAGCGCCGCCGTCGCGCAGCGCGATCATCAGGTTTGCAGTTTCGCTGGTCACGTGCAAACAGGCGGAAACGCGCAGTCCCTTGAGGGGCTGTTCCTTGACGAAACGCTTGCGGATCGATTCGAGCACGGGCATTTGCTGCGCCGCCCATTCGATCTTGCGCTTGCCGGCATCGGCCAGCCCCATGTCCTTCACATCACCTTTTTTCAGTTCAGCGATTGCCAACGTCTTGCTCCTCAGTTGTG
>WNGI01008468.1_pt1 | contig 18379 bp, 20 predicted proteins | sample 5400621 | NCBI WGS metagenome assembly WNGI01 (sample SAMN13153374, study PRJNA577476) | soil metagenome | isolation source: 20 cm soil or saprolite under Garry oak tree replicate 1 | place: USA:California | collected 2016-06-15
CTCAACTCGCTCGCCGTGCTCGGCGCGCGACCGGACGGCGGGGGACGTTTCTACGGGATCGGCAACCAGGTCGAGACATTGCTCCTGGCTCCCGTGCTCATGGCCGCGGCGATCGGCGGACTGCGTTGGCTCGTCCCGCTCGGAACCGTCGCGCTCGTGGCGATCGGCTGGAGCAAGGCGGGAGCGGACGGCGGCGGCGTGCTCGTCTTCGCGACGGCGCTCGGTGTTTTAGGACTGCGTCTCCGCGGACTCGCGGTCACTCCGCGGCGCCTTGCTCTCGTCGCGGTGGCCGTCCTTGTCGTCGCGGTCGCATTCGTCGGCCTCGATGCTGCCCTCGGTGGATCGAGTCACGTCACGCGAGCGCTTGGAAGTGGCCCCGACTCGCTTCTGGGCGGTCTCGGGCATCGCCTGCATCTCTCGTGGGCAGCCGTGACCGACCGGTGGTTCCACGCCGTGATCTTCCTCAGTTGTCTCGTTCCGCTCGTGTTGATGGGCACGACTCGACCGCGACGGGCGACGGTCGACGCACTGCTCGCCGGGCTCGCGGTATCGCTGCTGGTAAACGACACGCCCGTCGACGTGATCGGCCTCGGCGCGCTTGGCTGCTGGGCTCTCCTGCGTTGGGAGTCAGTAGACTCGCGCCCGATGCGCCGGGGAGTCTTGATCGCCGCCGCTGCCACCGCGGCCGTGCTCGCACTCGCGGGCTGCGGGAGCGAAGGCGTCGTTCGTGCGCTGCCCAACACGGTCGTCGGAACGGTGAAGACCGAGGCGCCCGGCAAGGCGATCTTCATCAACCAGGGTTGCGGCGCCTGTCATACCTACAAGCCCGCGGGCCCGGGAGCGAACGGGAAGATCGGGCCCGACCTGGACAAGCTGCCCCAGTACGCGAAGGCGGCGAACCAGCCTCTCGCGCAGTTCGTTCACGACTCGATCGTCGACCCGAACAAGTACGTCGAGAAGGGCTATCCGAAGGGCGTCATGCCGACGACCTACAAGTCCCTGTCGGCCACCGACCTCAAGGCCCTCGTCGACTTCCTGACGAAGCCGCAGGGCTGAACCTCCCGCAGGACTTCCCGCGCGAGATCGACGCCGTGGCGTGCGACCTCGATCGCACGCTCATCGGTGAGGACATGATCCTGCGGCCGCGTACCCGGGCGGCGATCGCGGCTACGCGCGCCGCTGGGATACACGTCGTGCTGGTGACCGGGCGGATGTTCCAGTCCGTTCGCCGTTACGCGTTGGAGGCGGGAATCGACGATCCGGTCGTCTGCTATCAGGGCGCCGTGGTCGCGGACCCGGTCAGCGGTCGCTGGCTCCGTCACGTGCCGATCCGGCTCGAGCTTGCGCGCGAGGTGATCGCCGCACTGAACGCGGAAGGCTTCGGGCTGAACTGTTACGTGGACGACAAGCTGTGCGTCGCCGAGGTGTCTCCCGAGGCCAGGCGCTACGCGGATTTCCAGCACCTCGAGCTGCATCCCGTCGGAAATCTGCTCGACTGGCTCGACGAGCCGCCGACGAAGTTGGTGGTCATCGACGACCCCGAGGTGCTGGACGGCCTGAAGCAGCGGATGCTCGAGCGGTTCGAGGGCCGCCTCTACATCTCGAAGTCGCTGCCGTACTTCCTCGAGTTCGCGTCCCCGGACGTGACGAAAGCGACCGGTCTGGAATTCCTTGCCGAGCACCTCGGCTTCGCACGCAAACGCACGGTGGCATTTGGTGACGGGGAAAACGACATCGAGCTCGTCCACTGGGCGGGCTACGGCGTGGCTGTCGAGAACGCCCACGACCTCGTGAAGGAGGTCGCCGACTTCGTCTGCCCCTCCGTCGACGAGGAAGGCGTGGCTCAAGTGCTCGAGGCCTACCTAGACTCCCGCCCATGATCGATCTCCGTGCTGCCCGCAACGATCCGGAGACCTTCCGGGCGGCGCTGGCGCGGAAGGGAGCGGCCAAGGTCTTCGACGAGCTGCTCGAGGCCGATCGTGGGGTCAGGGAGATCCAGCCGCGTGTCGAGGAGCTCCGTGCGGCCCGAAAAGTCAAGGGCAAGCCGACACCGGAGCAGCTCGAGGAGCTCGAACGCGTCAAGACAGAGCTGCAGTCGCTGGAGCAGCAGCTCGCAGCGGCAGAAGACCGGCGCAAAGAGCTACTCGACCGGGTCCCGAACCCACCGGATGAAGCGACACCAGACGGAGAAACGGAGGACGACGCCGTGGAGATCCGCCGCTGGGGCGATCCAAGATCGTTCGACTTTCCCGTCAAGGACCACCTGGAGCTCGCCGCCGCCGGCATCGACCTCGAGCGTGGCGCGAAGGTCTCCGGCTCCCGCTTCGCCTTCCGCAGCGGCGACGTCGCGTTGCTCGAGCTCGCGCTCTACCGGTTCGCCCTCGACCGGCTCACGAGCCGCGGCTTCACCCCCGTCCTCCCCCCCGTCCTGGTTCGAGAGGAGGCGATGTACGGGACCGGGTTCTTCCCGACCGACGAGGTGAACATCTATGCGGTCGAACGGGACGAGCTCTACCTCGTCGGAACGTCCGAGGTTCCGCTCGCTGCAATGCACGGCGCCGAGATTCTCGACGGCGACGACCTCCCGCTCCGCTACGCCGGCTACTCCACCTGCTTCCGCCGCGAGGCCGGGGCCGCCGGTAAGGACACGCGCGGAATGTTCCGCGTCCACCAGTTCGACAAGATCGAGATGTTCGTGTTCACGCGACCGGAGTCGTCACGAGAGGAGCACGACCGTCTGCTCGACATCGAGGAGGAGCTCGTGCAGGAGCTGGAGGTTCCCTACCGGGTCGTCAACGTGGCCGCCGGCGAACTCGGCGCATCGGCGACGAAGAAGTACGACATCGAGGCGTGGTTCCCGTCGCAGGAGCGGTATCGCGAGATCACGTCGACGTCGAACACGACCGACTACCAGGCCCGCCGCCTCGAGATCCGCTACCGGCGCGACAACAAACAGTTGGAGACTGTGCACACCCTGAACGGCACAGCCGTGACGGGACGCGCGATGCTCGCGATGGTGGAGAACTTCCAGGAAGCCGACGGCTCGGTCTCGATCCCAGAGCCGCTGCACCCGTTCGGCGCACCGAAGAAGCTCAATCCGTGAGCTGGGGCTACCGCAGATCGAAGCGGCTCGCGCGCGGCGTCCGCCTCAACATCGGGAAGCGCGGCGTCGGCGTAAGCGTCGGGCCGCGCCACGCGAAGGTGAGCGTCAACACGAGCGGCCGGCGATCGGTCTATCTGTCGCTACTCGGCTTCTTCTTTCGCAAGCGCCTCTAACCGCCGCAGGCGACGCTACCGTGTGCAAACGGCGGGGTGCCGGAGCGGCCGAACGGGGCGGTCTTGAAAACCGCTGACCGTCGCAAGGCGGTCCGTGGGTTCAAATCCCACCCCCGCCGCTGACCTCAACGCGGATCACACCCCTTGAAGGCAGGACCGGCCCTTCCAAGGGCTCATGAGGTCCTTCCACGCCAATCGCGTCCTTCACGCTTGACCTGCGCGCCGCCGCTCGGGATAGTCATGCTGTCGAGGACAACGATGTCATCTCGCCGGTGACGACGCCATCGCCGCCGCCACCCTTGCTCGAAGCGCGGAACGTTCAGAAGCACTTCGGGCGTGTCGTCGCGTTGCGCGAGGGTAACTTCACGCTCCGGCCGGACGAGGTGCACGCGCTCGTCGGCGACAACGGAGCCGGCAAGTCGACCCTGGTCAAGATCATCTCCGGAGTCTTCCAGGCCGACTCCGGCGAGATCGCAATCGACGGCCGGCCGGTCACCATCGCAAACCCGCGCGAGGCACGTGAGCTCGGCATCGAGACCGTCTACCAGGATCTCGCGCTCGCGGACCACCTCGACGCCTCGGGCAACCTGTTCCTCGGACGCGAGCAGTTGCGTCCTCCGCCCCTGTCTTGGTTCGGATTCCTGGACAAGAAAGCGATGCGCCGCCGCGCGCAGGAGGAGATGCGCCGGCTCAAGGTCGGCATCCAGTCAGTCGACCAGCCCGTCCTCAGCCTCTCCGGCGGACAGCGCCAGGCGGTCGCTGTCGCGCGCGCCATCGCGTGGGGCACACGGATTGTGATCATGGACGAGCCGACGGCCGCACTCGGCGTCCGCGAGTCGTCGATGGTGCTCGAGCTGATCAAGGAGGTTCGGAGCCAGGGACTCGCTGTGATCATGGTGAGCCACAACCTCCCCGAGGTCTTCGCCGTCGCCGACCGGATCACGGTGCTGCGCCTCGGCAAGACGATCGTCACCCTCGACAAGAGCGAGACCAGCCTCGAAGCCATCGTCGGGATGATGACCGGCGCGCTGGCGGTCGCCGCATAGGCGCGGGTTGTCCTGGCGAACGAATCCGGGCGCGCAAGAACGGCACGAAGCCGCGTCCCACGATGAGCGACGTCGCCGGGGGCCTCGGGAGTGAGACTCAGGACGGTCCGCGGGTCTGAACGAGGAACCCGCTGTCCGCTGCGAGACCCTCGAAATCGTCTACTGGACAATCGCGCAGCTCGTTGCGCGGTTCCGGTGAGGTGAAGCCGTGAACCCCGTCGAACTCGCGCCGAACCAGGTCCACCAGTTCTACCGCGGCGGGGAGGCGATCGCGAGCTTCCGGGGCATCCCCTCGACCGACGACCACGCCCCGGAGGACTGGGTCGGGTCGACGGCAACGATGTTCGGAGCAAACGGAGCCGGCCTGAGCGCGCTTCCTGACGGGCGACTGCTCCGGGACGCGATCGCGGCCGATCCAGTCGCGTACCTCGGTCCGGCACACGCCGCGCAGTACGGCGCCGATCCCGCTCTACTCGTGAAGCTGCTCGACGCCGGCGAGCGGCTGCCGGAGTCGCCTCGGCCTCGTCCACGGCAAGACCGAGGCATGGCTGATCGTCGAGACCCGCGGCGAGCGGCCGACGGTGTGGCTCGGCTTCCATGACGACGTCGACTTGGACGTCCTCGCGGGCTGGGTCGATCACCAGGAGCGCGCGAGCATGCTCGAGGCACTCAACGAGCTGGCCGTCGGTCCAGGCGACTGCATCTTCGTCCCGGCTGGGCTCCCGCACGCGATCGGAGAAGGAATCTTCCTCGTCGAGCTCCAGGAACCGTCGGACCTCTCAGTGCTGCTCGAATGGACGGGCTTCGAGGTCGACGGCGCCCGCCACGGCCACCTCGGGCTGGGCTTTGACGTCGCGCTCGAGAGTGCGCGGCGCAACGCCCTGCGAGGCGAAGAGCTCACGGAGCTGAAACGGCAGACGGCGACCGCTCCCGAATTGCGCCCGGGCGCGCGGACGCTCCTCTCCCCCGCCGCGAGCTCCTTCTTCAGGGCCGAGCGCCTCCGCCCGGCCCCAACAGTGACCCTCGAGCCGGCGTTCTCGATCCTCGTCGTAGTCGACGGTGAGGGCCGGCTCGAGACGGATGGCGGGACGGTGACGCTCTCGCGCGGCGATTCGCTCCTCGTCCCGCACGCGGCGGGCCGGGGTGAGCTGACAGGCTCGGTCGACGTGATCCGGTGCCTCCCGCCCACTCCGAATGGAGATTCGAAAGCGTGACATCTCAGGCCGAGATGGAGAATGTGGAGTCCGAGGCCGTGACGCACGTCGGCGAACGAACGCGGCGCGATCGTGCAACAGAGGCACTCGGACGCTCGTGGCTCCTCTTCTTCCTCATCGCCCTGATCGGCTACTTCTGGCTCTCGACTCCTCGCGGGACGTTCCTCACCTGGACGAACCTCCAGCAGATCGCGCTCAACACGTCCGAGGTGATCCTGCTCGCGATCGGCGAGATGTTCGTCATCGTCACCGCAGGGATCGACCTCTCGATCGGCGGCATTCTGTTCTTCAGCGCCGTCGCCGGTGGCGAGGTGATGCTCCATCTCGCTGGAACGAGTGAGCAAACGATCAATGGTCAGTACCCGCACTCGGGCATCGCGATCCCAGCAGGAATCGCCGTCTGCATTCTCGCCGGGACGACCTGGGGACTGATCAACGGCATGCTCATCACCAAGCTGCGCCTGCCGCCGTTCATTGTCACGCTCGGCACGTTTGGGATGACCTTCGGCTTTGGTGACCTGATCAGCGGCGGCTCGTACCTCCCCGCTCCGATCCCGCCTGCGTTGTCGAACCACTTCGGGAGCGGGAAGATCCTCGGGCTGTACGCGCCGATCTACGTCGCTGTCTTTTTCCTCATCGTCGCGCACGTTGTGTTGCACCACACGCGCTTCGGCCGCTACACGGCGGCGATCGGGTCGAATGCCGAAGGCGCACGGCGCACAGGTATCGCAGTCGACCGTCACATCATCAAGGTTTACGCACTCGCCGGGTTCCTCGCCGGCGTCGCGGCAGTCCTTGACCTGGCGATCTTCACGAACACGACGTCGGTCTCGCACCAGACGGACAACCTCGGTGCGATCGGTGCGGTCGTCATCGGCGGGACCAGCCTCTTCGGCGGTGTGGGCACGGCTCTCGGCAGCGCAGTCGGTGCGTTCATCCCAACCGTTCTCCAAAACGGCCTCGTCATCGAAGCCGTCCAACCTTTCTGGCAGGAGGTCGTCGTCGGCGCAGCGATCATCCTGGCCGTCTACGTCGACCAGGTTCGCCGCCGGCGGGCAAATGCCTGACCCGATCAAAGGAGGTGCGACCGATCTCACTTGCGTCCCAACCCACACCACGTCGTCGTTCACTCGACGGGAAGGAGTTTCCACGATGTCACGCCGCACAATCGCGGTGCTCATTGCGCTGACGCTCGTCGCCGCCGCCGTCGCTTCAACGGCAGCGCTCGGCAGCGGCGCCTCGCGCCAGGCACCGCAGGCACAGAAGAAGACCTACACCTTCTATCTCGTCGCCGGGATCGCTTCCGACGCCTTCTACCTAACGATGAAGAAGGGCGCGCAAGCGCAAGCAAAGAAGCTCGGCAACGTGAAGGTCATTTTCACCGGCTCACCTGCGGCGTTCTCACCGAACACGCAGATCCCGTTCTTGAACGGGGCGATCGCGCGCAAGCCCGACGCGATCCTAATAGCGCCTACGGACAAGACGGCGTTGATCGCCCCGATCCAACGGGCGATCACGGCCGGGATCCCGGTGGCGACGGTGGACACTTTCATCACGAAACCGATCGCGTTCACGAACATCTCGACCGACAACCCGGCGGGGGGCAGAGCGGCCGCCGACGCGCTCGCGAAAGCGATTGGCAAGTCTGGCGACGTTGCCGCGATCAGCGTCAACCCGGGCATCAGCACAACCGACCAGCGACGCGACGGGTTCGCGGCGCAGCTGAAGAAGTACCCGAACATCAACTACTTGGGCGTTCAGTACTGCAACGACGACCAGACGAAAGCGTCGAACCAGACCTCGGCGCTCCTCGCGGGGCACCCGAACCTGAAGGGCATGTTCGCCATGAACGTTGTCTCCGGAAACGGAGTGACGCAGGCGGTGAAGGCGGCCGGCAAGTCGGGCAAGGTCAAGCTGGTCGAGTTCGACGCGGGTCCGCCGCAGGTACAGGCACTGAAGGCAGGGACGATCGACGCCCTCATTGCACAGTACCCATACGGCATCGGCCAGCAGGCCGTGGCCCTCGCGTACAAGTACGTGACCGGGCACAAGGCGGGGATCAAGAAGCATTACGGCACTGGCTCGGCGATCGTCACTCGGGCGAATGTCAACAGCCCGAAGATCAAGAAGTACCTGTACAGCCCGTAACGACGAGCACGGGATCGGAGACGGGCGGCCCACGCAGAAGCGGGCCGCCCGCTCCGGCACCCCGCATCAACGGCATTGACCCGACATCGACTCTTCGAACAACACGGTGCGCCTTGCGATGTGGATCCACCCCAAGCACCGGCAATCATCAAAGCTGTTGGCTACTGCCCTCGGCGAGAGCCAGGCGGACAGTTGGTACCGCCCTGACGCGGAATTGGGCCTACGACGCCTTGACCCGCAAGCCCACTCGCGGAGCGGGTTCCCCGGCATAGGCGAACGGGTGGCGGAAGACTTCGAGAGCCTGGTCCGCCTCGACGTAAATCGTCACGGTCTCGTCGCTCATCGTGTCGTGAGCCACCACTGAGAGCCCCTGAGTGCGGGGATCCCAGAGGAGCTCCACGTCGATCCCCGCGGCATGCCGGGCATCGAGCTCTAGCGGGCCATCCATGTACTGACGATGGCGCGTTTTCGCCTGAGGGCCACCGGCCGATGGGATGGTCCACCTAGCCCTAAGGTCCGTGGGTTCAAATCCCACCCCCGCCGCATAGCCGCGCTTACAACACTCAGCTGAAGTTAGGCCACTCGGCCTATTGCTTCCAGCAAGCCCCTGTGGATCACTGCTGCAATGCCTGAGGCCGAAGCTCATCTGTACCGTCTCGGGTCTCCGCTCGCTTCGATCGCCGGAATCGCCGAGACGACGCTGGAACGGAACGACCTCGATGACGACGTCGCGACACGTCTGCGCGCTATCCGAGATCTCGCATTAAACGCCCTGGCGAAGGCTGAACGGGGCGATTCAGAGCCACCGGCTCTACCAGCGCGTTGAGGTCGTTCTCAGGACGGCGGGAATCGTGACGTCCCTGGCGCATCGTCGTCCGACGCGGGAGGGAATGTCCCGATTACATGCTGGCAACCCTTCTCGTGGCGGCGTCCTTGGCCATCCCCCCCGCACCTCCGCCGCCCGATCCGTACCCCGCCTCGACGGCACCGATCAGTTGGGTTGCCTACGACTATGACCTTCCGGCCGTCAACGCCGACACGGGCGAAGTGATGGAAGGCATGTACTTCCACTGTCACGTCCCGATTCGTTGGCACGGCAGGTTCAACCGCCGCGGCCATGCCGTTTGCAAGCTCGCTCGAAAGCCCTAGCCGTCCGGGCTAGAGTCAGCGCATGCGCCTCTACGCGTGAGGTTCAACCAGGCGTGCGGGCACCGGAGCTTTGCGCGGGGACCGGCAGAGCGCCCGGGAAGGGTCCGGCTTCCACTGGAAGCTCGAGCAGGAAGGTTGATCCTTGTCCCTCGCTCGATTCGACCCAGATGTTCCCCCCCATACGGTGGACGAGCTCGCTGCAGATGTAGAGGCCGAGCCCGGTCCCGCCGACGCCCCGCGTCATCTGCGGATCAAGGCGATAGAACTTCTCGAAGATTCGGGCCAGCTCGTTCGACGGGATGCCGATGCCTTCGTCCTTCACGTAGAAGATCACCGTCTCTTCCTCCGACGATTGCCCCGACTGTAGTCCGACCTCAATCCGGCCGCCGTCGGGCGAGTACTTCATCGCGTTCTCGATCAGGTTCACGATCACTTGCCGGACCTTGTCGCGGTCAGCCGCGACAAAGGGCACAGGCTCGTGAGCGACCGGTTCGACCGAGATCTCCGGCGGCGCATGCGCACGTGCGGCCTCGACGGCCCGCTCGACCAGTTCGACCGCATCAAACGGCTCTGTGCCCAGGTCGACCCGTCCCGAGTCGAGCTGGTTCGCGAGCAGAATCTCGTTCACGATCCGGCCCAGGCGCTCGGATTCTTCCGCGATCAGCGAGACGAACCGGTCGCGGCCTGCCTCGTCGAGAGCGAAATCGTGACGGAGAAGCGTCTGCGCGGCTCCATAGACAGCGGCGAGCGGCGTCCGCAGCTCATGGGAGGCCGTGGCGATGAAGTCGGCCTTCAACTCCTCGAGTTGGCGGCCCTCCGTTACGTCGCGGAAAGCGTAGACCGTCCCGCCGAAGAACTTGACGCCCGAGATCGCGATCCACCGCTCTCCGTGCTCTATCTCGATTGGGATCATCACTTCGGGGTGGCCGGGAGCGGGTGAGGTTGAGACGGGGATCGAGTCGACGGCCTCGCGCCAGCCAGGTATCACCTCTCCCGGAGGCCGTCCCAGGACGGCGGCCGAGGCAATTCCCGTGATGCTCTCGGCAGCCGGGTTCCAGAGCCGGACGACGTCGGCCCGGTCGAGGAGGAGGACGGCGTCGGCGACATAAGTGAGGACGCGGGCGGCGTCGGCACGCTCCTCGACCTCGAGGTAGAGACGCGCGCGATCGATCGCGATGCCGATCCGCGCCGCGAGATCCTCGGCGAGCGTGAGCTCGTCCGCACCGTACTCCGGCCCGTGCGCGCTCCGTGCGAGCGTGAGGGCACCGAGCGGCCGGCCTCGACTCGCGAGTGGCACGCAGATCAGCGAGACAACCTCATCGGGAAGTCCAGACTCCGCTCCCTCCTCATCGAGGGAGTCCTGATGCGTGAGCGGCGGGATCATCAGTTGGCGTCCAGACTTGATCACGGCTTGCACGAAGCCGTCGGGCTCCCGGGACGGCTCTGCACGGCGCGGTACCGCGTGTGCAATTCCCATCCGCTTCAGCTCCCCGCTTGCCTCAAGCACGTCGACCGCACACCAATCGGCGAGATCGTGAACCGCCAGGTCGACAACGCGCTGGATCGACGTCTGCGTGTCCATCGTGGCGCCGAGGACGTCGCCGGCCTCGCGCAGGAAATCGAGCCGACGCTGCCGGGCAGTTTGCAGATTGGCCGCGGCACGCTCGGCGGCGCGCAATTGTTCTCGCTCGTCGTCCCCTCGCTTGCGCTCACTGACGTCCACCAGAAACGTCTGGGCGTAGAGCGCCTCTCCCGCGGCATCCCGGACCGTCGCGGTCTCCTCACGGACCCAGACGATTCGCCCATCGCGAGCAAGAAGCCTGTACTCGCAACGGAGCCGGCCGTCGTCAGCGTCCGCACGCTCGTGTGCATCGAGCACTTTCTCGCGGTCGTCCGGATGCAGGAGCCTCGAGAAGAGCCGTGGCTCCGCACTCCACTCTGCAGGCGAGTAACCGAGCATCGCCTCGACTTGCGGGCTGATGTACGCGCAAGAGCCCCGGTCACCGGGAGCAGACAGCCACGTCAAAAGGGGGAGATTCTCAGTGACGGCTCGGTACTCCACCTCCGCCTGTCGCAGCTGCTCGCGCGATCGTGCTGACTCGGCGCGCGTGCGCGCGCGTTCGGCTCGACCCCATATTCGCCCCGCCGTCACGGCGACGAGCGCCGTGAGTAGGAGCGCGAGCGCGAACAGCCCGCCCGCCGCATCGGTTGCCAACCACGTCACGGCAGTCACGCCGGCCCCGATCAAAAGCGCGATCACGGTGGCGAGGATGAGACGAAGTGGAGACCGGGCCGGTCCGGACACAGGCGACGTGCGTGAGCCTAGCTCCGCTGTCGCGATGTCACAAGCCGATTCGGTGAATTCGGACAGTGGGCGCTCCCAACGTGCGGGAATCGTTCCTGGAAGGGACGTTATTTCGCCCAGAAAGGCCGTTTTCCTTTCTCTGAAGGGATGGCGACGCGCCGAACGCAGCCCGCCGCCGACTCAGGCTGCGGCGACCGAGAACTCTTCGTAGATCCGATGAAGCTGTCGCTCGCGTGTACAGAAAGCACGGACGACCTTCGGATCGAACTGGGAGCCGTCATACGAAAGGATCTCGTCGGTCGCCTTCTCCCACGTGAGCGCCGGTCGATACGGACGGTCGCTCGTCATCGCGTCGAGCGCGTCGGCGAGAGCGAAGATTCGCGCGCCGAGCGGGATCCGGTCGCCCCTCAGACCGGCGGGATAGCCGCCGCCGTCCCAGCGTTCGTGATGCGACCCCACCACCCCAATCCCTTCGCCCTCGAGCAGCCCGACGCCGGACAGGATCTCGACGCCGATCGCGGGATGCAGCTCGATCAGGTCGCGCTCGGCTGCACTCAGGGGCCCGGGTTTGTTGAGGATCTCATCGCCGACCCCGATCTTGCCGACGTCGTGGAGGAGAAACCCGTACTCGAGGCTCGCATCGTCGAGCAGGCGAGGCTCGACCATTTCAGTGAGGGCGACCGCGTAGTGCTGGACACGTTGCGCGTGGAGACCCGTTCCGGGATCCTTCGCCTCGAGCGCGTCTGCGAGCGCGGCCACGGTCTGGCGGTACGCGTGCTGCAGCAGCCGCCGCTGGGAACGCTCGACCTCGACGATGCGGCTGAGGTCGCGCGCGTAGACCAGAAGCTGCTCGGCGTCGCCTTCGCTGCGTGAGACGAGACGCTCGGTCGGCGTCGCGTCGAGCCCGTCGATCAGCGCGATCAGATCCAGCGGACTGAACGGCTTGTGCAGGATCGCGCGCGCCCCGACCTTCTGCGCCTCCGCCGCAGCTGTTGCTGTTCCGGTCAGCAAGATGACGGCCGGTGGATCGTTGCGTCCGGCCGTGAGCTGCCGGCAGAACGAAAGCCCATCGAGGCCGGGAAGCTGCACGTCGAGGAGCACAACCGCCGGCCGCCAGAATCGGGCGACCTCCCGCGCTTCTTCGGCCGACGCAACCTCCTCGATCTCGAACTCGTCCGCGGCGAGCGTCACGCGGAGCAGCAGGCGCAAACTGGGATCGTCGTCCACGACGAGGATCCGGCGGCGGCTGCCGGGCCAAAGATCTCGGTAGAGCTGCGGCGTCTCCATCAGGGGGTAGAGCGGCGGCCGCAGCAGGCACCGTTCCAGGCAAAGCCTAGCGCCAAAAACGCCGGTTTGGGGGGAAATCCCTCGACTGAGCGGGGCTCAGCGAGATACGTAGAGCGCGAGCGTCGCGATCGCGACAAAGAGCAGCACGAGCGCCGCGTGGCGGATGAACCGCGGATCCCGTGGGGGCGCGAGGACTTTGACGCGCACCAAGAGGTCGCCGGGGATGGAGCCGGCGCCCGCGTCGTTGCCGTCGCCGCCGACCCGCAGCTGCGCGCCGTCCTGTACTCCCGGCGGCACGAGCAGACGGATCCTCCGTTCGGCCGAGACCGTCCCTTCTCCGCCGCAGCGCGAACAGGGCTCGGCGATGCAGGCCGGGCACGGCTCGATCTGCAACAGGTTCGCCACTTCCAGGCTCGACACCGTGCGCTTGCGTCCCGTGCCGCCGCAGTACTCGCATTCGGGGTCGGGCAAACCGACGATGCCCCGCCCCGTGCAGATCTTGCAGCGGACGAGAGCCTCGTAGCTGACGATCTGGCGCGTCCGCTCGGTGGCCTCAAAACTTCGCAGCTCGATTCCGACGTGGACGTTTTCTCCCCGCGCGGCCACTGCAGGCCGCGCCTCCCAGAGTGCCTCGTCGAAGCCCTGGTTCCCGCGGCCCCGGTAGCCGTAGCGGTCGTAGAGGAGCCGCGCCTGCCGATTGGAGAGGACCGTGTAAGCCTCTGCAAGCTCGCGGAACCGGGCTCCGGCGTCCGGGGAGTCGGACACATCCGGATGCCACTCCCTTGCAAGTGCGTGGAATGCGCGCTTGATCGCGCCGGCGTTCGCGTCCCGCTCGAGCTCCAAAACCTCGTAGTAATCCCTCTTCTGGACGGCGGCCATTCCTCCAGCATTCTCGCGCACCACGCAGACACCGCAACCAATCCGGGGCCCCCGGAGTTATTTAGGTATGAGGGCCGCGGCGGCCACGATCTTCCTGTTGGGAGCCGGCCTACTAGCCGGGAAGGCGCTCGGGGATACGGTTCCCGTGCCTCCCCTGCCCACCGTGACGGTTTCGACCCCATCCGTCACCGTGCCGATCACGGTCCCCACCCTGCCGCCACCGCCGGTGACGTTGCCGCCGGTCACAACGACCTCGGTCAAAGTTCCACCCCCGGCACCAGCGACCCAGGTCACGACCTCGACGACGGCCCTCGTGCCCCCACTCCCCTCGGCGTCGTCGGTCGTGGCCCCGACGCCGGCAGGAAGCTCGAGCGGAGCGCCTTCCTCGGGAGGGAGCTCTTCCTCGGCCGGTGGCTCGTCGACGTCCGGTAGCTCTTCTTCGCCCGTCAGCGACTCGTCCAGTTCCGGGCCTGGGTCCAACAGGCCGAACGTGGGGCGCTTTCGGACCTCGCGTGCGTGGATCGCGACGAGTGGGCCCAAGCGTCGCCGCGTCGTAACTCTCACATTCAGCCTGCCGCATGCCGAGCGGGTGCTCTTCGTCATCCAGCAGGTGGCGCCCAGCTGCCGAACCGTCGAGCATTTCACCGTGCACGGGCATGCCGGCCGAAACCGGATTCGCTTCCCGGCCGCGGCCAGCCGGCTCCGACTCGTTCCAGGCACTTACCGAATCTCGGCGCACACGAGCGGAGGTCTGCTCGTCCGGCGCGTCACGATCGTGGTCGTCGACCGCGGCAAGCCGAGCCCGAACACCAGCAGCCCCGCAGGCTCCCCCTCGGGGACGCCCCTGCACGAAGGCACGAACACGCGCTCCGGCTCTGTGCTCGGGGCGAGCCTGGCGCGGGCCGCCCGGGCGATCGAGCCGCTCGTGATCGGCTTGCTGGGCCTTGCGATCGCGCTGCTCGGAATTGCGTCGCTGCCCCACTTTGCGACGACGGGCTCACCGGCCAACGAGTTTCTGGACAGATACCGCATTGCGATCGCGGGACTGGGAGCGACCGCCTTGGCTGCGGTCGTGGTCATGATCGCGCTCCGCCCCGGCTGACCTGCTCTTCACGCGCCCCACCAGAAGCTTGCCGCAATGACGACGTAGAAGCCGACGAGGATTGCACCCTCCTCCCACGTGCTGTCGCCGTCGTAAACGACGACAGCCAGGATCCAGGCAGACAGCAACAGGGAGATCGCGAGCAGCGTGGGAAAGACGAGCGTCAGCGGAGTCGCGAAGAAGAGGCTTGCGAAGACAAGGATGGGCGTGAGCAGCAGGGCGACCTGCAACGCCGAATTGATGATCACCGAGATCGCGAAGTCCGGTCGGTTTCTCGCCGCGAGCTGGACACCGACGACGTTCTCGACCGCGTTACCCGCGATGGCGACGACGATCAGCCCCGCAAAGACTTGGCTCATGCCCAGCGCCTCCGTCGCCGGCTTCAGAGCGGTGACGAACCAATCGCTGACCAGAGCTGCACCAACACCGGCCCCGCCCAGGACCGTCACCGTGATCGGAAGCGACCAGCGCGGAGGCTCGGCCTCGAATGTGTCGCGGACTGACAGCAGGGCCGGGAGCGTCAAGAAGAACAGCGCGATCAAGACGCCCGCGCAGATGAGGCTCAGGGACTTCTCGTGGGACGCCGCCTCCGTGTGGACGGCGTGCGCGAGCGTCGGCACCGAGAGGATCGCGGCGGACAGGATTGTCAGCGTGGCGATCAGCCGCGCGCGCGGCGAGTCGAACGTCTGCGTCCCGTTCCGGAGCCCGCCGACGATGAAGGCGAGCCCGAGCACGAACACGCTGTTGGCGATCACGGATCCCACCAGCGCCGCCTGAACGACCAGCGTCAATCCTTGATGCAGGGCGAACAGCGCGATGAAGAGCTCCGGGAGATTGCCCAGCGCAGATTGGATCGCGCCGGCCGCAGAGGATCCGACTCGGCTGCCGAGCTGCTCCGTCGAGGTGCCGACGAGCCGGGCGAGCACCGCGATCGCGAGCGCCGCAAGGACGAAGGTCAGCACCGGCGTCGCGTCGGCGTAGTGGGCGCCCGCAGCCACGGCCACGAGCGCTCCCGCGACGCCGATTTCGATGACGTCCCTCCTCGTCACGTCCCTATCATCGAGGCATGGAGGGCGAAGAACTGCGGGAAGTGATGCGCCGCTTTCCGGCGCCGGTCGCCGTCGTCACGACGGCGCTCGACGGAGAGCGGTTCGGGCTGACGGTCGGCTCGTTTGTTTCGTTATCGCTGGAGCCACCGCTCGTCGGCATCTCGATCGGCAAGGACTCCTCTTCGCACGAGCCGATCCGGCGGGCAGGAGGCTGGTCGGCGAGCCTGCTGTCGGGGGCGCAGGCGAAAGTCGCCCAGCATTTCGCCCGCAGTGGAATTCCGCCCGTGGCGCTGTGGAACGGCGTCGACGTCCGGGACGGCTCTCGCGGGCCGCTCGTGAACGAAGCCCTCGCCTGGCTCGAATGCCGGACGTTGTCCGAGCACAACGCCGGCGACCACACGATCTTCGTCGGCGAAGTCCAGTCGACCGAGCTGGGCCGGTCCGGCCCGGGCCTCGTGTACCGAGGCGGCGAGTACCTCCCGGCGTGATCGACGCCGTCGTCTTCGATCTCGACGGCGTCATCATCGACAGCGAGGAATTGTGGGACGAGGTGCGCGAAGGTCTCGCGCGCGAACGTGGGGGCCGCTGGAGCGCGCAGGCTCAGGCCGACATGATGGGGATGAGCTCGACCGAATGGTCGCGCTACATGCACGAGGTGGTCGGGCTGCCCGAATCGCCCGAGGAGATCAACCGCCAGGTCGTCGACCGGATGCTCGCGCGCTATTCGGAGCACCTCCCGTTGATCGACGGGGCCGTCGACGCCGTGAAGCGGCTGGCCGCTCATTGGCCGCTGGGCGTCGCCTCGTCGTCTAACCGCCAGTTGATCGACCGTGTGCTCGAGGTCTCGGGCCTGGCGCCGTACTTCGAGGTGACGGTGTCGTCGGAGGAGGTGGCGCAGGGAAAACCCGCGCCCGACGTCTACCTCGAGGCGGCACGCAGGCTCGGCGTGGAGCCGGCGCGCAGCGTCGCGATCGAGGATTCGGCCAGCGGGATCCGTTCGGCTCATGCCGCTGGTATGCACGTCGTCGCGATTCCGAATCGTGCGTTCCCGCCGCCCCCGGACGTCCTCGCGCTGGCAGACATCGCGCTGGACTCGATCGCCGAGCTAGGCCCGGAAACGATTAGGGAGGTGACGCGCCTTTCGACTGCCAGTAGCGGTTGAGCGCGCTCTGCACCTTCACGAACCAAACGATGTTCCCGATCAGCGGCAGCAGGATCCACAAGCCGGTTAGTCCGCGAACGGGGCTCGCCTGCCCATCGAGATCCTCGTACATGTAGCGCACCTCGGATGGGACGATGAAGAAGGTCACCGGCGAGAGCAGGAAGTAGATGACGAACCCGATCACTCCGCCGACGCCGTTCCCCGAGTAGCGCTTGATCTCCTCGTGCGTCTTGTACGTCCAAACGAACGTGTAGATGCCGATGGTCAGGATGGCCCAGAGAATCGACAGTCCAATCGAGCGGGTATTGCCGACGGGACCGCGCTCTATCTGTGGTGAGGTCATCATCAGGCCCGCCAGACGAGGTTCATGCCGTCGCGCACGGTGAGCAGCACGTTCTCGACACGAGGATCCGCAGACACGTGGTCGTTGAGGGCGCGAATCGCCCGCGTCGTCTCCTCGTCGTCTTCTTCGTCGACCACGCGGCCGGACCAGAGCGTGTTGTCCACGACAATCAGCCCGCCGTCGGCGAGCAACGGCAAAGTCGCCTCGTAGTAGTTGACGTAGTTCGGCTTGTCCGCGTCGATGAAGACGAGGTCGAACGGGCCGTCGAGCTGTGCGATCGTCTCGAGGCCGGGACCGAGGCGGTAGTCGATGCGATCCGCGACGCCGGCCTCTTCCGCGTAGCGCCGCGCGATCGCGGTCGTCTCCTCGTTGACGTCACAGCTGATGATCCGGCCCCCTGATGGAAGCGCGAGCGCCATCGAGATCGACGAGTAGCCGGTGAACGTCCCGAGCTCGAGCACGCGTCGTGCGCGCAAGCCGCTGACGAGCACTCCGAGGAAACGTCCCTCGAGACGGCCGACCATCATCTGTGGCGCGGTCGTCTTCTCGCGGGTCTCCGCCGCGAGCCGCTCGAACAGCTCGCCGTCCGGAGTGGAGTGCTCCTCCGCGTACGCCTCGACCCGTGGGTCGACGATAAAGGTCACTCGACACGCCCCAGCAGGACGCAACCGTTGTGGCCGCCAAGCCCCATCGCGTTCGAGAGGGCGACGTCGATCTTCGCCTCGCGCGCTTCGTTCGGCACGTAGTCGAGATCGCAGTCGGGATCGGGTTGGCGGTAGTTGATCGTGGGCGGGATCACTCCTTCGTGCAGCGCGAGAACGCACATCATCGCCTCGATCGCTCCCGCCGCGCCGAACGTGTGTCCCATCATCGACTTGGTCGATGAGACCGCCAGGTTGTAGGCGTGGTCGCCGAAGACGTCCTTGATCGCCTTCGTCTCCGCGAGATCCCCGAGCGGGGTCGACGTGCCGTGTGCGTTGATGTACCCGACCCGCTCGGGCTCGATTCCGGCGCGGTGGAGCGCGGCGCGCATCATGTCGGCGACGCCGGTCGCCTCGGGTTCGGGCTGCGCCATGTGATGCGCGTCGTTGGATGCTCCGTAGCCGAGCACCTCCGCATACACCTGCGCTCCGCGTGCCCGGGCCGCCTCCAGCTCCTCCAGGACGAACACGCAGGCACCTTCCCCCATCACGAAGCCCGCGCGCGTTGCGTCGAACGGACGCGACGCGCGCGGCGGATCCTCGTTCTCGACCGCAAGCCCGCGCATGGCCGTGAAGCCTGCGAGGATCAGCGGGTTCAGGCAGGCCTCGCCGCCGCCGGCGAGCATCGCGTCGGCGTCGCCGCGTTTGATCAGCTCCGCAGCCTCGCCGATCGCGTGGGAGCCGGTCGCGCACGCGGAGACGACCGCGTAGTTCGGGC
>WNGI01001760.1_pt1 | contig 18376 bp, 12 predicted proteins | sample 5400621 | NCBI WGS metagenome assembly WNGI01 (sample SAMN13153374, study PRJNA577476) | soil metagenome | isolation source: 20 cm soil or saprolite under Garry oak tree replicate 1 | place: USA:California | collected 2016-06-15
CTGAACGCGGGAGCCGGCTTCGACCTGCACGCGACGTCCACGGCGGCGGACAGCACGTACGCCGGGATCGTCCGACTCGTGGAGGAGGCCGAGCGTCAGAAGGCGCCCGCTGTTCGTCTGGCCGACCGGTACGCGCTGATCTTCATCCCGGTCACGCTCGTGATCGCCGGAGCCGCGTGGGCGATCAGTGGCGACAAGATCCGGCTGCTGTCCGTGCTCGTGGTGGCAACGCCGTGCCCCCTGATCCTCGCCGTGCCGATCGCGGTGGTCGCGGGGATCTCTCGGGCTGCGAAGCGGGGGATCATCGTCAAAGGGGGCGGAGCGCTCGAGACGCTCGCCCGAGGCAAGACCCTGCTGTTCGACAAGACGGGGACGCTGACCTCCGGGATCCCGCAGCTCGCGGACGTCGAGACCTTCGGATCCGTCGGGACCGACGAGCTGCTGCGGCTGGCCGCCTCGCTCGACCAAGTCTCGCCGCACGTGCTCGCGACCGCGATCGTCCGCGCCGCCCGCGATCGAGAGCTGGACATGTCCTTCCCCGAGGACGTGGCGGAGCGGTACGGGGCCGGGATCGCCGGCGTCGTCGACGGCCGGAAGGTGGCGCTGGGCAAGGGCGGCTTCGTGACGGGGGGCGGGCCCCTGCCGCGCCGCGCTCGCGAGGTCCGTCGCCGCACGATGATGGACGGATCCTCGTCCGTATTCGTCGGCGTCGATGGAGAGGTCGCCGGCGCGCTCGTGATCGACGACCCGATCAGGCCGGACACGCCGCGCGTGATCCGCGCGCTCCGGCGCTCGGGCATCCAGCGCGTGGTGATGGTCACCGGTGATCATCCGGACGTCGCGGAGTCGGTCGGGGCGGCCCTCGGCGTCGATCGGATCCTGTCCGAACGCGCCCCCGAGGAGAAGGTGGAGGCCGTCACGGCCGAACGCGAGCACGGCATCGTGATCATGGTGGGGGACGGGCTGAACGACGCGCCCGCGCTCGCGGCGGCCGACGTCGGGGTCGCGATGGGAGCGAGGGGCGCGACCGCGTCGTCCGAAGCCGCCGACGTGGTGCTCGTGGTGGATCGGTTGGATCGGCTCGTCGAAGCGATCGCGATCGCGCGGCGGTCGCGGGGTATCGCCGTGCAGAGCGTCGTGGTCGGGATGGGGCTGGCGTTCGGGTTCATGGGGTTGGCGGCGATCGGGCTCTTCGGCCCGATCGCCGGCGCGTTGATCCAGGAGGGGATCGACGTGATGTCGATCCTCAACTCCTTGCGGGCGATCGGCGGCGGCGGTGAGCAGGGCCCTTCGGGCCCTTCCACCGACGTGGCCGATCGCTTCCGGCAGGAGCACCGCGAGTTCGCACCCGAGCTCCAGCGGCTCCGGTCGGTCGCCGACCGGCTGGACCAGATGTCGGGTCCCGAGGCGATCCGGGAGCTCGAAACGGTGCGCGTGTTCATCGCCGAGCGGCTCCCGAGGCACGAAGAGGAGGAGGAGGCCGCCGTCTATCCGATCGTAGCGAGCCTCATGGGCGGCGAAGACCCCATGTCCAGCATGTCGCGCGCGCACATCGAGATATCGCACCTGGGCCGGATCTTCCAGCAGCTGCTCGATGACCTCCCGCCCGAGGGCCCCTCACCCGACGATCTCCTCGATCTTCGGCGGGTGCTCTACGGTCTCCACGCCATCCTCCGCCTGCACTTCGCGCAGGAGGAGGAGGCCTACGCGTGGTTGTCCTCGGGCGAGCCCGTGCCCGTCGGCTGATCGCGCTCGAGCTCGGTCAGGTCGACGTCGCGTGACCGCGGGCTCGGGTCGGCTGCCAACGTGACGCGGAACGAAGCCCCGCCGCCGACCCGCTCCTGCACCCAGGCGCGTCCGTCGTGCAGCTCGGCGAACCGAGCGACCAGCGCGAGCCCGACCCCGGAGCCGGGGCCCGCCCCCGGGCCTTGGCGGAACGTCTCGAAGATCCGCTCGCGGTCGACGGGGGCGACGCCCGGCCCGTCGTCTTCGACGACGAGCATCGCGCCCTCGTCCGTCCGCTCCAGGCGGACCCAGATGCGCGAGTCGCCGGGCGTGTGCTTCACCGTGTTGCCGAGCAGGTTCTCGGCGATCCGCTCGACCATCGCCGCATCCGCCTTGACCATGATCGGCGCGACGTCGATGGCCAGGCGCCGCTCCGCGACCAGATCGGAGTTCGCGACGATCTCACGGATCAGCGCGCCGACATCGATCTGTTCGAAATGCGGTTCCGCGAGCCCGCGGTTCAGGCGGTCGAGATCGAGGAAGTCCGAGACGATCCGGTCCAGCTTCCGCGCGTTGGACGCGATGCGCCGGGCCATGTCGCGGTTCTCGTCCTCGGTGATGTCGATGTCGTCGCGCTCCATCGTGACGGCGAGCCCGAGGATCGCCGCGAGGGGCGTGCGGAGGTCGTGGGAGACCGCTTGGAGGAACGTGGTCTTCATCTCGTCCTCGGCGCGGAGGCGCTCGGCCTCCGTTCGTTCGCGCTCCAGGTCGCGCTCCAGGTCCTGCGTCCGCCGCTGTTCGGTGACGTCGACCAGCACGCCCTGCCAGTAGACGGGGTGCCCTTCGTCGTCGAGCACGAGCCGCGCTTGATCCTGGACCCATACCTCGTGTCCGTCGCGCGCTATCAACCGGTAGGTGGCGGCGTGCGGCTCACCACGCGCCGCGTTCCCCTCCATCAGCGCGCGATCGTCCGGGTGCACGAGCTTCGTCCAGAGGTCCTTGTCGGCGTACCACGCCTCCGGCTCGTACCCGAGGATCGTCGCGGTCTGCGGGCTGACGTAGACGGTCGGTCCGTCGTCCACCGGGTCGATGTAGGCGATCGCCGGGATCTGCTCGACCAGCGTGCGGTAGCGCGCCTCGGCCTCCGCCAGCTGGCCGGCCGCCTCCTTGAGCAGTGTGATGTCGATCATCACGCCCTGCCGATACGCAGGCTCCCCGTCGTGTCCGCCCATCATCACCGCTTGGTCGCGGAACCAGACCACCCGACCGTCGCGCGACCGCATCCGGTACTCGGCCAGGAACGGCTCACCGGTGAGCTCGGTCCGGCGGTCCTCCTCCGTCACGTACTCGCGGTCGTCCTCATGGATCGCTTCGAGCCAGACGCTCGGGTCGCGGACCCATTCCTCGGGGCTGATCCCGATGAGCTCCTGCACCCGTGCGTTGATGTACACGACCTTGAGGCCATCACCGGTGACCTCCTCGCGGTACACGATCGCCGGGATCTGCTCGACGAGGGTCCGATATCGGTCCTCGGATTCGCGTGCTCGCTCTTCCGTCTCGCGCTCGGCGGTGATGTCGTACATGATCCCCTGCCAGTACGCGGGGCTCCCGGCCTCGTCGCGGACCAACGTCGCCTCGTCGCGGAACCAGCGGATGTCGCCGGCGCGGGTGTACATCCGGTACTCGGCCTGGAAGGGACCGCCGGTGCTCTCGATGCGTTCGTACTCCTGGCGGACACGCATGCGGTCGTCCGGGTGGAACTGGCGTGCCCACGCCAAGGGGTCGTCGATCCACTCCTGGGGCGGGAACCCGAGGATCTCCTCCACCTGCGGGCTCACGTAGAGCATCCGTCCGATGCCGTTGTCTTCCCGCGTGACGGACTCGAGGTAGACGATCGCCGGCAGGTCCTCGATCACCCGCCGGAAGCGGCCCTGCATCTCGTCGCGCTCGTGCTCGCGCGCTCGCTGGTCCGTGATCTCGACCATCAGGCCACGGATCACGGTGGGTGAACCCTCGGCGTCCTTGACGGCGTGTCCGACGTCCCGGATCCAGATCCATGACCCGTCCTTGGCGAGGAGCCGGTACTCCTCGTCGAACGGTCCTCCCGCGGTCGCGATGCGCACGAGTCGTCCGACCATGCGGTCGTGGTCGTCGGGATGGAGGCGGTCGTTCCAGAAGCCGGGGTCGGCCAACCACTCGGCGACGTCGTACCCGAGGATCTCCTTCACCCCGTCCGAGACGAACGTGAACGTCATCGAGTTCGTGTCCGCCTCCCAGGCGATCGCGTGGAGGTCGGTCATCAGGCTGTGCACGTGGCGCAGCTCGGAGCCGGAAGGGGTCATCGGCGGATGCGGCATCGTCTCCAGCCGAAGTCTGACAGCGGGCGCGCGCCGGGCGCCACCACCAGAACGGCGTAGTCCATCAGCCGGCCAGGGAGCCCCCATCCGACCGAGGGTCTGCGCCCGCATCGAACCCGCCGGGCCGCACCCGGATCAGGTGGGCATGCCCGAGCTCGTCGGAGCGATCGGGGACCACCGCCGCCGGGTACGGCAGCGATCCGAGGGACCGTTGCGCCGCCGCCGGGATGCTCTCTTCGATGACGATCCGCGCCGGCGACGCCGGCTCGGGCCGCTCGACGATCCAGCGCGGCGCCGCGACCGCGTCCGCGGGCGCGGCGCCGCCCAGCAGGTGGAGCAGGGTCTGGGTGTTGATCTGCGGCTGGGCGTATCCACCCATCGACCCCGCGACCGCGGCGACACCGCGCTCGTCGTGCACGAGCACCGGCATCAGGGTGTGCGCAGGGAGCTTTCCGGGCGCGAAGGTGTTCGGGTGACCCGGCTCCAGGGTGAAACAGGCGCCGCGGTTCTGCGCGACGATCCCCGTCCCCGGGTCGCAGATCCCCGACCCGAACCCCCAGAACAGGCTCTGGATCAGGGACACCGCGAACCCCTCGCTGTCCGCGGCCACGAGGGCGATCGTGTCGCCGCGCGATCGCGATCCGGGCGGTGCCGGCCGCTCCAGCCGGATCTCGTCCGCCAGCGAGGCCAGGTGGCCGTCGTCCAGGAGCGTGGAGGGATGCGCGGTCATGTGATCGGGGTCCGCGAGATGCCGGTCGCGGTCCCGGGCGGCCGCGGCGAAGACGAGGGCGATGGCGCCGGCCTCGGGACCGTGAGGGTCGGCGTCGACCCCGAGTCGTTCCAGCAACGCGAGGATCTCGAGCAGCACGAACCCCTGCGAGTTCGGCGGAACGACCGAGACGTGAAGGTCGCGGAACGCCGCGCCGAGCGGCGGCAGGACGAGCGCGCGGTGGGCCGCCAGATCCTCGATCGCTATCGACGAGCCGGCGGCGTTGAGCCCGGCGACGTAGGCCGTGCCGATCGGCCCGCCGTAGAGGGCTTCGGGACCGTCATGCGCGATCGCCGTGAGCGTGGTGCCCAGCGCGCCCTGGCGGACCGTCGTGCCCGGCGGCGAGGGGATCCCGTCCGCGAAGAAGATCGCCGAAAGCCCGGGGTCGGCACCGAAGGGCTCGTCCAGCCCGGCGAGGGTCTCGGCCAGCGAGCGCGCGACCGGCACCCCGTCGATCGCGAGTTCGATCGCGCGGGAGAACGCGTCGGCCCACGGCAGGACCGCCCCGGTGCCGTGCAACGCGCGCCACCCGGCGACGGCGCCCGGCACGGTGATCGGTTCGGGGCCGCGGATCGGCATCGCGTGATCGACGCTGCGGATCGCCGACCGGTCCGCCGCCGCGGGCGACCGACCGCTCGAGCTGACCGCGAGGGTCTCACCGTCGGGCCGCTGGACGAGGGCGAAGAGGTCACCGCCGACGCCGCACATGTGCGGGTACGCGACGGCGAGGACGGTGGCGGCGCGGAGCGCCGCGTCGACGGCGTTGCCGCCGCGCTCGAAGGCGTCGGCGCCCGCGCGCGTCGCTTCCTCGTGCGGCGTGGCGATCGCCCAGGTCGGTCCCGAGGCAGATCGCTCCATGTCGCGAGGTTACCCGCGGAGCGTGAGGCCGCGATATCCGTCCGCGAAGCCCACCTCGCGGAGCTGGCCCGCCGCCGGGTGGTCGCCTGCCGCGGTTCCGTCGATCTGCCGGAGCTCGATGCGGCGGACCCGGCCGTCCTTCACGAGCGCGGCGAGCGCATCGGCCCACCGCCGGGGGTCGGCGCCGAACGTGACGAGCGTCTTCGCTCCTCGTTCGAGGAACGCCGCCGGTTCGCCGTTCGCGAGCACGACGTAGGCGCCGGCGCTCCGGCTCGGCCGGCCGGTCGTCTCTGGCCAGGCGAGCGCCGCCCCGTACGGTTGCGCCGGGTCGGCCGCCGCGAGGCTGACCACCTCGTCGTCGGCGACTCCCTCGCGGAGCGTGCGGAGGCGATCGACGGCGCCCGGATGGGCGAACTGCGCCGCCCCGAGCCCGGCGACGAAGTAGCCGCGCCGGACCGCCCCCGTCTCCTCCATCAGCTTGAGCACCGGGTACACGGCGGCGAACCCGCCCGGCGTCCCCTCGGCGAGGGTCGCCTCACGCGTCACGACCCCGTGGCGGTCCAGGAGCTGGGCCGCGAGTGCATGGGCTCGCTCGGTCGCGCCGGGGACGTCGCGGACGACGTCCGTGACGAGCGACCACCTGCCGGCGCCCGCGGGCGGGCCGGCGCGACGCAGCGTGCCCGGGCGGGGACGCTGCGCGGATCCGCGGCCCGCCCGCGGGCGCCGCGACCCGCCTCCTCCGATCGACGCCCGGAGGGGCGCGAGGGTGTCGTTCGTGACCTCGCCTGCCCACACCAGATCCCACAACGCCCGCAGCAGCGTCGCCTCGTTCGCGGTCCCGGCGGCCTCGACGAGGTCGGGCCAGAACGAGGCGCCCCGGGTGGCGAGGCGTTCCCGGATCGCGTCGTGCAACGGGCCGGCCGGCCGGTCCTCCGGTGCCGGGGGGATCGGCGCGAGCAGTCCCGCGCGTTCCCGGTACAGGAGCGACACGCGGCCGTCGGTGGCGCCGAGCGCACCGGCTCCGACCCAGACCAGGTCCCCGCTGGCACAAAGCGCGTCGAGATCCGCCGGGCGGAACCCGCGGACGCGCGCGGGCAGGACGTCGCTCTCGAGGATGGACGCCGGGATCGCCGCTCCCTGGAGCCTCGCGATCGCCTCGGGCAGAGCGTCGGCGCCGCCGCGCGGGCGGTCCGCTCCCTGCCATGCGGGCAGGAACCGCGCGAGCGCGGCGGCGCCGACCGGTTCGACCTCCCGCCGCAGGGCGGCGAGCGAGCGAGCGCGGATCCGGCGCAACACGTCGACCTCGCACCACTCGGGCTCGATGCCGTCGGGGCGGAACGCTCCGTGGACCACGCGCCCCTCGAGCTGGAGCCGCTCGAGCGCCTCGCGCACGCGGTCCGTGCCCACGCCGAGCCGGGCCGCGATCTCCCCGATCGTGAAGGGACCGTGCGTCCGGGCGTAGCGCGCGACGAGGTCGTCGAGCGGCGCCTCGACGGCGCTGGTGAACGCGCCGGGGACCCCCAGCGGCAGCGAGACGCCGAGCGCGTCGCGGAGCCTCGCCGCGTCTTCGACCGCGGCGTACCGGTCGTCGCCCGCAACGCGCACCCGGATCGCGCGACCATCCTCCAGGACGCCCCCGAGCATCGCGTCGGCATCGCCATCGGCGCGGGCGCGGATCTCGTCGTGTCCGAGCGGTCCGATATCGCGGAGCAGATCGTGGACGCCATCGGCGTGACGCGCGTGTCGGCCGGCGGCGAGGCGCTGCAGCTCGAGCTCCACCTCGTCGAGCGCTCGAGGATCGAGCAGCTCGCGCAGCTCGTCGGTGCCGAGCAGCTCCCGGAGCAGGTCCCGGTCCAGGGACAGCGCGGCCGCGCGGCGCTCCGCGAGCGGAGCGTCGCCTTCGTACATGTAGACCGCGATCCAGCTGAACAGCAGCGATTGGGAGAACGGCGACGCCTTGTCGGTCTCGACCGCGACCAGCCGGGTCGTGCGCGCGCGGATGTCGGCCATCACCCCGCGGAGGGCCGGCACGTCGAAGAGATCGCGCACGCATTCGCGCGTGGTCTCGAGCAACATCGGGAACCCGGGGTACCGGCCCGCCTGCCCGAGGAGATCAGCGCTCCGCTGCCGCTGCTGCCAGAGGGGGGTGCGGCGTCCGGGGAGGCGACGCGGGAGCAGCAACGCCCGGGCCGCGACCTCCCGGAAGACGGTGGCGAACATCGTCGTCCCCGGGAGGACGCCGACGACGGCCTCTTCGATCTGGTCGGGCTCGAACACGAGATCCTCGATCGGGATCCGCTCGACGGCCTCGGGGAGCCGCAGGACGATCCCGTCGTCGGACCACAGCACCTGCGCGCCGGACCCGAGGCGCTCCTGCATCCGAGCCTCGATCGCGAGCGCCCAGGGCGCATGCACGCGCGAGCCGAACGGGGACAGGATGCAGACCCGCCAGTCGCCCAGCTCGTCGCGGAAGCGTTCGACGACGATCGTGCGATCGTCCGGGACCGCGCCCCCGGTGGCCTCGGACTGTTCGTCGATGTAGGCGACGAGGTTCCGTGCGGCGCGCTCATCGAGCCCGATGTCCTCACGGAGCCGGCGCATCACGTCGTCGCGCCGCGTGGAGCGGAGCTCTCGTGTGAACCGCCCGATCGCCCGGCCGAGCTCGATCGGTCTGCCCGGACCGGGCGCCTTCCAGAAGGGGAGCTTCCCATGCTCGCCCGGCGCGGGAACCACGACCACGCGGTCGCGCGTGATGTCCTCGATCCGCCAGGCGCTCGCGCCGAGCAGGATGACCTCGCCGCGCCGGGATTCGTACACGCACTCTTCGTCCAGCTCTCCGACGCGCGTGCCGTCGGGCATGAAGACCCCGAACAGCCCCCGGTCGGGGATCGTGCCGCCCGAGACGATCGCCAGGCGCCCGGCTCCCTCGCGTGCGCGGATCACGTTCGTCGCTCGATCCCAGACGATGCGCGGCCTCAGCTCCGCGAAGGCGTCGGACGGGTAGCGGCCCGCCAGCATGTCGAGCACCGCGAGGAACAGGTCCTCGGAGAGCTCGGCGAAGCTGGCGCACCGCCGCACCGCGTCGAAGAGGTCCTCGACGCGCCACTCATCGACCGCGGACATCGCGACCACCTGCTGGGCGAGCACGTCGAGCGGGTTGCGCGGGTAACGGGTGGACTCGATGTCCGCGCTGAGCATCCGCTCCGCCACGACCGCCGTCTGGAGCAGGTCGCCCCGGTACTTGGGGATGAGCTTGCCGACGCTGGGCGCCCCGACCTGATGCCCGGCCCGGCCGATCCGCTGGAGCCCGCCGGCGACGGACGGCGGCGCCTCCACCTGCACCACGAGGTCGACCGCACCCATGTCGATCCCGAGCTCGAGCGACGAGGTCGCGACGATGCCTCGGAGCCGCCCGTCCTTGAGCGCATCCTCGACCTCCAGGCGCTGCTCGCGCGCGATCGACCCGTGATGCGCCCGCACGAGGTCCTCGTCCGCGAGCTCGTTCAGCCGCGACGCCAGCCGTTCGGCGCTCCGCCGGTTGTTGACGAACACGATCGTGGAGCGGTGCGCGCGGATCAGATCGAGCAACACCGGGTGGATGGAAGGCCAGATCGAGGTGTGATCGGGCTCATCGGTGAGCTGCGCGTGCGGTGCCTCGGCCGGCCGGATGCTGAGATCGGCCATGTCGTCGACGGGGACGATGATCTCCAGGGCGAGCGTCTTGCGACGGCCCGCGTCGACCACGGCGACGTCACGCAGACGGTCGGGCGCCTCGAAGCCCCCGAGGAGTCGCGCGATCTCCTCCAGCGGGCGCTGCGTGGCCGACAGCCCGATCCGCTGGGGCGGGTCGTCCGTCAGCGCCTCGAGCCGCTCCAGCGACAGCATCAGGTGGGCGCCGCGCTTCGTCGCCGCGATCGCGTGGATCTCATCGACGATCACGGTCCGAACGCTCCGTAGCGTCTCCCGGGCGGAGGACGTGAGCATCAGATAGAGCGACTCGGGCGTGGTGATGAGGATGTCGGGAGGGTGCGTCAGCAGTCGGCGACGCTCGCGGGCATCGGTGTCGCCCGTGCGCACCCCCACCGTGGGCACGTTCACGAGCGTCAGCCCGCCGCGTTCCGCCGCGTGCTGGATGCCCGCGAGCGGCGCCCGGAGGTTCTTCTCGATGTCCACGGCGAGGGCGCGGAGCGGCGAGACGTAGAGCACGGTGGTGCGCCGGTCCTGGCTGGGGGGCGGGGTCGTGGTCAGTCGGTCGATCGCGGCCAGGAACGCGGCGAGCGTCTTGCCCGAGCCGGTGGGCGCCAACAGCAAGGTGTGGCGTCCCTCGGCGATCGCCTCCCAGCCCTTGGTCTGGGCATCGGTGGGCGCCTCGAACGAACCTTCGAACCAAGCGCGCGTGGCCGGGGAGAAGGTAGCGAGCGACACGATCCTCACACGCTACCCGCTGACACCGACGAACGAGCGGGGAGCCGACGGGACACGGGTACGATGCCTCACCATGTCGGGCCGCGCCGCAGCGTTCGTGCTCCTGCTCGTGGCCGCGATGTGGCCGACCGTCGCGTCCGCCGAGGTCGCCGGTTCCGCTTCTCCGGTCGACCAGGTGGTGCTGCGCGGCGACGTCGTCGTCACCCGGGGCGAGGTCGTCGGCGAGATCGTGGTGTTCCGTGGGAGCGCGACGGTTGCCGGGGTGGCTCGCGGCGACGTCGTCGTGCTCGACGGACCGATCACGATCGGGGGGCAGGTGAGCGGCGACGTGATCGCGCTGCACGGTTCCGTCCGGCTGCTCGCGACAGCGCAGGTCGCCGGGAGCGTTCGGGCCGGAGGCGACGTCCACCAGATCGAAGGCGCCCAGGTGGGCGGGACGATCCAGCACGGTGTCCGTTTCACGCTGTCCGGTCCGCTCGACGTCCTCGGTCCGCTTCTGACGTCGGTCGCGATGGCGGTGTCGATCCTCGTCGTCGGGCTCGTCCTACTCCTGTTCGCGCCGCGCGGGGCCGAGCGGGTCGCCGCCGCCGGCCGCGCATCGCCGCTCGTGTCCGCGGGCTGGGGCCTGCTGTCGGTGATCGCGCTCCCGATCGCTTCGATCGCTGCGGCCGCGACGATCCTTGGGCTCCCGCTCGCGCTCGCGCTGCTGCTCGGCATCGGTCTGCTGTGGCTGACCGGGATGGCATGGGTCACGTGGATCGTCGGCCGGGCCTTGGTGAAGGATCCCCGCTCCCGTTGGGCCTCCCTCTTCGCCGGATGGGGCATCGGCTCGGCGGTCGGGCTCGTGCCGTTCATCAACGTCGTCTGGTGGATCCTCGGGGGCGCCTTCGGTCTGGGGGCGATGATCGTGGCGTCCTGGCGCGCCCGCTCGACGCCGGCGCCGAGCGAACAGCTGGATGCCTCCCGCCGCCTACGCCGCGAGCGTGGCGGTCGTCATCGGGAAGGACGCATCACGGTGCCGGCCCAAGTCGTCTCCCTCCCCGACACCCCGCTCGCCGAAGATTGAGGCCGGGCGGTACGCTCGCGGACCGTGGCACGTACCTTCCTCTTGCTCGGCTCCGGCGAGTTCGAGTCGTGGACGCACGACGTGGAGTCGCGGGTGCTCGCCGACGCGAACGGCGACGGAACCGTGGTGATCCTGCCGACCGCGAGCGCCACCGAGGGCGATGCCGTGTTCGATCGGTGGGGCACGATGGGTCTCGACCACTACGCCGAGGTCGGCGTCCCCGCCGAGGTTCTGCCGGTGAAACGACGGGAGGACGCGTTCCGCGAGGATCTCGCTGCTCGCGCGGAATCGGCCTCGCTCGTGTACTTCTCCGGTGGCAAGCCCCAGCACCTCGCCGGTGTGCTCCGGGACACCCCGCTGCTCGAAGCGATCCTCCGTGGCCTGGACCGCGGCGCGGTGTGGGCCGGATGCAGCGCGGGCGCGATGGTCGTCAGCCGGTCGCGGGATGGGGCGCGTGGAAGCTCGTGGCTGTTCGGTCTGGGGCTGATCCGGCACGCATCGTTCGGCGTCCATTGGGACCGCGCGGGCAAGATCCCCGGTCTCGCCTGGTGGATGACGTCACGGGTCCCCGACGGGACGTGGTTCATCGGGATCGATGAGCGGACGGCGATCCTCGGGGATGGGGAGCGCTGGGAGGTCTTCGGTCGGAGCGGTGTCGATGTTCGGGGACCCGAGCATCGCGAGACGTTCGCCGCCGGCCAACGGTTCACCACCCCCGGCTGAGGTCACAACTCGGGCGATCCCCGGCATGGATCGTCGAGCCGCGGGAACCATCGCGGCGCCCGACGGCGTCGAACGGCGGTCCTCGAACGAAGGGGAGAGGCAATGGCCCGAACACGCACCGTCCGCCGTCTCGTGGTCGCCGGCATCACCGCCGCCCTCGTGCTCGTTCCCGCCGGGAGCGCGTTCGCGTGCGGCGCCCTCCTGGCGCCCAACGGCACCATCAGCCTGACCCGCACCACGACGCTCGCCGCGTACCACAACGGTGTCGAGCACTACATCACGTCGTTCGAGTACGCCGGGAAGACGAGCGGGGACGTGGGATCGATCATCCCGCTGCCGGGGATCCCGTCGAAGGTGATCAAGGGCGGCGGCTGGACCTTGCAACGGCTGGTCCTGGAGACGAACCCGCCGATCTTCGCGACCGATGGCGTCTTCGCCGCTTCAGCCGCCCCTGAGCGCGCCGTCGTGATCCTGAAGACGAAGATCGACTCCCTCGACGTCACCGTGCTCAAGGGCGGTGCCGTCGCCGTCGGCACGTGGGCGACCCAGCACGGGTTCTTCCTTCCGCCCGACGCCCCGGAGGTCTTGGATTTCTACGCGCAGCGAAGCCCGATCTTCATGGCGGTCCGGTTCAACGCGAAGCGCGCGGCCGCGCAGGGGGTCCTGCAGGGTGAGGGCACGCCCGTGGACATCGTGATCCCCACGCCGAACCCGTGGGTCCCGCTCCGCATCCTCACGCTCGGACTGAAGCCCACCCAGCTCGTCCAGGCCGACGTCTACCTGCTCACCGACCGCGCACCCGCGATGCTCCCGCAGGCGGTGCGGCCGAACGGCGACCCCGAGCAGCAAGGGATCGTGCGGCAGGTGAGCGAGGCCGCGTCTCCGAGCTTGCTCGCCGACCTGCGCTCGGACCGCAGGATGGGCTGGCTGCCCTCGAGCGGCCTGTGGCTCACCTACCTGAAGATCGACACGCCGGCGAGCTCGCTGACCAACGACCTGGCGATCGACGCGAGCGGGTACGGGCATCCGGACCCGGTCGCGGCCGGGTACGCGCCGGTCACGCCGTCCCTTCCCGCGGCGTGGCCGGTCGCGTGGGTCGCCGTCCTGTCGCTCACGGTGCTCGCGTTCGCCGCGATCGCAGGCAGACGAGGGATCGCGCGCCAGGCAGCTCGGTGATGCTTCGCGCGCGGGTGGCGGCGATCGTGGCCGGGCTGGTCCTGGTCGGCGCCTTGGTCGCGTGGAGCAGCGCCGGTCCCGCCGTGCGCACGGTGGACATCACGATCCACTTCTCCCACTTCGATGCGCCGTCCATCGCCGTCGATCCGGGGGAGACCGTCCGGTTCGTGATCCACAACGAGGATCCGATCACCCACGAGTTCATCGTGGGCGATCGGTACGTCCAGCTGATCCACGAGATCGGCACCGAGCCTTCGCACGGCGCCAAGCCGGGCGAGGTGTCGATCTCCGCCGGCACCACGGCCGAGACCGCCTACACGTTCCCGACGAGCGCCGTCCCGCATCTCCAGTTCGCGTGCCACCTCCCCGGTCACTACGCCTACGGGATGCACGGCAGCGTCGTGATCCGCTGATCGGCACGAAACGTCGGCTGGTAGCGTCCGCACCCGTGAGCGGTGCTGACCTGGTGCTCGTCGGCGACGTCGCTACGGTCGATCGCGCGCGAGCTGTCGCGATCGCGGGGGACCGGATCATCGCCGTCGGCACCGAGGATGAGGTGCGCGAGCGGGTCGGCGCCGCGGACGAGATCGTCCGCGGCGCATGCATCGTGCCGGGGTTCCAGGACGCGCACGTTCACGCGGCGTTCGCCGGCCGGATCCTCCTGAACGTGAACCTCGACGATCTGGCGACGAGAGACGCGTACCTCGAGCGGATCGCGAGCATCGCGCGCGAGCATCCCGCTCTGCCGTGGATCGTCGGCGGCGGGTGGTACAACCCGGTGTTCCAGGCGACGGACGGTCCGAGGGCCGAGGACCTCGACGCCGTCGTCGGGGACCGGCCCGTCTTCCTGATGAACACGGACACGCACGCGGCGTGGGTCAACACGAAGGCGCTGGAGGCCGGAGCGATCACCCGTTCGACGCCCGACCCGTGGGACGGGTACTACGTCCGCGATCCCGACGGCACGCCGACCGGGTGTCTGCAGGAGGGCGCCGCATACTCGTTCTGGTCCGACGTCGTGCCGCGCGCGTCGGTCGGGGACTGGACGGACGCCATCCGCGTCGGGCAGGACCGGTTGTTCGCTCTGGGGATCACCGGCTGGCAGGACGCGTGGGTCGAGCCTGATCTGCTCCGCGCGTACCGTTCACTCGACGACGCGGGCGAGCTTCGCGCCCGAGTCGTGACGGCCCTCTGGTGGGATCGCCATGGGGGGATGGAACAGGTCGACGGGTTCGTTGACCAGCGCGGGTGGGGGAGTGCGGGCAACGTTCATGCATCGACGGTCAAGATCATGTTGGACGGATGCCCGGAGAGCTGCACCGCGTCGATGCTCGATCCGTACGAGGGACGCTTCGGTCGGGAGCACGCCCGGGGGAGCCAGTTCGTCGACCCCGATCTGCTGAGTGAAGCGGTGGTGCGGCTCGATGCGCTCGGCTTCCAGGTGCACCAGCACGCGCTCGGTGATCGTGCGATCCGCAGCGCCATCGACGCGGTCGGGTCCGCGCGCCGCTCGAACGGCCCGAACGATCTGCGGCACCACATCGCCCACCTTCAGCTTCCGGATCCGAACGACATCCCGCGTCTCCGAGAGGTCGGTGCCATCGCGAACATGCAGCCGTTCTGGGCGCAGCCTGATCCGACGATCGAGACCATGACGAAACCCCGCGTCGGCGACCGAACCGAGCGTCTCTATCCGGTCGGCGACCTCCGACGGGCCGGCGCCGGCTTGGCCTTCGGGAGCGACTGGCCGGTGTCGACGCCGGATCCGTTCCAGCAGTTGGAGGTCGCCGTGACGAGGCGCGCCCCCGGCTCGTACGACGGCCCGGTGCTCCTTGCAGCGCAAGGCATCGATCTCCAGGCTGCCCTCGCCGCGTTCACCCGCGGCTCGGCGTTCGTGAACCACGACGACGACGCGGGCTCCATCGAGCCCGGGATGCGAGCCGATCTCGCCGTGCTCGACAGGAACCCTTTCGAGGGTCCCGCGAACGAGATCGCCACGACGCGCGTGACGATGACGCTCGCCTCGGGTCGCGTCGTGCACGACGCGTCATGAAGCGCTACGCGGGCACGATCGACACGTGACCGTTGCGAAGCGTGATGTCGTATCTCGCGCTGTTGGATCCCAGGCTCACGTTCTTCCCGTTCACCGTCAGCGTGACGCCGCTCCCGTGTCCCAACCACACCAGGAGATCATGCTTCGCGTGGAAGACGAGCGCCTGCGGTGGATAGGTCGTCGACGTCACGTGCGTGCCGTCGGCGGTGATGTCGATCCAGGTGGGCGAGTCGAGCTGCATCGTCGCAACGATGCGAGTAACGCCCGGCGGGCCGGGCTCTCCTTTCGTTGCGGGCGGCACCGCCGCGGGAGCCGCCGGAGACGGAGCGTGGGCCGGCGCCGCCTCTCCCGGTGACGACATGGTCAGGCGCCATACGCCGAAGCCGACGATCGCGATGATGGACACCAGCGCGAGCAACCAACCGGGCACTCGCCGCGGCTCGCGGATCGGCTCCAGGAGGGAAGGCGGATCCTCGAGCTGTTCGCCGATCAACCCCAGGTCCTCGACCTCGACCAAACGCTCGTCCAGATCGCGGAACCCGTCGGGTCGCGTCGGCACCACGGTCGCTCCGCAGAACGTGCATATGGATCCGTGCGACGACGGCTCCAGATGCGCCCAGCGGAGATACGCGCCACAGACCGGGCAGTCCATGACGAAGCCATCGAGGGTCCGCCGGTTCTCCCGGTCGGACCGGGTCATAACCATCGACACCACCTCCTGCTCGGCTCAGGCGGTGGCTTCGCTCGCCCTGGGAAGGTCTATCCGCGGGCGAGGGAAGGCACCCACGAACGATGCGATTGTGCGACTTCTCGCGCGAACTCGCTTGCGGGTGCTCTGACCTGCGACGACGAGCGGCTCGTCAGGCCATCCAGGCTTCGATGCGTTGCTCGACCTCGCGGAGCCGAAGCACCAGCTGCTTCATGATCGAGATCCCGACGGCCGGATGCTGCAGGAGGAACGCCTGGAACGCGTCGGCCGGGACCCGCAAGGCCGTGACGGCCGAGACCGTCCGAACCGTCGCCATCCGCTTGCCGGGCGCGAGGATCGCCATCTCGCCGAAGACGTCCCCGGGCCCGAGGTCATGTGAGCGGCCGCCCACGTTGACGCGCGCGTCGCCCTCCGTCATCACGTACATCGCGTCGCCATCGTCACCGGCCTCGAAGATCGCGCGGCCGGGCTCGAACGTGACCGGTTCCCCGACTCGCATGATGCCCTCGACGTCGTCGGTCGTGAGACCGGCGAACAGGCCCTTCGCGTGGAACGGGGTCGTGGCTTCGCTCATTCGGCTCCTCGATCTGTTCTTGCTCGGCGGGCAGTCTAGCCGCGACACGAAGCGTATCCTTGCGAGCCGTGAGGCCGTTCGACGGACCCCACGAGCCGAGCGATCGACCGGCGTGTTGGCGCTGCGGCCGTGCCACCTACGATCCCGACAAGCGTTCGGTGCCGTGGGCTCGGGCGGTCGCGGGCGGACGACAGGTGCTCGTGTGCCCCGAGTGCCAGCGCGATCCGGGATGGACCGACGGTCTGGACCGGTGCGAGGCGTGCGGCGCGACGCGCCTGTCGGTACAGCTCGGCGACGTGGTGTGCCGCGCCTGCGGTCACACGGCAACCGCACGCGCGGGCGCTTAGCTCAGCTGGAAGAGCGTCGCCCTTACAAGGCGAAGGTCGGGGGTTCGAGTCCCTCAGCGCCCACCAGAGAGAGATCCGCAAGAACGCTGAGCCGCGGTACGAGAGCTCACCCATCTGTTCGCAGCCATGCGATGCAGGGCGTGGCTAGGATGCCCGCATGACGGGTCTGCTCGAACGCGACATCCTCGTGATCAGCCAGAAGGCCAAGCTGATCGAGATGACCAACGAGTACCGGATCCTGGATCCGGAGGGCGAAGAGGTCGGGGCGATCCGCCAGGAGGGTCAGTCGAGATCGAAGAAGCTGCTCCGCTTCGTCAGCGACGTCGATCAGTTCCTCACGCACCGCCTTTCCGTCTATGAGGCCGACGGCACGAAACTGCTCGAGATCGTGCGGCCGGCGAAGATCTTCAAGTCCACGTTGCATATCCGCGATGCAGGCGGGGCGGACCGGGGGGCGATCGTCCAGGAGAACGTCATCGGTAAGAAGCAGTTCGCGCTCCGCGGACCCGGAGGCGAACGGCTCGGGTCGATCGACGCGGAGAACTGGCGCTCGTGGGATTTCGCGATCCATGACGCAGCCGGGATGGAGGTCGCGCGCGTGACCAAGAAGTGGGCCGGCCTCCTACGCGAAGGTTTCACCACAGCCGATCATTACGTCCTCGAGATCACCCGCCCGACGTCCCCCGACGTGCGATTCTTGCTCGTCGCATCGGCAGCGGCTCTCGACACTGCACTCAAGCAGGACGATTCCGGAGGGTGGGGCTTCGGCGGCATCGATCTGACCGACCTCATCCCATGATCCGATCCGCCAAGGGTCGAGACGCGGCCGACGCACCGGGCTAGCCGCCCTCTCGGATACAGGTCCATAGAGCACCTGGCGGTCGCCTGGTTTCATGGCCGACGGTCACAGCGTCGGTTTGACTCTGGTTCCTCTTCGGGGCAAACCTAGTGATGCTGCCCGGGCGGGTACGGAATCCCCGTCCAAGCGTGAAGGCTCTCGATCAGAGGTTCGGTTCGGGAGCCTTTCGCTTGGGCCGTCTGGGGTGCCCTGATCCCTGCGTTTGCGCGAACAGCAGACTCAGGAAGCCGTCCCTTACAGCCGAACGGATGACCATGCGTCGACGTTGCTGCTCTGCACCAGGATTCGCGTAGACGGCTTCGGAAAGCTTGTCCAGAATCAGATCCGTCGTCTCCTCCACGAGCTTGTCGAACTCCTCGCGCTGCATCGGCCGATCTCCTGGCGTTGACGAGGTGTTGGATTCCCTTCCTACTCCGTAGTTGCCGTGCCCTGAGCGGACGGTTCCCGACCAGGGATCATGGATCGGCCCTTGTCGCGACCGGATTCGTCCGACAACGGAGCCATGGGAGCCGAGGACAACCCCCGTGCTGGTGTTGGTCTGTCCACGTTGTGGCAAGTCGTCCTCCACGATGCAGATGGACCCGGGGACGTTCGCGGAGATACGGGTCGAAGGATCATGGAGAAGTGCCCGCGGTGCGCTCATAGGACGTCCTTACAAGGCGACGGTCGGGGGTTCGAGCCCCTCAGCGCCCACCGATGATCGGCAGGTTGGTACTCCCATGACGCTCAGCGACG
>WNGI01001763.1_pt1 | contig 18372 bp, 13 predicted proteins | sample 5400621 | NCBI WGS metagenome assembly WNGI01 (sample SAMN13153374, study PRJNA577476) | soil metagenome | isolation source: 20 cm soil or saprolite under Garry oak tree replicate 1 | place: USA:California | collected 2016-06-15
GTGGCGCGCATGTCGTCAGGAGTCCCACTCACCGACGTCGATCGAGCGGAATGGTTGCGCTCACTCGCAGAGCGAATACGCAAGGCGAAGGGCTCGGGGGCAGGGCTGGTAGTCTCTTGCTCCGCGCTCAAGCGAGCATATCGGGACATCCTTCGCGGTGCAGCGAGCGAACTGCGGTTCATCTTTCTTCGAGGTCCACGGGGTTTGCTCGCCGAACGCGTTGCCAGTCGTCGCGGCCACTACATGCCTGCATCTCTCCTGGATAGCCAGCTCTCCACTCTCGAGGAACCGTTGCCGGATGAGCAGGCGTGGGTGTGTGACATCATGGAATCACCAGAGGATATCGTCGCCGCTCTCGTGGCCCGCGCATCGGCATGAGCCCTGATACCCGCCTTCTGCTACTCGCGCTCGTCGCGGTGATTGCGCTCATCGTGCTCATCGCGACCTTCAAGCTGCATCCGTTTGTCGCGCTGATATCCGTGTCGCTTGCGCTTGGGGTGGCGGCCGGAATGCCTCCTGGCGCCGCCGTCAAGGCATTTCAGGACGGCGTGGGGAATACTCTGGGTTTCATCGCCATCGTTGTCGGACTCGGCACGATGCTCGGAAAAATGATGGCGGAGTCCGGCGCTGCCGCACGCATCGCGACGACGCTCATCGATGCGTTCGGCGAACGCTATGTGCACTGGGCGATCATGGTCGTCGCTTTTATCGTCGGGATTCCTGTTTTCTTCCAGGTCGGTTTCGTTCTCCTGGTTCCGCTCGTGTTCACCATTGCGCGCCGAACGGGAATGTCGCTCATCAAGATCGGGATCCCGCTGGTGGCCGGCCTCTCAGTTGTGCACGGGATGTTGCCACCCCATCCCGCGGCTATGCTCGCCGTGATGGCATACAACGCAGATGTCGGACGCACGATTCTGTATGGCCTGCTGGTCGGGCTTCCGACAGCATCGCTTGCCGGTCCCATCTTCGCTTCGTGGGTTGCGCCGCGCATAGTGCTCCCGCCGGACAATCCGATCGCCAGGCAACTCGAAGGGAGCTCGGATAGTTCCGATAGCTCGGGCACGGCCCAACAGACGCCGGGATTTGGAATCTCACTCTTCACGGTGTTGGTCCCCGTGATTCTGATGCTCCTCGCCAGCGTGGGTGATCTCGTCCTCGACTCGGGGAGCTCTGTACGCTCGGTTTTGCATTTCATCGGAAATCCAATCGTGGCGCTCCTGCTTGCACTCCTTTTCTCATTCTGGTCTCTGGGGCGGCCGCGACATTTTACACGAGAACAGTTGATGAAGTTCTGCAACGATTGCCTCGCTCCGACGGCGACGATTCTGTTGGTGATAGGCGCGGGCGGTGGCTTCAACCAGGTTCTCGTGCAAAGCGGCGTGGGACGGGCGATCGCCAACATGGCAATTGGATCACACGCCTCGCCGCTCCTTCTCGCCTGGGGAGTTGCGGCCCTCATTCGTGTTGCTACCGGATCGGCGACGGTAGCGATGACGACCGCCGCGGGAATCGTCGCACCAATCGCGGTGGCGATGCCGGGAACACACGCTGAGCTATTGGTTCTTGCTACGGGGGCCGGGTCGCTGATGCTCTCCCACGTGAACGACGCCGGCTTCTGGCTGATTAAGGAGTTCTTCAACATGACTGTCCCACAGACTCTGAAGACGTGGACGGTGACGGAGACGATCATCGGTGTTGCGGGACTTGGATTCACCCTGCTTTTGAGTCTTGTGCTCTAAGACGGGGGCTCGAACAGTGCGCGGCCGATTCCGGTGAAGCGAAATTGCGCTCAAACCAAACGTGAACATTGAAAGAGGAGGTTACATGGGGTCGGAGAGAAACAGCGTCTGGCGCGGCCGGATCGTCTTGATCGTGGCAGCATTGGGCGCAGGAGCAGTGGCGTGCACCCGACAACAGCTGCCCGCCCCCGACGGGGGCCCAGCCAAGACGCTGATTGCGACTGGATGGATCGATGCGACGGCCACGCTCGATCCAGCGACTACGCCCATATACGCCGGCGACGCCCCGTTGAAGTTCGAGTTCCTCAAGGACATGCGCAAAGGCGACGGCTTCACCCTCTCGGCGTATTCGATGGGCGCGCACAGCGGGACGCACATCGACGCCCCGATGCACTTCGTGCGCGATGGCGCATCCATCGAACAACTGTCGCTGGCGTCCCTGATCGGCCCCGCGCGAGTGATCGACATCCCCGACGATGTACAATCGATCGATGCGGTTCAATTGAACCGCCACGACTGGCGGGGCGCGCCGCGGGTGATCTTTCGCACCCGGAGCTCGCTACGGGGCTGGATGGCATCCTCCACATTTCATCGCGACTTCGCGTACATCGCACCTGACGCGGCGCAGCTGCTCGCAGACGCTGGTGTGCAGCTGGTCGGTGTAGACTACATCTCGGCCGAACAGTTCGGTGCGCCGGCGCCGAGGACGCATCAGATTCTGCTCGGCAAGGGAATTCCCATCGTCGAAGGGTTGGATCTCGGAATGGTGCGTGCCGGGGATTACGACTTGATTGTGCTGCCAATCAAGGTGGCAGGCCACGAAGGTGCGCCTGCCCGGGCCATCTTGCGGGCGCGTGCTCCGTGAACGCCGACAAAACGGTTGGTTCGAATGCCATCCCTGCGGCGGAACATCCGGTCTCGAAATTGCTTCAAAACAATCAAGAATCTCGGGGGCGATTGTCGTTACGCTGACAAGTTCCGGAGCGTCTCATCTATGACGCGGATTGCACACCCAGCCGCGTGTGGCACGCTAAGTTACTTGCTTCACTAGCAGTACGCTGCCCAGAGTAAAGCCGTCGAAAGACGGTGGCACAGAGCCACGGGGCTGTAGCGGATAACCCGCCATGCCAGCCGAGCCGCCAGCGAATCCGACTATGGGTCGGTGCCGCGGCGGCTTTTTTTTTGTTGCCCGGATCTGCCGACACGTTGCTTGGCACACAACCGATCTTACGGGGGACAAGCGCCCATGTCATACATATTCGCAACCGCTAGCAAAATCACACGTCGCTGGGGATGGCTTGTTGTGTGTCCCCTGCTCGCTGTTTGTGCCGGCGACAATACGTCCGGTCCACTTGTGGCGGGCCACCCCGGAGCAGTCTCCGATCTGACGGTCGGCGGGACGACCGAAGCCTCGGTCCAGCTCTCGTTCACTCAGGTCGATGACGGCATGGGTCACCCCGCCCAGTACGATGTGCGCTACTCTGTTGGGCCCATGTCATGGGGTTCGGGTACTTCCACTACGAACGGCACTTGCTCGGCACCCCTGGCCGGGACAGGAATAGGCAGCGCGCTCTCGTGCACCGTTCTTGGTCTGTCGCCCTCGACGAGCTACAACTTTCAGCTCGTCGCATTTCGGGGAAACATGACCGGGAACGCGGTGTTCGGTGACCTTTCGAACGTCGTTGCCGCTTCCACCTTGTCGAATACGCCACCCCCTCCCGTCGTCACGACGGTGACGGTTTCGCCGGCATCGGCATCAGTTGCCGTAGGCGCGACCTCCACCCTCCAGGCGACGGTCAAAGATCAGAACGGCAATTCGATGACCGGACAGGCCGTGACATGGTCTACAAACAACGCCGCCGCGGCAACCGTGAGTTCTACCGGCGTCGTGACAGGCGTTGCGGCCGGTTCGGCGACGATCACCGCAACTAGTTCCAGCGTTGCTGGTACCTCGGCTATCACCGTGACAGCTGGGCCGCCTCCTGCGCCGGTAGCGACGACAGTCACAGTCGCCCCGACGTCGGCGTCAGTGGTTGCCGGCTCAACGACAACTCTGCAAGCAACGGTCAAGGATCAAAACGGCAATGTCATGACCGGACAGACCGTTACGTGGACCACCAATAACGCCGCCGCGGCGACGGTGAATTCGAGCGGCGTCGTCACCGGTGTTGCAGCCGGTTCGGCGACGATCACCGCGACGAGCTCAGGCAAGACGGGCACTTCGAGCATTACCGTGACCGCTGTTCCTCCGGTGGTCACAACAGTCACGGTCGCCCCGACATCTGCATCTGTAGTCGCAGGTGCGACGACCACGCTCGTGGCAACGGTCAAGGATCAGAATGGCAATGTCATGACCGGACAGACCGTTACGTGGACCACCAACAACGCTGCCGCGGCGACTGTGAATTCCGCCGGTGTCGTCACGGGTGTTGTGGCAGGCTCGGCGACGATTACCGCGACGAGCTCGGGCAAGACGGGCACTTCGAGCATTACCGTGACCGCCGTTCCGCCGGTAGTCACAACAGTCACAGTCGCCCCAACATCAGCATCTATTGTGGCAGGTGCGACGACCACTCTGGTTGCAACGGTCAAGGATCAGAACGGAGTTGTCATGACGGGGCAAACGGTTACCTGGACAACCAATAACGCGGCCGCGGCTACCGTGAATTCGAGCGGCGTCGTGACGGGCGTTGCGGCAGGATCGGCGACGATCACGGCGACGAGCTCAGGGAAGACCGGAACGTCAAGCATTACGGTGACGGCGGTGTCCGGAGGCGGAACGCTCCTTTTCCAGGAGAATTTCGAGAGCGCCAACCTTACTGGGGGGTGGTACGACAACACCAGCGCCCAGCTTTCAACCGTGGAACACATCGCCGGCAGCAACAGCTCGTCGCAATATCATTTCCTTAAGGGCGCAACCGGCCCGACCAGCGGCGGCGCGCAACGCCACAAGTTCGCGGCGACGAACACGCTCTACGTCAGCTTCTACGTGAAGTACAGCGCGAACTGGATTGGATCGGGCCAGGACTACCATCCGCATGAGTTCTACACCTTGAGCACGTTGGATGGAGACTACGACGGTCCGTCCCAGAATTACCTGGATGTCTACATCGAGGACAATTACCTCAATGGCGGAAGGCCGCGCGTGGCAATCCAGGACAACATGTCAGTCAACTATAACAATGGGCCGCTTCCGAATAACTTGATTGCGATTACTGAAAATCGTTCTGTTGCCGGATGCAACGGCATCGTAGAACCCAACATGGTTTCGGAGTGTTTCGACTTCGGGTCATACTGGTACAACGACAAGACGCTAACGGGACCGGTAGAGTTCCAGCCAAATCCGGGTCCGGGCTACAAGAACGACTGGAATTTTGTCGAGGTCTATTTCCAGTTGAACACCGTCGTAGGTGGAATCGGACAGGCGGACGGAGTCGTGCAATACTGGTTCAACGGCACGTTGATCCTCGACCGCCACGACATACTTTTCCGCACAGGCCAGCATCCCACGTTGCAGTTCAACCAGTTCCTGATCGCACCCTACATCGGCGACGGCTCTCCAGCCGACCAGTACATGTGGGTGGACAACCTGCGGCTCGCGACTTCCAGAATTCCATAACCAGGCGCCCAAGCGCTTATCCCGCCTCTACTTAACCGAGTAGAGGCGGGTTTGTTTTTCAGCCGATCCCAGCTCACCTGGTTCGCGTGGATCTGCCGGTCGTGTCGGAGAGGCATACAGTGCAAAAAAAGCGTGACGGCACTCGGCTGATTGCAGTCCTTTAAGCAATGGACAAGATCCTGGATGCCGCAACAAAAAGAGCGCAGTGGCTAAAACACACGGCAAAGCTTGTCGCCGTCGGCGCATCCTCTGGCGCCGCGCTCGTTTCGATCTTTACCGCGCTCTATTCCTACGGCGCCATCGGTCACGCCGAATCACATCAATCGATCGGGAATATGGGCGCGGCCTGGGTTGGGCTTCGGCCAGCCATCGACACCGCTACAGCGCTTGGGGATACCGTACACTTCGCGGCAACGGTCACGGACCAAAACGGGAGCGTCCTGGTGGGGGCGCGCCCGACGTGGACGACCGGTGACCCGAGCATCGCGACCATTCTGCAAGATGGTTCGGTAATCGCGCGCGGACCGGGCCGAACGAGGGTGAGCGTAGTAGTCGGCAAGCTCGTAACGCATTCCACCGTGGTCGTACAACAGCGTGTGACAAACGTCGACGTGGGGAGAGCCGCCGGCGACAGTACGATCGTTCTGCCCGAGGGATCTCAGTTACAGCTTCGCGCCCGGGCGATGGACGCACGCGGTTACCCAATCGCTGGACTCGAGCCGATCTGGCACATCGACGATAGCAGCATTGCCCTCCTGGACAGCTCCGGGTTGTTGACCGGGCGGACGGCTGGGCGCACGATGATAAGCGCAAAAGTCGACGGTGTCTCGGACCGCACGAGTGTTTCCGTGGTCACGCCAGCGTCGGCGATTTCGCTCGTCGCGGGCACAAATCAGCGCGCGCTGGCGGGCAAGACACTTCCGCAGCCCTTGGTGGTGCGGGCGACGAATCGTCACAATGCTCCCGCATCTGGCAAGCGAGTCACTTTTCGACTGGCGGACGGTGAGGGATCTGTAGACCCAGCCAGCGCCGTGACCGATGCTGACGGGCGTGCCCGCGCTACATGGATGCTTGGCGCCGATCCCGGACGCCAGACGCTGTTGGCGAGCGTCGAGAACGTGGACAGCGCCCTCGCGATTGTTGCCGAGGCTGATCCGGTCGCGAGCAACACGCGGGTGACGTCGTTGGTCGAGCACTTGAGCGGGAAGGCGGGTGAGGAGCTTTCCGATTCGGTGGCGGTTCGCATCACCGACTCTACCGGCCGAGCCCTTCCCGACATTCCCGTTCGCTGGACTCCCGTCGATGGCGGATCTGTCGAAGTCGCTTCAGCGCGGACGGACTCCCTCGGTGTAGCGACCGCCCGTTGGACCCTTGCCCGGAAGACAGGGACTCAGCGTCTCAGAGCACAGGTGGGAGTGGGCCCGGGACTTGGGATTCCTCCCGTCACCATCAACGCCTTGGCGTTGGCTGGCTCAGCAGCTTCAGTGGTAGTTTCTGCTGGCGACAATCAGCGAGCGGCAGCGGGAGCAGAGCTTCGAAAAGCGCTCGTCTTTCGGGTTCTGGATGTAAATGGAAGCGGGGTAGGAGAAGCGGCTCTGACGCTATCGCCTTCCGGCGGCAGCCTATCGGATACTGCTCTTACCACCGATTCACTCGGCTTCGCGAGAACGCGGTGGACGATGGGTCACTCGGCCGGGGACTATTCACTGGCCGCGTCTGTGGAGGGAGTGAAGCAGCTGCTCAAGATCGTTGCTCATGCCACCCCGGCGCCGGCGGCAAATCTGGCGTTCGACGATGTTCCGGGGGACAAGCGCTCACGCGAAGCACCCAAGAGCAAGCGGCTGTACGCGCTGGTGACCGACGTCTACGGCAACCCTGTGCCTGACGCGAAAGTCAGCTTTTCGGTCAAATCTGGAACGGTTACGCCAACTCGCGCGGTTAGCGATGCCAAGGGTAGAGCAGCCTTGACCTGGAAGCTCGGCTCAAAAGCCGGCGAGCAAACACTCAAGGGAATCGTGAGGGGCAGTGATGTGGCGGGTGAATACGTAACGCAAGTCGGTCCCCGCGAGCCATTGGCGAAGACTCCATCGCCGAAGGTGCCGTTGGCGAAGGCAGCCTCACTCAGATCACCCAGCAAATAGTTCGTCGCAGTAAACCGATACCGTCCCACAACATTTGTTTCCTATCGGTCTGCGATGCGCAGGACCGGGCTGTGGGAATTGACTTCCGCTCCTCGATCCGCGGAGGAGTAGTCAATTGAGATCGGAAAGGGTAATGCGCTGTCAGGCATAAGTTTAGACTGTTTGTCTAAAGTGATATCTCACAGTGGCTCCAACTCAACTGTTACACTTTTCCCGTCCCAATAGTCATTTTATTGTTAGCGCCCAGCTCAACTGTACGGGCGCATTAATTGTTGCGCCCAATGAGCAGTCTGGGCGCCTCCGATAACCGCAAAGCCGCCGAAAGACGGTGACGCAAAGCCCCGAGACTAAAGCGACGTTCACACGGCGCCAAGTCAGTCGAGCTACCGAAGAGGAGCCTTAATGACCGAAGTTCGCCTCAGATTCAGCCTGGCCGTAACGACCTTCTTTACCCTTACGGCGATCATCCCGCCGACCCCTGCGAGCGCGCAACTCTACTCGCACGGCAGTCGGTCTGGCTCGAATGCTGTAGCGAATCACGCCGACTCGATCTCCGCTTCGATCGCGTCATCGGGCGGCACCGCATCCGCCGACAGTGCCGTCCCGGCCCCCAGCGCCAAGGTCGCCTTCTCCCCGGCCGGGGAGAAGGGTAGCGGCTTAAGCGGCAAGGTCTTCGCCCGCTTCGTCATGCCCGAGGACTGGATAGCACTCGCTTCATTTCCCGGAGCCTCCGTCGCCAGCGCTTCAGTTACTGCGAGCCCCACGTCGGGGACCGAAACCGTATTCACCATGCGCTCATTCGGGCAAAAGGTGAGAGCGTGGCTAAACGGCTACCGACTGGGCTACTGGCCCCAAGAGAAGGGGCGTGTCAGATCGGAAGCCTACAAGAATCCAGACGGGTTCATCGAAGTCACAGCCGAGAACGAAGACACACGGGTCTCTGAGCATTTCCGGCTGAGGGACTTCGTCTCCCACGACCAGAAAGACGTCTGGCCGAAGTACGTCGTTCTCCGCGAGCCCCTGCTGGACAAGCTCGAGCTGGTGATCGACGACCTCAACGACCACGGCGTGAACGCAGAGGGTATGCGGATTCGCTCGGGGTTCAGAACCCCGGCCCACAACTTCGCCGTCCGCGGCGAGGGAAGCGCCCGCGATAGCCGGCACCAGTTCGGCGATGCCGCCGATGTCTACATCGACCAGGAAGGGAACGGCAAGATGTCGGACCTCAATGGCGACGGGAAGGTAAACTTCGCGGACGTCAAGATGATGCTGGATGCAGTCGAGCGCGTCGAGGCACGCTATCCTGAGCTGGTAGGCGGCACCGGCCTCTATGCGTATGCTGGTCGCAGCGGGCCGTTCGTCCACATCGATGTGCGGGGTGTCCGCGCCCGGTGGGTTCGTGGCGTCTACAAGGGCCGCTCGCGCCGGACTGTGAGAACTCGTAAAGCGACCGCCAAGACGTCTACTGTCTTACCGGCCAGCAACGTTGCCAGGGCCCGGACTAGCGTCCGATCCAGTACGTCCCCTTGATCTGAAAGATGTTCGTCGGCCGATCCCGGAAGAGCAGGGAACGGTCGCGGCCGAAGTTGAAATCGCCGAACTGATCGAATCCGTCACGCTCCTGCGTCCAAACGAAATAGAGCGTCGAGCCCGGTCGATATTCCCACCTTAGAACTCCGGTGCCGCGGAGCGCGCGCAGATTGAAGTCCGGGTTGCTGAACGTGAAGGGCGCTGCGGGTCCCGGACCGTCGGGATCGATCGTATACCCGGTGATAGCTCCTGTCTGCGCATCTCTGTTCGTGGCCACGGTACTGCCATTGTCCCGCCCGAAGAAATTCATACGGCGAGACTTAACCTCGGCGAACTCCTTGAAGCTCGTGTACTTGCCGCTCGCCAGAAAGGGCTGCGCGAACATCTCGAGCGTCAGGTTCGGAGTGAACGTGACATTGGTTCGAGTGTCCATGGAAAGCGTCTTCTGATGGATGCGCCCGAATACGTAGCGTGTGCCCGCGAACGCGGGGGAGACGGTTGCATCGCTCACCGCGGTCACGTACTGCTGCGCCGTGTTGTCGATGTCGAGAGACGGCGAAAGGCTTACCAGAAGTCGCGACGACGGCTTCAGCGTCACCGACGGGTAATAAGCAACCCTTCCACCCTCCGTGTTGTCGACCGGTCTGATGTACTGGACCTGAAAGTTTCCCACTACGCGAGCCCGGGAGTCTGTTCCGTAGCTCGCGTTGAGCATGTTGTATCCGTAATGGATCACCGTCGGTCCGCCACGCGTTAACCGCTCGTCGTAAGTGCTCGGATGGAAGAGCACGAACGAGCTCATGTTCATGTAGTTCTTGAACGTGGCCTGCCACCATACGTGGTAGTCCATGTCATTTCGGTTCCCCTCGTAATTGAGCTGCTGCTGGGCTCCCCATATGGTGTAGAGCTGCCGATACCATGGACCTGGTGTGGTCCACTGACGGAAGATGTTGGCGACCATCCACTTATAGTCGGCCCGACCGAGCACTCCCAGGTCGTTGGCTTCGAATCCGGGGCTGCGCCAGTTCTGCGTTGTCTCCCAGAGCCAATTCCCTGTTTCCTTTGCCACTCGGGCGTAGAAACCGTAGCCGTACAGATTTCGGCGCAGCGGATCGTAGGCGGTGGAAAAAAGTCCATCGGTCGTTTCGGTGCGCCCAGTCCGCTGATAGTAGCGCGCGCTGGAGAATTGAGCTCGCTGGATGGCCGAGGTGTCGCCACCGATATGGGTAAGCGCGGTCTGAATGTTGAGCGAGTACTCGCGGCTCGCCCAGTGATGATCGAGATCAAGGCCGAATGCCTGGGCGTTCGATCTAAGTAGCGCTACCTCGTCGGGGTTGGTGAGATCCCGATTGACCATGGTCGCGATGGTGCCCACACGGGTCGAGCCGCCCCGAAAGTCCTTACGCAGCCGGCCGATGAAATAGTTCGCGAGCGGCTCTATTTCCAGCGTCGAATCGTTGGCGCTTCCGACCGGGAGAAAACGCGCGCTTTCCCGGTTCGTAAGCGCGTCCATTACACCGACCGTGATCCCATTGCTTGTGCGTCCGGTCACCTTTCCCGCACCGAGGATCGTGGTTGCATCCGTCGCATCCATGAAGTCGGACCTTCCCGAAAGAAGTCCGGCGAGCTGGGGGGAGCGACCGATGCGTCTCGTGTAGATAAGGCTGAGGCTCGAGACGTTGCTGCAGAAGTAGCAGCTGATGCCACCGCTCGAGAAATACTGCGAGTTCGAGACGAAAAAGGGTCGCTTTTCGGAGAATGTTGTTTCGAACACCGACAGGTTGACGACCGCGGGATCGACCTCGACTTGCCCGAAATCGGGGTTCACTGTTGCGTCGAGTGTCAGATTGGAGGTGAGATTGACCTTCAGGTCGCCGCCTGCGCGATACGTCATCTCCGTATTGGAATGAAACGGATCGCCTGGGCGCGCGCGTTCCAGCTTGCTTCGAGTAGTAGCGTAAGGGACGATCTCCATCTGGCGCGGTTGAGAGCTGACCTTAATGCCCTCGAGAGTCCCAAAGTACGCCGGTCCACCGTACTCGTTGTTGCGCCAGAACGCCCACATGTCCTGCTCGTTGCGACGATCTATCGTGCGCCAGACCTGCATTCCCCAAATCTGCTCCGAAGCGCGAGAGAAACGCAGCTGCGAAAGGGGGATTCGGAACTCCGCAGTCCAGCCGAGTGAATCGATCCTTGACGCTCCCTCCCACACTGGATCAAAGGAATCGTCGCCGTTCTGATGGTCTCCCTTGACGCCCGCCGGATTCAGTTCGAACCAAGTACGGCTGTTTTTGTCACGAAACGTATCGAAGACCAGGGCGATCTTGTCCGAGGTGAGATTATTGTTGTTCATCAGCTGGTCCCTGCGGGCCAGGACAGAACGTACTCCTTTGGCGCCGAGGGAATCGTACATCCGGGCTCCGATATAGATCGCGCTCGCGTCGTAAAGAATGCGCAGCTCTGTCTTCTGGCTTGGCGGCTTGCCTTCGTCGGGGAACGACTGGATCAACTCGGTAATGGGAGTAGCCGCCGCCCACGCTGCTTCATCGAGCCGCCCATCGATCGTTATTTCGCCCTGTCGAAGAGTCGCATGCGCAACGGGTCTTGGATCATTCTGAGACTTGGTTGTCTGCTGTGCCGCGACGGCGGAGGGGAAGGAGAAGGGGAAAGAAAAACTGAGAAGTGAGCAAAGAAGCGGGAGACGGAGGACTGCAATCGACCGACGAGCGCGCATATCTGGCTCCTACGGGTGAATACATTGTTGCAGGGCAGACTCGACGAGCCGGCCACCACCGCGTTCCTACCTTAGACCGCAGAAAGGGACAAAGGGTTGGAATCGTGCAAGTCGATTTCTCGACGGAGGCGTGTTTACCGCCTAGTATCTCGCATCGCTCTACGATGCTGCGGAGCTACAAGTGTCAGCGTTGCAGATCAACCCCGAAGACGGAGGAGACTTTGAGGTTTGGCATTATATGTGGGGCACTGTTGGCGATTGCGGGGTCACTTCCGGCGCAAGTCGCATTCAAGCCAATTGTGCTCCCGTCCGAGGCGGGAGAGTCTCATCTCCACAATATCCGCCAGCTCACAAACGGCGGCGAGAACGCCGAAGCCTACTTCAGCCACGACGGCAAGCGTTTGATTTTTCAGAGCACTCGCGACGGAAGAACGTGCGATCAACAATACGTGATGAACACTGACGGCTCGCACATCCAGCGGGTTTCCAACGGTATCGGCAAAACGACCTGCGGCTATTTCATGAACGGTGACCGTCGCATCCTCTTCGCGTCGAGCCAGGCGCTCGAGAAGGATTGTCCGCCGCGTCCCGATCCGTCCAAGGGGTACGTCTGGCGTCTCGATCCTTATGATATTTACACGGCGCGCCCCGACGGCTCCCACCTCAAGCGCCTGACGAGATTCGGGGTCTACACCGCCGAGGGAGTCCTGTCGAGCGATGGGAGAAAGCTGGTGTTCACATCACTGAAGGCTGGCGACCTCGACATTTACGTGATGAACGTCGACGGATCAGGCCTGAAGCAGCTGACGCATGAATTGGGGTATGACGGAGGGCCCTGGTGGTCTCCCGATGGAAAGAGGATCGTGTACCGCGCCTACCATCCCGAGACCCCGGAGGAGATCGCGATGTACAAGGATCTTCTCGCGCAACGGCTGGTCCGACCCAACAAAATGGACCTGTGGATCATGAACGCGGACGGCAGCGACAAGCGGCAAATTACCCACCTCGGCGCGGCGAGCTTCGGTCCCTCGTGGACGGCGGATGGCAGGAAGATCATCTTCTCGTCGAATCACCACACCGATCCCAAGCTTGGAAACTTCGATCTCTTTCTGATCAATCCCGACGGATCCGGATTGGAGCAGGTGACCACCGCGCCGACGTTCGATGGGTTCCCGATGTTCAGTCCGGACGGGAAAAAGCTGGTCTGGGCATCGAACCGTCACGATGCCAATCCGCACGAGACCAACGTATTCATTGCGGACTGGGTGAACTAGTCTGGACTGATCCCGATTTGGGCGAGATGGTGCTTGAGATGCGCCACGTAATCGCTCATGAAGTAGTCGAGTGTCGCCGGCTCATCGCGAGGGACCGGCTTCCACGCAAGCTCGTCGAGATTGTGGCGTGGCCGCAAGCGAACACGTTCGTCTATAGTGACGAAGTCCATGATTCGCGCGATGTGCAGATTGAAACTGCGCCACAGCGCGATCAGGTCTTCCCAGGGTGCGTCCCGATATCTCTGCAGCGACACCCACGCATCCTGCTCGTACCCCGAAAAAACAAGGTCGTCCTGAAATTGTGCCCGCACGAATCGCTGGTGGTTGTTGGATGCTGAATCGATCAGGTGTCCAATCACCTCTCGGGGACACCATTTGCCCGGTTGGGGGCGAAGGCGCGACATCTCTTCGCTCATTCCCCGAAGAAGGGGTGTGGCCTGTTCGACTGCCTGGCGAAGCTCTGCGACGTATTCGGGCATCCGGGTTACCTCAAGAAAATACCATGGCGCGCGAATTGAATATTTCGCCCGGCGATCCTTCTAGCTATCGTGGGGTATCGTCCACGAGGCGTCACCCGAGCTGTTGAGCCCCTTTTCCGATCTTAACGATGAAACGCATTGCACTTTTGCTGGTTCTGGTGATTGGCCTCGCCGTGACTTCCGCGGCGCGCTCGCAGCAGCCAGCGACGAAGGCACCGCCAGCCGGATCGACTGCTCAGGCACGCGATTCGGTTCTGTTCAAGCCATCACCGGAGCTCCAGAAGGCGCTCGACGATCTTGCCGCAGCCATGCAGGCGCTCGCTGCCAGGATTGCGTCGGATCCCGAGATCAAAGCGGCTGCGATGCAGGTGGCTTCGGGAGTCGTGACGACGGCGCAACAGGTCGTCGCCGAGCAGTCGGTCGCGATTGAAGAGGCGCTCAAGACGGCCGCAGAGCGCATTTCGGCTTCTCAGTCGAATCCGCGCCCGCACTCGAAGAAGCCATAGGTAATTCGCCCCATCGCGCAGTCGCGTCTCGCTGGTCGGCGCGGCTAGATTTGCGCGGTGCAGGAAGCCAGTGAATCCAACGCCGTAGCGCGTCAGGCCCTTGCGGGAGCAATCCTCGGCACCCTCTGCGCTGTGTCCGCACATGTTCTCGGTGTGCAGCAACTCCTTCGACGGCCAGAACTCGTTCTCTACCTTCCCGCGGCGCTCGTTGGGGCGATTCTTGGAGCCACGCGTCTTCGTGCAGTCCTCTGGATAGGCGCGGGTGTAATCGCGCTGCTCTGCGTCGTGATTGCCTATACTCCGATAGCATCGTCACTGGCCCAACCGCTCATCAGGCGCGATTCCGTTCCGTCTCGCGTCGACGCAATTGCAGTTCTGTCAGCTGGATTCACGCCGGATGGCTTGATGCGCAATGCCACGCTCGACCGGTTGTTGAGCGGACTCGGACTAGCGAAGCACGGTCTCGCGCCGGTGGTGCTCGTATCCAGGGAGCGGAAGGATTTTGGCGGAGTGCCGATCTCGGACTCGGCGGACCTCGCGCGCGTGACAGCTCTGGTAGGTGTGACGACGTCAACGATGTTTGTCGATTCGGTCACTATCACACGCACTGAGGCGCTGAGGATGCGAGCGATTGCGCGCGCCAAGGGCTGGAAAACGGTTGCGGTCGTCACGTCTCCGCTGCACACGAGAAGAGCCTGTGCTACTTTCGAAGCTGTCGGTTTCCAAGTCGTGTGCGTCCCGGCGACCGTCCGCGAATCCGGACTATACCCCGGGAGCACCGCCGAGGACCGCCTGCGCGCATTCCGATCGTGGCTCTATGAGATGTTTGCCACGGATTCATATCGAAGGCGTGGCTGGATTCCCTAATAATTCACAGTGAGAACACCGAGGACCATTCGCCCATGAATTCTGCCGTGCCGAATTCCAGCGCGTCCAGCAGCGTAGCTGCTCAAGCATCTGGCGACACTCGCGGCATCTGGAAGGTGATCACCGCGTCCTCGGTCGGCACGATGATCGAGTGGTACGACTTCTACATCTTCGGAAGTCTGGCGGCGATCATCGCGAGCCAGTTTTTCCCAGGCGGAAATCCCACCGCGAGCTTTCTGAAGACGCTGGCGACCTTTGCGGTCGGCTTCGCCGTACGCCCATTCGGTGCGCTTGTCTTTGGACGGATTGGCGATCTGACCGGCAGGAAGTTCGCGTTTCTCGCGACGCTTCTGATCATGGGCGGATCGACGGCGGCGATTGGATTCCTGCCCGGCTACAATCGCATTGGCATCGCCGCTCCGATCGTGCTGGTGATTCTTCGCCTGTTGCAGGGGCTAGCTCTTGGCGGAGAATACGGCGGCGCCGCGGTTTACGTTGCCGAGCATGCGCCCGACGGCCGTCGTGGGTACTACACGAGCTTTATCCAGACAACGGCAACGCTGGGCCTTTTCCTCTCGCTGGCGGTGATTCTGATCGTCCGAGTCATCGTTGGTGAAGACGCGTTCAAGGTCTGGGGTTGGCGTGTCCCGTTCATCCTGTCGTTGTTGCTCGTCGCAATTTCGTACTACATCAGGATCAGGCTTCGCGAGTCGCCCCTCTTCGCGATCCTCAAGGAAACCGGGAAGACCTCGCGCGCTCCCATTCAGGAAAGCTTCGGCAGCTGGTCCCGCTGGCGGGTCTTTTTCGTCGTTCTGTTCGGAGCGACCGCGGGACAGGCGGTCGTCTGGTACACGGGGCAATTTTACGCGCTGCTGTTCATGCAGACGGTTCTGAAGGTCCCGCTGGTCACGTCTTACGTGTGCGTGGCAATCGCGCTCGTGCTCGGCGCGCCACTTTTCGTTTTCTTCGGCAGCCTGTCCGACCGAATCGGGCGCAAGAAGATCATGATGACCGGCAACCTGCTCGCGGCGCTGCTCTACGTGCCGATCTACCACGCAATGAAGCTCTATTCGAATCCGGTAAACGCCGTCGCTCTGACGGCGCTGGTGTTCGTCCAGGTCGTATTCGTGACGATGGTCTACGGCCCGATCGCGGCGTTTCTGGTCGAAGCTTTTCCGGCCCGGATTCGGTACACGTCAATGTCGCTTCCATATCATTTCGGCAACGGCTGGTTCGGCGGGTTCCTTCCCATCATCGCGACCAGCCTGGTCGCGCGCACGGGAAACATTTACGCCGGGTTGGCGTTCCCAATTGTGGTTGCGCTGATCACCGTTGTTGTCGGCTCGCTCTTTCTCAAGGATCAGCACAACGAGAGCATCTGGGCGGAGGTCCGGCCTGGAGGAAATCCTACCGTTAGCCCGGCGATCGGAATCTGATGAGGAGGTGCTCGAGATGATGACGCTCGTGGCAGCCGGTCTCATGGCCATTGCGCAGAGCACGGATTCCGTGCTAGAGCGGATTCGGACACGTATCGCCGAGGAGCCTGGCGCTCAGGTTGCCCTCGCCTATGTCGACCTTGCGTCCGGAGACACGCTCTTCCTGAGCGCGGACACGAGCTTTCACGCCGCGAGCACAATGAAAGTACCAGTGATGATCGAGCTTTTCCGGCGCGCGAACACGGGCTCGTTCAGGATGAATCAGGGATTGCTGATGGTAAATCAGTTCGCGTCGATCGTGGACGGATCTCTGTACTCATTGGACTCCAGCTCAGACAGCGATACGACGCTCTATCGTCGCATCGGTGAGCGCGTACGCGTCGACACGCTGCTGCGATTGATGATCACGCGATCGAGCAACCTGGCGACGAACACGCTCATCACGCTCGTTGGCGCTGACGCTGTGACGAGAACAATGCGCTCGCTTGGCGCACAACGGATTCAGGTCCTCCGGGGTGTCGAGGATGGAAAGGCATTCGATAAGGGTCTCAACAACACCACAACGGCGCGGGACTTGGCGCTCATTCTCCGGGCGATCGAAGAGGGCAGGGCCGCTTCTCCGGCTGCGACGCGCGAGATGCTCGGGATTCTTCTGGCCCAGGAGTTCAATGAGAAGATTCCCGCCGGCCTTCCGGTTGGAACCCGGGTCGCGCACAAGACGGGCGAAATCACGGCCGTCTCCCACGACGCGGCCATCGTTTATCCGATGGGCAGAAAACCGTACGTGCTGGTGGTGTTGACACGCGGCATTTCGGATGGCAACAGGGCGAGCAAGTTGATCGCCGACATTTCCGCGCTCGTGTACGCCCAAAGCGCCAGAGCGGCGGCCGGTGCTGCGTCAAAGCGGCTGGTGTCCAACTGATGAAAGTTGCCTTCATCGGGCTCGGCGACATCGGTGGATTAATGGCTTCGCACCTGGCGCGCGATCCATTCGACCTCGTTGTGTGGAACAGGACGGCTTCCAAGGCGGAGGAGTTCGCTCGCAATCACAAGGTTCGCGTGGCCGCGACACCCGCCGACGCGACGCGCGACGCCGACGTCGTCATAACGTGTCTCCCTTCGTCGGTCGAGGTTGAGGCGGTCCTCCACGGCGAGAATGGATTACTCGAGGCGCTGCGGAAGGGAACCGTGCTCATCGACTGCACCTCTGGTGATCCGCCAACATCGCGGTCGATCGCGGCGGAGCTGGGCGGGCGCGGAGTGGAGTTCATCGATGCGCCGGTGAGTGGAGGAACGACCGCCGCGAAATCTGGAACGCTGACCGTCATGTGGGGCGGCGAGATCACGGTGTTCGAGCGGATCCGACCGGTCATTGAAGCTTTTGGGAAGAAGATCGTCCATGCGGGGGCGGTAGGAGCGGGCGACGCCGTGAAGGCGGTGAACAATGCGCTGCTCGCAGTTCATATTCTCGCGACGGCTGAAGGTCTGGCGGTGTTGGTGAAAGCCGGCGTGGATCCGAAGGTGGCGTTAGATGTGATCAACGCGTCGAGCGGGCGCTCAAACAGCTCGGAGAATCTGATCCCGCAACGGGTAATCACGAGGGCGTTTCCGAGGACGTTCCGGCTGGCCTTGCTGGAAAAAGACATTGGTATTGCCGCCGTGATGGCTGAGGATCTGAACGCCCGGACTCCGTTGCTTTCGCTTACAGCCGAGCGGTTTCACGAAGCGCGGGAAAAACTCGGTGAGCAGGCGGACCACGTCGAAGCGGTGAAGATGGTCGAGGAGGAAAACGGCGTGGTAATTAAATAGGAACGGGATCCGAGATCCGGGCAGCGTAGATGTCAGTCGATGGTAACAGCAACTGCGACCGAACTTCGACCAAGCAGGACGGCTAGCTCCGTTTGGCCTGTGCCGCGCGGTCGACCTCGGCGATGCGTTGAGCAGCGATGCGAGGGTCTATCTCCGGGGCGACCTCTTCGTCCGAAAGGTCGGACGTCCACCGCGCTCTCTCAACGACCGGCTCACCGCCGGGGACCAAAGCTCCGAA
>WNGI01001764.1_pt1 | contig 18367 bp, 17 predicted proteins | sample 5400621 | NCBI WGS metagenome assembly WNGI01 (sample SAMN13153374, study PRJNA577476) | soil metagenome | isolation source: 20 cm soil or saprolite under Garry oak tree replicate 1 | place: USA:California | collected 2016-06-15
GGCGCGACCAAATTCGTGAACCTGAGCGAATCGGTCGGCGCGGTCACGTTCCTGCGTCCGACCGATGTGGGGGCGCTCTGGATCTCCGAGATCCCCGAATGGGGCGGGCTGCTCGCGAATGGCCGCGGTATCCAGAACCTATGGACGACGCGTTGGGTCATCCTCGTTCCGGGCGTCGCGTTCGCCGTCGCCGCGATGGCGATCTCCGCCATCGGCCTCGGCATCGCTCGTCAGTACCAGCGACGCAACGCGTTCTACGACATCGGATCGCGCGGCGCGGCGGCACTCGGCACCGTCTGCGTTCTTGCGGTGCTCGCGTCCGCGGTCGTTCCCGAGCGTTATGCCGCCGCACTCGACTGGGCCGACGCGGCGCGGGCGCGCGTGAGGGTCGGGGCACCGCTCGAGCAAGCTTTCGCAGAGAGCGGGCTGCGGCCGATCGGCGCGAGCTTCGCGATCGAACGTCAGGTCAGCCAGATCCAGCAGACCGGACCCGCCAGCGTCAACGTCGCAGGTGCGGGAGAAGTCAGCGAAGAAGCCGACGGGCCGACGGAGGTCCTGCCGGTCCTGTACTCGGCCTCGGGCGGCGCGGTATTGGACGCGCCGATCGTCTACGCGAGCTGGGGCATGTCACCGTCGGATCACCCCCAGACTCCGACGTCGGTCGGCACGTCCGGCAGCGCGCCCAGCCTGGGCACGGTCGTCAAGGACTGGATCGACGATTACCGCGTCGTCGACGTGCGCGGCAAGGTCGCGGTGATCCTGCGGATGCCGAACATTCAGAGCGGCCCTCGCAGCATCACCCAGGGACAGGACTTCGAGCTGACGGTTACCAACGCGCTGAAACGCGGCGCGGTCGCCGTTCTGTACATCGATCCTGCGCTCCCCACGTTGCCGGTCACGACGTTCAGGGGCAACCTCATCAATCCGTACCGCAGGCTCGCAGACACCGCGCCGCTCCAGCGGCCCGATGGCCCGCCGGTCATCGTGCTGAGCCTCAGCGCGGGCGAACGGATCCTCGGTCCGCTCGGCGTTTCTCCGACCGCCATCTGGAACGCGATGGGCCGGACGGCGACCACCGGCCTCGGCGGCCCGGGCCCAGGATTCGCGTTCGGACTGAAGCTCGTGCAAAGCGACGACCCCATCACGAAGACGTCGTACGGTCGCGATCTCGGCACCTGGGCGCACGTCGAGTTGCCGGTCGCTCGAGTCGCGGCGACGCCGAAGAGCTTCGTCGGCGTCACGCCCGGCGAGCCGTCGCGTGTGCTGATCTGGGCGGTGATGCCGGCGACGCGGGGCAGCTCGCGACCCGCGACCGACGCGCTCGCCGCCTTCATCCGCTCGCTCGCCGGTCGCACCGGTGTCGGGGTCGCGGTCGTCGCGTTCGACCGAACGGTCGACACGGTCGGCAACGCGCGTGCCATCGCGGATCTTCTCGGACGAACACGCTGGGACACCATCGTCGTTCTCGACGACCTCGAGGGCGAACTCTTGCGCTTCGACACGATCTTCGGCGATCTGATACCCATGTTCGACGAATACGCGAGCCGCGCCGGCGCCCGCGCCGCGATCACCCGCGGGATCTCGAACCCCGAGACGTGGTCGTGGCCGGGCATGGAAGCGTTTCCCAAGTCGCGTGCCACCATCGTTCGCGCGACTGGGGCCGGTGGCGACGTGCGCGGCGACGTCGCCGCGCTTCTCGGCTACATCGCCGGCCGTGATGCACTCGCTGCCCCGGAGCTGCGCCGATGAGCGTCGCGATGCGGGCCGCGCGCGTGCCGCTCGTCGCGCTCGTGCTCTGGGCCGCGCTGGCAGTCGTCGCGCCCTTGGCGATGTCGCGCTACGCCCCGTATTCGCTCGTCAACGGACCCGGCGCCCTGTGCGCGCCCCCCGTCCCCGCTGGGTTCGGACAGCCACCTGCCTCGCGGACCTGCGGCGTACCGCTGACGGATCTGTACGAGATGTCGCTGCCTGCGCTCATCGCCGATACGGGAATGCGCAGCGCGGTGCTGCTGATCGGCGCCGCGACGATCGCGCTGACGCTCGGCGTGCTCATCGGCGCCGTCTCCGGCGCGGTCCGAAGGCGCGCGATCGCGAGCGGCGCGGTGCTCGCGGTCACCGGGCTCACGGCGGCGGTCCCATCGTTCTTCGTCGCGTACTTCCTGCAGATCGCGGTGATCGTGTTCGGCGCGAACGCGAGCGGCAGCCGGTTCCTGCCGGTCTACGGCTTCGGCTACGACGAGCACATCGTGCTGCCCCTTCTTGCGGTCGCGATCCCGGCCGTCGCGGTGACCGCTCAGCTCACCGCGGCGCGCGTGAGCGACGTGCTCGATGCGGAGTTCATCACGACCGCCAACGCCAAAGGCCTCATGCAGGGCTGGATCATGCGTGTGCATGTCCTGCCGCACGCGCTGCCCGTCGCGCTCGAGGGCCTCGGCTCCGGGCTGCGCATCTCGGTCGCGAGCCTGCCGATCGTCGAGTACATCTTCCAATGGAAGGGCATCGGATACGTCGCGCTGCAGTCGATCGCGAGCCGCGACGCCGCGGCGCTGACCGCGAGCGCCCTCGTCCTCGTGACGCTCTTCGCGCTGCTGAGCTTCATCGCGGACATCGGCCGGCCGCGCTTTGCGTATCGCTAGAGGGCTAGGGGACCAGGGTTCGCACGACCAGCCCGGCCGGCTCTTTGGGATAGAAGTACGTCGTCTTCTGCGGCAGGCGTTCGCCCGCGTCGGCGATGCGGCGCAGCGTCGGCGGATCGACGGCGCGCAGCAGGATCGCCGTGCCCGCGGCGATGGCGCGCTCCGTGTCGTGCTCGTAGCTGATCTCCGCGCCGGCCTCGCGCGCCGGCTTCACGAGGAATTCTTCCGCGAGCGCGACCGGCAGCTTCCGCCACGCACCGGGTAGGGCCGAGACGTCCGCGCTCGCGCGTAGCTCGAGGGCGCGGAACCTGCCACCTTGCGCGACGACGATGCCGGGCTGGACGTCGCCGAGCGCGCCCCGATCGGTCTCGCTCACCTCGAACGAGCGTGAGATCGCGGACTCGAGAGCGGCCACCGCGCCACGCACGATGCGGTGCGTTGCGAGGATGCGCAGACCCGGATCGTCGAGCGCGCAGAGGAACGCGAGCGTGTACCGCTCGGGTGCTTTCGCGCCGAGGTGACCACGCTCCGCGAGGTAGTTGAGCGCGGTCTCGTACCGATGATGTCCGTCGGCGATGTACACGCGCTTGTCGCGCAGAGCCGACGCGATGCGCGCGACGGCCCCGTTCTCCTCGATCCGTTCGAGCCGGTGGCGCTCCGCGCCGACCGCGGCTTCTCCGGCTCCTTCGCGCGCGGCCTCGCCGAGCGAGCGCATGAGCCCATCGTCGTCGGAGAACATCCCGAACACGGGACTGGTGTTCGCGCGTGTCGCGCGCAGCAGCTCGAGGCGGTCGGCTTTCGCTTTCGGGAACGTCAGCTCATGCGGCAGCACCACGCCTTCGCTCTGCGGATACAGACGGAGCGCGCCGAGGATGCCGCGCCGCACGAGACGCCGGCCCGCGACCTCGAACTCGTGCTCGTGGAGGTAGAACGATTCCCGGTCATCGCGGCGGAGGATCCCACGGCGGATCCAATCCGCGAGGTCCTGCCCGGCGCGCGCGTACTTGTCGTCGGGCCCGTCCGTGGGGAACTCGATGCGGACGAAATTGTGCGGACTCCGCGCGTAGAGGCGCTCGCGCGCCGCATCGTCGATGACGTCGTAGGGCGGACAGATGAGATCGGAGAGCGCTGCTCCGGCGGACGCGTCGTAGCGAATTCCGCGGAACGGGATGAACTCGGCCACGTCTCGATTCTGGGGCCGCGCTCACAATGACGTCGTGGAGGCGGACCGCCGCGCACTCGTCGTGGGCTCCGGCTACGCCGGCGTAAAGCACGCCGAGGCGCTCGAGGAGCTCGGCATCCCGTTCACGGGTCCGCTGAGCGCGCGGCGCGTCATGGAGGATCCGCGCGCGCTGGACGATGCGACGTTGAGCGTCGTGCACATCTGCGCCGCGAACGACCTTCACGTCGCACTCGCGGGGCGCGCGCTCCGCGCGGGCAAGGACGTCGTCTGTGAGAAGCCGCTCGCGGTCGACGTGCGTGGAGCCGAGGAGCTCGTTGCCCTGGCGCACAAGACAGGACGCCTCGCCGTACTCGCGTACAACTACCGCTTTCATCCGATGGTCGTGGAGCTCGCGACGCGTATCGCGTTCCTCGGGCCGCTCCACACGGCGCGAGGCTCGTTCCTGCAGGACTGGCTGCTGCTCGCGACGGACGCGAACTGGCGTGTCGAAGAGGCTCGCGGCGGTGCATCCCGGGCGATCGCGGATATCGGCGCGCACTGGCTCGACCTCGCGGAGCTCGTGAGCGGCAGGCGGATCGTCGCGGTCGCTGCGCAGCTGGGTCGACTCCATGGGCGCGGCACCGAGGACCACGCCGGCCTGCTGATGCGCTTCTCGGATGGGATGACCGGAACGCTCATGCTCTCGCAGGCAGCGGCGGGCCATCGCAACGACATGGAGCTCTCGTTCGACGGCGCGACGGGCTCCGCAACGTGGCGGCACGAGCGCCCGAACGAGCTGTGGCTGGGCTCACGCGGTGGAGACGCCGTCGTCGTGGGTCGCGACGACGAGCTGCTGTCGGCTGCGGCGCGCGCGCTCGCGGTGCTGCCCACGGGACCGAACGAGGCGCGCCGCAACCTGTTCGCGGCGGTCTACGCGCGGCTTTCGGGGGACGCTAGCAAACCTGCCGCGCCGCTGCCCTCCTTCGAGGACGGCCTCCGCCACACGCGCTTCGCGGCGGCCGCGCTCGACAGCGCGTCGCGCGAGAAATGGGTGAGCGTCGCGTGAAGGAACGGGATCGCGTGCGGCTCTCCATCCAGGATCGGCTCGTGCCGGGCGCCTCGCTGCGGGAGCGGTACGACAACGCGCGGCGTTACGGCTTCGAGGCGATCGAGCTGTCGCAGCAGCCGTTCGACGACGCGGAGATCGCGCTGCGCGAGCACATCCCGATCTCGGCGATCTGCGGCGGATACCGCGGCTGGCTCATCGATCCGGATCCCGAGAAGATCCGGGAAGCTCGCAAGGACCTGGCGCACCTGGTCTCGCTCGCCGGCGAGCTCGGGACCGGCTGCGTGGTCGTTCCGATCTGGGGTCGCACGCGCAATCTCCCGAACATCGGCACCGGCCGAGCGCGCGACGCGGACGAGCTCATCTTCGTGGAGGGAATGAGAGGCCTCGCCTCGCGGGCCGAGCGCGCCGGCGCGAAGCTGTACGTCGAGCCGATCAACCGGTATCAGAACGACCTGTGCGTGACCATTGCCGACGCGCTGCGCCTTCGCGAGCGGATCGGCAGCGCCGCCGTTTTCGTCATGGGCGACGTGTTCCACATGAACATCGAGGAAGCCGACCTTGGCGCAGCGCTTGAGTCGGCGGGCGAATGGCTCGCCTACCTCCATCTCGCGGACTCGCAGCGGCTCGAGCCCGGTCGAGGCCATCTCGACCTCGCGCCGGCGTTCGCGGCGCTCGCGCGCCTCAGCTACCGCGGCTACGCGTCGTTCGAGCTCGCCGCCCTGTCCGGCGACGCCGCGGCGGTGCTGCCCGCGTCCGTCGCGTACGTGCGAACCAAGCTGGCGGAGGCGGGCCTGGCGTGAGCCTGGCCGACGAGCTCGCGGAGCGCGGCGAGATCGGTGGCCGCACCGTTCGCATCAAGGAGAACGGCGCGGTCGAGTGCCACGTCTATCCGCTCGGCTCGCTGACGCCGGGGATGGTACGAGTGCGGACCGAGCTGTCGGTGATCAGCCCGGGCACCGAGATGACGTACATCGGGCGCGCGGCGACCAATCCGTATCTGCATAAGACCTGGGATCCGGAGCTTCGGGTCTTCGCCGCCGGCGCTCCGACGCAGGACTACCCGATCGTGTTCGGCTACCGCGCCGCGGGCACGGTCGTCACGAGCGGCGGCGCGGACCTGCCACCGGGCACGCGTGTCTTCGGCAAGTGGCGGCACACCGAATTCACCGCGCTATCGCTCGCTGACGCGCGTGCGCAACTTCTGCCGAGCGAGCTTTCGTTCGAGGACGGCGCTGATCTGGCGCAGATGCTGCCCATCGCGGTGAACGCCGTGGCGTACGCCGAGGAGCGGCACGCGGGCGCGCCCACGGTCGTCTTCGGCTGCGGGCCGGTCGGCCTGATCCTTTCGCAGGTCGCGCGCGCGACGGGCGCCACGACCGTGTACGCCGTCGATCGCATACCGCAGCGCCTCACCATCGCGAAGTCGCTCGGTCTCGTTCCGCTCGACGCTGGTGCGGAGGACGTCGCACGGAAACTGAAGAGCGCGCACGGCGCTGACGGGATCCCCGTCGCGTTCGAATGCTCGGGCAGCGCGCGGGCGCTGAACGAGGCCACCCGAGTCGTGCGACGGCGCGGGACCGTCGTCGCCGTCGGCTTCTATCAAGGCGAGGCCGCCGGTCTCTTCCTCGGCGATGAGTTCCACCACAACGGCGTTGAAATACGGTCGGGCCAGATCGGAAACCTCCATCCGCGGTGGGAGATCGGCGCGCTGCGCGCCTTCGGCATCGACCTCGTCCGTCGGAAGACCGTGATCCTGGGTGGGCTGCCGCGGCTATCGCTACCAGTCGAGCAAGCGGCGTCCGCCTTCGGCGCGCTCGCGCGGCCGGCCGAGGTGCTTCAGGTCGCGCTTTCGTACGCGGACGCATAGAGTCTCGGCACACCGCGAGGGGAGGTAACGAGATGCGGCAGTCCAGCGGTCTGCGCGCGCTCGGCATCGCCGGCGCGCTCGCGATCCTTCTCACGGCCTGCTCCACCACCGGAGCTCCGACCGGTGGCGGCGCGCCAACTGGGCCGACCGCGACCGATCCCGGCAAGAGCTTCGTGTTTGCCTCGACGCAGTTCTCGCCGGTCACGGAACAGGAGGCGATGCGGAAGAAGATCCTCGCCAACTGGAACGGTGCATCGGTCGAGTTCATCACCGATCAGGAGCCTGTGATCATCGACCGCATCACGGTCGAGTCGAAGGCCGGCGGCACCGGCCAGATCGGCATCGTCGGACTCGAGAACGGACAGTTCGGATCCCTGGTCGCCGCGAACTACCTGAATGACGTCGCGAAGGTCACTACGCGCAACGCCGATAAGAAGATCAACAGCGACATGCTGACGCTCGGCAAGTTCGGCGGCAGCACGCAGCTGTACGTGCCGTGGATGCAAGCGACGTATTTCCTCGCCGCGAACAAGAAGGCGCTGCAGTACCTGCCCACCGGCGCCGACGTCAACGCCCTTACCTACGACCAGCTCATCGCGTGGGCCAAGAACATCTACGACAAGACCGGTCAGAAGCGGTTCGGCTGGCCTGTCGGTACGAACGGCCTCATCCACCGCCTGCTGCAGGGCTACTGGTATCCCTCGTTCACCGGTGGCCTCGTGACGTCGTACAAGAGCGCCGATGCGGTAGCGATGTGGGGAAAGATCAAGGAGCTCTGGCAGTACTCGAACCCGCAGTCGACGACATACGCGTTCATGCAGGAGCCGCTGCAATCCGAAGAGGTCTGGGTGGCCATCGACCACGCCGCCCGCCTCATCAACGTCCTCAAGGCCAAGCCCGACGACTTCATCGCCGCTCCCGCGCCGGCTGGCCCGAAGGGCCGCTATTACATGAGCGTCGTCATCGGTCTCGGCATCCCCAAGACGACGCCGAACCAGAGCGGCGCCGAGAATCTCATCGATTACCTGCTCAAGCCCGAGACCCAGATCACGACGCTGCGTGAGAACAGCTTCTTCCCGGTCACCGACGTCCAGATGCCGGCGGACCTCGACAAGGGACTCAAGCTCGAGGCCGACGCGGTCGCGAAACAGGCCGGGTCGAAGGACGCGAAGGTCGTGCCGCTCCCGGTCGGCCTCGGGGCCAAGGGCGGCGACTTCAACACCGCGATCCTCAACACCTTCCAGCGGATCGTCGTGAAGGGTGAGGACATCCAGACCGTGCTGAACGAGCAGGCGGCGATCATCAACAAGGTGATGACCGACGCGAATGCGAAGTGCTGGGGCCCGGATGGCACGTCGACCGGACCCTGCCAGGTGAAGTAACCAGGCTCTAGAACAATGATGCGGATGCGAGCGCGAACGGAAGACATCCTTCCGTTCGCGCTCCTCCTACCGTCGGTGATCTACCTGGGTCTGCTGATCCTCATCCCGATGATCCAGGCGCTACTGCTGGCCGTCCAGGCCGACAACGGCACGTTCACGACCGAGTTCATCGACCGCATGACCGGCGATGTCAACTTCAGCGATGCCTGGCGCAACACGCTCCTGTTGCTCGTTCTCATCGTCCCGCTGCAGATCGTCCTCGCGCTCGCGATGGCGCTCCTGATCCACTCACGCTTCAAGGGCCACGGCGTCTTCCTCTACATCTACGCGATCCCGCTCGCGATCTCCGATCTCGCGGCGGGCATCCTCTGGCTCTCGATCTTCACCGAGCGCGGCTACCTCAACACGGTCGGACAGGGCGTCGGCCTCATCCAGACGCCACCGGTCTACCTCTCGTTCGAGAACTTCGGCGGTCTGCTCGCGGCGATCGTCATCGCGGAGTCGTGGCGCGCCACGGCGATCGTCATGGTCATCCTCGTTGCCGGCCTCCAGCTGATCCCGCGCGACTACTTCGAGGCCGCCGACCTGTTCGGCGCGAACCGCATCCGCCGCACGATCCACGTCGTCCTGCCGCTCCTGCGGCCGAGCCTGCAGTCCGCGCTCATCATCCGCACGATCTTCGCCTTCCAGACCTTCGCGGTCGTGCTCGCCCTGGCCGGACGCAACCTGCCGGTCATCGCGGCCGAGGCATACAACTGGTACGCGAACAACCGGAACGCGCATCTCGCGGCGTCGTACGCGCTGCTCCTGCTCGCTCTCACGATCGCCTTCACGGTCGTGTACCTGCGCGTCCTCGGGCTGCGCGAAGCTGAGGTGAAGCGAGCATGAACGCGCGCACCGTGGACCGCACGCTCATCTACGGAAGCGCGATCCTCCTCGCGCTGTGGGTGATCGTTCCGTTCTACCTGATCTTCCTCTCGGCCTTCAGCCGGCCGAACGACGTGTTCGTCTACCCGAAGCCGCTGATCCCCACGAGCTTCTCGACGGAGACGATGGAGTTCTTCCTCCAATCGACCGGCGTGTTCGCGTCGGTGCTGAACAGCATCGCGGTCGCCGCCATCACGATCGTGCTCAGCCTCGCTCTCGGCGCTCCGGCCGGCTATGCCCTCGCGCGATTCACTTTCCGCGGGCGGCAGGGGTTCCAGCTGATCGTGCTGGCCACGAAGATGTTCCCGGTCGCGATCCTGTCGATCCCGCTCGCCGTGGCCTTCCTGCGGCTCGGCCTGTACGACAACATCGTCGGCGTCGCCCTTGTGCATACCTCGATGGCGCTGCCGTTCGTCATCCTCGTCACCGCCGGCGTGTTCGCCGGCGTGTCGAACGAGCTCGAGGAGGCCGCGATGACCCTCGGCTGCTCGCGCTTCACCGCGTTCCTGCGGGTCGCGTTGCCGCTCGCGCTGCCGGGCCTCGCGGCCGCCGCGATCTTCACGTTCGTGATCTCCTGGAACGAGGTCTTCGCCGCGTCGATCCTCACGCTCCGCCAGCGCACGCTCCCGGCCCTGGTCCTGTTCGCGCTTCAGCAGTCGCCGCTCTACTTCAAGTTCGCGGGCGGTTTCTTCATGGTCATGCCCGCGGTCGTGTTCATCTTCTTCATGCGGCGCTACCTATTGAACCTGTGGGGAGGGCGCTGATGGCGGGGATCCGCATCCAGAACCTCACCAAGGCCTACAGCAAGACCCCCGCGCTCCGCGATGTCAGCCTCGAAGTGAAGGACGGCGAGTTCCTCGTGCTGCTCGGCCCGTCCGGCTGCGGCAAGACGACGCTGCTCCGCTGTATCGCCGGGCTCGAGCACGTTGACGAGGGCAAGGTGTTCATCGGCGACCGCGATGTGACCGACCTTGCCCCGCGCGCGCGTGAGATCGCGATGGTGTTCCAGAGCTACGCGGTGTTCCCGCACATGACCGTTGGCGACAACATCGGGTTCGGTCTGCGGATGCACCGCCGGCCAAAGCCGGAGATCGAGCGTCGCGTGAAAGAGGGGGCGGCGCTCCTCCAGCTCGAGCGTTTCCTCGATCGGTATCCCGCACAGCTGTCCGGTGGTCAGCGGCAGCGCGTCGCGGTCGCGCGCGCGATCGTGATGGACGCACCGGTCCTGCTCATGGACGAGCCGCTCTCGAATCTCGACGCGCTCCTCCGGCTCCAGGCACGCGCCGACCTCAAGCGCCTCCACCGCGAGGTGCGCCGCACGACCGTCTACGTCACGCACGACCAGGTCGAGGCGATGAGCATGGGCGATCGGATCGCGGTGATGCGCGAGGGCGTGATCGAACAGTGCGAGCCGCCGATGCGCCTCTACGACCATCCCGCGTCGCAGTTCGTCGGAGGCTTCATCGGTTCGCCACCGATGAACTTCCTCGGCGGCGCGGTCGACGGCAATGCGTTCGTCGGCGACGGCTTCCGCCTGCCGCTCGATGGCAGCCGGCTCGAAGCGGGCCGCCAGCTGCTGCTCGGGATCCGCGCTGAGCAGATCGCGTTCGCCGACCACGGCCTACCCGCGAAGGTCATGGTCGTCGAGCCGCTCGGGTCGAATGCGCTCGTCACCGTGGTGGTCGGCAAGACGCCCGTGAAGGTCGAAGCACCGGTCGACACCGCGGTGCGTCCGGACCAGGATGTCCATCTCGCGTTCGATCTCGCGCACGTCCGCTGGATGGACGCGACCAGCGGCAACGCGGTGGACGCCTAGCCTGGGCCCGACGCGTCTCGACCCCAAACGTTCGTACAAACCGCTTGATGTCGGCAACGGCATCGTCTCGGGCACGGTCACGCCGAACGGTCGATGGCTATCGCTCGGGATCACTCATCGGGTCCACGGGCGTGTCGTGCTGAGCGATGCGGATGCCTTTCCAGACGATCAGCGACTCGAGCAAGGAGCCGTCCGCGCGTATCGAGCCAGCCTGGCGTCGCCCTCACGCAAAGGCTTCGGGCTCGCGCTCCTGGCATCCGGCGAGGCGGAGGCGTTCCTGGTCGAGGACTCGCTTCCGCTCGCGGTGCTCGACCATCCCGGTTACGCCCGCTTCGAGACGCTCACGTTGGCTCCGCGTGGCCGCACCGGCGCGCTGCAGATCGTCCGCGTCGCCGCGCACGAGCAGAACATCGGCGTCGGGATCGAGTGGCACGGCCGGATGCGCCTCGGCCGCGCCGCCTACACGCAGCTCACCCCCGGCGGCGCGCTGCCGGCGGCGCGGTCGAATACCACGACGGGCGAGGACGGGCAGCTCATCTGGTTCGATGACCGCGACCTCGGCGCGTCGGCCGCTATCGCGCTCCCAACACACGCGAACCTCCCGGCCGGGATGAGCCTGCCGTTCATCGTCGCGATCGCTTTCGGCGACACGCTCGAGGATGCGGTCCGCGAGACGGTCGTCCTCGCGGGTGAGGCTCACGATCTCGTCGGCGCTGAGGTGCGCGAACGTCGTTCGTGGTGGCAAGGTGTCGGCCGGGCGGCCGAGTCTGATCGCGCGATCCGCCGTGCCGCGGCCTATGCGCTCGACTGCGCAGCTGCGCGAGCCGGCGATGACCTCGTCGCGGTCTTGGCGGATCACGAGATCCTGCCGCTGGTCTGGACGCGTGACGCGTACTACGTCTGTCGCATGCTGCTCGAGCTCGCGCCGCATGACGAGCGTGTCCGCACGGTGGTGGACGGTTTCCTCCACTGGCTGTTCGACGCGGCGGAGCGGCCCGGTGGTTGGTGGCCGCGCGCGTCGCTCGCGAACGGCGTCGCGAAGGACCCGGTCTTTCAGCTCGATCAGCAGCTCTACCCATTCCTGCTGCTGGAGGACCACGCCCGGCTCACCGGAGAACCTGAGCTCGCCGACCGGTACGCGACGAGGCGCGACGAGATCATCCGCGCGTTGTTGGCGCGGCGCACCGCCTTCGGCCTCATCGCCGCTGACGAGACACCGGCGGACGACCCGAGCGAGCAGCCCTTCCACTTCTCGAGTCACGTGCTGCTGTGGCGCGTGCTGCGCGATCTCGACCCGCCTGCGGCGGCCGCTGTGCGCACCGCGACGCTGGCCCACTTCACCGATGCCGGGCGATTCGCCTATGCGGTCCGTGGCGCAAGCGCGGAGGGCGCGCGTCACTACCACGATGCGAACGACCTGCCGACCGTCTTCGCGCCGGGGTGGGGCTTCTGCGACGTAGACGATCCGGTGTGGCGCGCGACGCTGGAGTTCGCGTGGAGTCGCGACAACGACGGCTATTTCCCGGGCGAGCTCGGCGGGCTCGGATCGCTGCACACGCGGCATCCCTGGCCGCTCGGCGACCTGCAGGACATCGTCGTCGCGCGGCTCCTCGGCGACGCGGAGCGCGAGCGCCGCGGCTGGGAGCGCCTCGATCGGGTCGAGACCTGGGACGGCCTGCTGCCGGAGGCATACGACGAGACGACGGGCGCCGTCGCCTCACGTCACTGGTTCGCATGGCCCGCGGCGCTGCGCGCGCTGCTGGCCCTCGACCCTATGCTCAAGGCACCGTGACCGTAGAGCCGACATCCGATCGTGTCAGGCACGCGCTCGCGTTCCCGATCGAAACGCCGCGCCTCGTCATCCGCTCGTTCCAGATCGGCGACGCCGAGATGCTGCACGAACGCGTGTTCGGCGACGAGGAGACGATGCGTTTCATCCCTCGCGGCGCGTCGCCGTCGCTCGAGCGCACGCGCGGCGCGGTCGAGCGCTTCATCCGTCACGAACGCGAGCACGGCTTCGGCCTCTGGGCGGTCGAGCTGCGCGCGACCGGCGAGTTCATCGGTGACTGCGGCCTCGTGTACGTCGAAGGAAAAGGTCCGGAGGTCGAGGTCGCGTACCACCTCGCGAAGGAGTGGTGGGGCCGCGGCCTCGCGACCGAAGCCGCGCGCGCGTGCCTCGACTACGGCTTCCGCGAGCTCGGCCTGCGCGAGATCATCGCGATCTGCTTCCCCGAGCACGTCGCCTCCCGCCGCGTCATGGAGAAGGCCGGCATGCGCTACGTCGGTCCTGCCCGCTACTACGAGCTCGATCTCGTGAAGTACGTCGCGAATGACCGACGCTGAGCTCGACCGCGAGGTCCGCATCGCGATCGCGCGATCGATCAAGACCCGCGGAAAGATCCCGACGATCGCGGCCGTCGCCGCGGATATCGGCAAAGACCTCGCCGCGGTGGACGCCTCCTTCGCGCGGATGATCGAGGGCCACGTCTTCATCCCGGCGAAGGATTCGCACGAGATCTACGCCTACGACCCGTTCTGCGTCGGCCCCACGGACTTCTTCGTCACCGCGGCCGGTCGCGTGTGGTTCGGGATCTGCGCCTGGGACGCGCTCGGCATTCCCGCGGCGCTCGGCGAGCCGGGCGTCGTCGAGACGCACTGCGGCGACTGCGGCGAGTCGATCGTCGTCGAGGTGGACGCCGACGGTGCCACGGACGTCCAGACGTGGACGGTCATGCAGATCGGCGTGCCCGCTCGGGATTTCTGGAAGAACATCTACTTCACCTGATCGACGATCCTGTTCTTCCGGTCGGAGGAGCATGCCAAGCGCTGGAGCGAACGCGCGAAGCCGCCCGCGGCGACGATCCTCCCGATCGAGCAGGCCACGGCACTCGCGCACGCGTGGTTCAAGAACAAGCTCGACCCGGACTGGCGGCGATTCAACAACGACGAGGCCGAGGCGATATTCGACGACCTCGCGCTCGATCCGGAGTTCTGGCGGCTCAGCTGACATGACACGAAAGCCAGTCATCACGGTCATCGGCAAAAGCGCTCGCAATCCCGGAGACCCCGTGCCCGCGCGCGCGCTGCGGGCCGGCGAAGAGGTGGGGAAGCTGCTCGCGGAGCGCGGCGCGGTCGTGGTCACCGGCGGCCTCTCCGGCGTGATGGAGGCGGTAAGCCGCGGCGCGAAGAGCGCCGGCGGGCTGGTGATCGGGATCCTGCCCGGACTCGACAAACGCGACGCGAATGCGTACGTCGACGTCGCGATCACGACCGGCATGGGCTGGATGCGCAACACGCTCGTCGTCCGCGCCGCCGACGCGGTCATCATGATCAGCGGCGGGATCGGCACGCTGAACGAGCTGACCGTGGCCTACGAGGACAAGCCGACGGTCGTGCTCGAGGGCACCGGCGGCTGGTCCGATCGCATCCGCGACATCGCGTACCAGGGAAAGCATCTCGACGAGGCCGGGATCAACGAGATCCGTTTCGCGAAGACGCCCGCCGAAGCCGTCGACATCGCGCTCTCGCTCGCTCCGAGCGCGGAGACGGGCAAGGCCGTCGAGCGCGAATTCCGGAGCTGATACAAACCGTCTAGGCTCCCGCGCGTGGACGCCTTCGCGGTATTCGGGATCCAGACACTCTTCTCGTTCGTCGTCTTCGGTCTTCTCGCGTGGTGGTTCGTCTGGCCCTGGCTCCGATCGGTCGATCGCACCACGGCGTTCACGGCTCTGACCTTCATACATGCGCTGCGGCCCATCGGTGGCACGGTCCTGGTCGCGTCGGTCGCCGGTACGGCACTGCCGCGCGACTTCGCGGAGGAGGTCGCGTATGGCGACCTGGTCACCAGCCTGCTCGCCGTGATCACGCTGGTCGCGCTGCGCGGTCGCTGGGGCTTCGCGATCGCGCTCGTGTGGCTCACGAATGTCGTCGGCTTCGCCGACCTCGTGAACGCGCTCGTTGGCGGCGTGCGCTACGACATCGCCCGCCTCGGCATGGGCTCGTTCTGGTACGTCGTCACGATCCTGGTTCCCATCCTGTGGATCGCGCACGCTCTCGCCTTCGGGCTCCTGCTGCGGCGTCGCGAAAAGTAGACCGACTGCGTCCTTTTCGGAGTTGAGATGACCAAGAAGACCAACACGAAGAAGACAAGACCGAAGACGACCGCTCGGAAGAAGACCGGACCGATGAAGGCGACCCGGCCGAGCACCAAGGGACCGACCACGAAGAACCTCGATATCTACGGCGCGAAGCCGCTCCTCTGGTCGCGTGCTCTGAAGCAGCTCGCGGCCGGCGCCCCCGGAGGGTCGTATTGGCTCGCGACGACGAATCCCGACGGCCGCCCGCACGTCGCCGCCGTGGGCGCGCTCTGGGTCGACGGCAAGATCTATTTCACGAGCAGCATCCGTACCCGCAAGGGTCGGAATCTCGCAGCAAGACCCGACTGCGTCTGCTCGGTCTCGCTCACCGGCATCGATATCGTCCTCGAGGGAACGGCGATCCGTATCAGCGATCGGCCGACGCTCCTGCGCCTTGCGAAGCGCTACGCGGACCAGGGCTGGCCCGCGCGCGTCAGTGGCGATGCCTTCACCGCCGAATACAGCGCGCCGAGCGCCGGTCCGCCGCCGTGGAATCTGTACGTGCTCAGGCCGGCCATAGCTTTTGGCGTCGCCACCGCCGAGCCGTTCGGCGCGACCCGGTGGTCATTCCGCCCGACCTAGAGCGGTGGCGCGCCGATGGACGGCAGCATCGCTTCGGCCCACGCCGCCGCGGTCAGCAGACGCTCGTCGTCGCCAGGCGCGCCGACGAGCTGAAGTCCGAGCGGCAGCCGATGCGGGCCGAGACCGGTCGGGATCGTGATCGCCGGCGCGCCCACCAGCGACCACCGTGAGCAGAAGCGCGGATCGCCGGTCGTTTCGGGCGTCGGCGCCTCGCCGGTGGTGGGAGGCGTGAGGATCGCGTCGTAACCCGAGGCCCAGTCGAGGAAAGTCGCGACGAGCCGATCTCGCGCCGCGAGCGCCTCGGCGTAGACGCGGTGGTCGATCCGCGCTCCCTCGGCGAGCTGCGCTCGCGCGTACGCGCTCACGGTCTCGGGCCGGCGCGCGACTTTCGGAAGGACCGTCTGCCCGGCCTCGTAGAGCATCACCGTGCGCAGGATGCGCGGCGCATCGTCGAGACCCACCGGCGGCTCGGGCCACTCGACCGGTCCGCCGACCAGCGCGAGCGCATCGACGTCGGCCTGGAACCGCTCCCGCATGTCGTCCGAGGCCTGCTCCCACTCGCTCGTGCGCAGCGCCGCGAAGCGCGGCACGTGGTCGTCGTCGACGTGCGGCGCGCGCTCCGTTTCGCCGGCGAGGATCGCCGCGAATAGACCGGCGCTTCGCACGCTTCGCGCGAACACACCGACGTGATCGAGCGTGCGCGAGAACTCGAACGCGCCCTCGGTCGGGATGCGGCCCACGGTCGGCTTGAAGCCGACGACCCCACAGAATGCCGCAGGGCGGATCACGGAGCCGTTGGTCTGCGAACCGATCGCCGCCGGAACGACGCCCGCCGCGACCGCCGCCGCCGACCCCATCGACGAACCGCCTGGCGTGCGCGAGGGGTCCCAGGGATTCAGCGCGTGGCCTGGCGTCATGAACGCGAGCTCGGCCGTGACCGTCTTCCCCAGCACGATCGCGCCCGCGGCCTCGGCCGCGCTGACCGCGGGGCACGTGACGTCCGGCACGCGACCCGCGAACAGCGCGCTGCCGTTCTCGGTCGGGATCCCGGCCGTGTCGAAGATGTCCTTGACGCCGATCGGGATGCCTTCGAGCGGACCCACTGTGCCGCCCGAACGCCGGCGCTCATCGGAGGCCGCGGCGAGCCGCTGCGCTCGCGCGGCGTCGAGCCAGACGAAGGCGTGGATCTGCGGCTCGGTCTCGGCGTAGCGGCGCACCGCGCGCTCGATGAGCGCGGCGCTGGTCAGCGCGCGGGCTTCGAGCGCCTCGGCGAGGCCGACGAGATCCTCGGCGATGATCCGCATGACGCACGCATAGTGACGCGTGGCGTCCAGCCCTTGCGAAGACCGGGCAGGACGCCGCGGATCGTGCGGAAGCCGGCCTTCCGGAACATCGCCTGGGTGCCGAAGAAGGCGAAGTCGTCGTGCACGCGCTTGCCGTCGGCCCGCGGATGGGCTTCCACCGCCGGCGCGCCGCGTTTTCCGGCGTACTCGACCGCCGCGCGGATCATCGCGACCGCGACACCCTTGCCGCGGTAGCCGCGCCGGACCGTGATGCACGGGACGACCCAGGCCGCGACGTCGTCGACCGGCGGCGTCGCCTTCGAATTCGCGACGCGGGAGAAGTCGTAGCGCGGACCGAGCGAGATGAAACCGATCGGTTCCTTGCCCTCATACGCCACCAGACCGGCGGAGTTCTTCCGGCGCCGCGCGAGCTTCGCGAGCGCCTCGCGGCGCTTCGCCTCGGCCGTTCCGGGTCCGGTGTTGACGATCCCGAGCGCGCGCTGCTGCGCCGCGCTGTACCGCGGGAACAGATCCCAGCACGTTGAGCCCCAGGTACCCCGCGTCACCGTCTTCACGTCGTCGACGCGCGCGGCGGTCAGGGGTCTGATCGTCAGCTTGCCGTCGCGAGCTGTCGCCATCTCTTCTTCGTCAGTCTGCGCACTCGGCTCTCGGCCTGCTCGCGCCAGCGCTCGGAGCCGAGGCCCAGCTCGAGCAGCGTCTCGACCATCCGCAGGGCTCGCTCGACATCGGCACGGCGCTCCAGCTCCCGCGCGAACGCGAGCGCGAGCTTGACGCGCAGTGCGTTGTCGCCGTCGTAGTAGGCGCTTTCGTAGCAGGCGAAGGCCGCATCGAGCTCCCCGGTGCGTTCGAACGATCGGGCGAGCGCGTATGCCGCCGGCGCGTGGTCGGGCGCCCGCCCCGAGCGCGCGGCGCGCACCGCCACGGCGACGCGGTCCGCGATGCGCACCAGCGACACGATGTCTCGGGCGTTGTGCTCGAGGACCGGCGCGATGATCGCGGGGTCGCGCTTCCGCAGGTAGTGGAAGTACGCGTCGGGGATCAGCGAGCCCGGGATGTCGTTGATGCGACCCTCGTCGAAGAGCGACTCTTCGAGCTGCTTGAGCCCGGTGGAGCCGTACCGATCGCGCCAGAGACGTCGTGCGGGATGCAGAAGATCGAGGTGCGATTCGTCCACCGTGATCTCGCTGCGCAGCGTCATCACCCAACGCGTTCGCAGCAGCGGCAGGTCGAAGCTCTTGCCGTTGTAGGACGCGCAGGCGCGGAACGGCTCCAGTTCGACTTGCAGCGCTTCGACGAACGCGCGCTCGTAACCGATGTCGTGCAGCAGGTGCTGTCGCAGGACGAGCTCTCCGTCGCAGAAGTACGCGATGCCGAGCAGGAAGACATACGTTCCGGTCCCCCCAGCGAGACCGGTCGTCTCCGTGTCCAACCAAAGCACGTCCTGCCAGCGGGCCGGCGCATCACCCTTGAGGCCGAGGTGCGCGAT
>WNGI01002269.1_pt1 | contig 18362 bp, 15 predicted proteins | sample 5400621 | NCBI WGS metagenome assembly WNGI01 (sample SAMN13153374, study PRJNA577476) | soil metagenome | isolation source: 20 cm soil or saprolite under Garry oak tree replicate 1 | place: USA:California | collected 2016-06-15
GCATGTTCTCGCTGTTCGGCTCGGAGCGCAGGGCCCGCGCCGCCTCGGAGGCGTCGAGCGCGACGTCCGGCTTCAGCGCCTGGCGGGCCTCCTCCCGACTGAGGAAATCCACCGGCGTCTTCCGCAGCAACGGCAGCCCTTTGTCCTTGTCGCTCATGTCGGCTCCTTCACGCGTAGTGCGCTACGCCCGCCCCTCAGCGCAGCTTCCCGCCCGCCGGGGGAGCCGCCGCCGCGAAGCGACGCAACCGCTCCGCGTGGGGCAGCAGCTCGGCGACGCGGTCCCGCGCCGTGGCCTCGTTGGTCGCGATCACGTGGGCCAGCTCTGCGACCGCCTGCGCCAAGCGCTCCTCGGTGGGGAGGTCGCCGTATCCCTCGTTCATCACCACGAGATCCACCCGGCGCGTGTAGACGATGCCCTGCGGGTTCCCGTCGTTACGGCAGAGATGGACCCGGTGCGACCGCCCGCGCCGGTTCTGGAGCGTCACGACGCACGACCCGTCCTCGACCGGGCCGAGGGCGACGAGTCGCCATCCGTGCGCGACCATGGAGCCGGCGACGAGCGGGCTCACCAGATCCCAGGGCGGCGGCGACGAGATCGCCCCGGCGTCGGCGGGCGGCGGTTCGGCCGGCGGCGGGACCGCGTTCCGCCCGTCACGGTCGTCCGCAGGGTAATCCGTCGCCGCAACACTTCGTGCCGACGCAACCCGCAACCCAGCGGCACTCACCGTCAACGCCGCCGCAGCACCGACAGCGGTCTTGCCGATCAATTCGCGTCGCGAAAGCATCGTCGACCTCCTTCCACGTCCCGTGCTGATCGACACGTTCGTCATGTCCGCTCGCGTTCGCAGTGTCGTGACGAAGGCCCTCACTTACAGCGGAGCGTCGCGCCGCTGCCGTTGAAGATGCATGCCGGAATGAACGGCGGTGGACCCGGGAACGTCGCCTCGCCGCACTGGCCGGTCATGGCCTTCGGCGAATCGATCACCATGTCGGCCTTCACCGGGATCTTCGCCGGCGGTACCGCGTAGTTGCCGTTCCGTCCGCCGAGGCCGAACTTGAGGAGTCCGGGCGACCGGCTGGAGGAGTCCTGGATCACGATCTTGTTGATGCCGCTGATGAGCGGCGTCGACGTGCCGGAGTTCCGGTAGAGCCACTTGGTGTGGGTGGCATTCACCTTCCACCCGACCTTGGTGACCGAGTTGTACGGGCCGCCCGGGATCGTCGCGTCCAGCACCGTGCCGTTCATGTTGTCGTACACCACGATGCGCGCGCCCTTGGTGAGCGGATCGAGCGGCGGGTTGTACGGGTGCGGCAGGACCATCGAACCCTTGAACTTGAAGCGGTCGTCGCCGGGCGGGGTGTTCAGCCGGCCGATGGTCAGGTTCGGCTTGCTGATGGTGACCGGAACGATGTTGTTGCAGGGGTCGCATGCGTTCCCGACGCCGTCGCCGTCGTCGTCCTGCTGACCCGGGTTCGCGTCGTTCGGGCAATTGTCGGCGGCGTTGCAGAGACCGTCGCCGTCGGCGTCGGGACTGTGCGCATCGGCGGGGCACGTCGCACTACTGCCCGTGCAGTTCTCCGCGGGATCGCAGATCCCCGTCGACGCCCGGCACTCGACGCTCGCCGACTTGAAGCCGTCCACCGGGCATGCAGCGCTCGAGCCGGAGCAGCTCTCGGCGACGTCGCAGTCACCCGCCGCGGCCCGGCACACGAAGCCGGACGGACGGAGGGCATCGGCGGGACAGTTGTTGGAGGAGCCGTCGCAGCTCTCCGGCGCGTCGCAGCCACCGGTCGCCGCCCGGCATACGGCCGTGCTCTTCGCGTCGGCCGGACAGTTGACGCTCGAGCCGTTGCAGTTCTCGGCCAAATCGCAGACGCCGGCCGACGCACGGCACACGAAGCTCGCCGGCCGGACGGCGTCCGCCGGGCAATTCGGGCCCGAGCCGGTGCAGTTCTCGGCAACGTCGCACGCGCCGGCGGCGGCACGACACTCCGTGCCCGACGACACGAACCCGTCGTTCGGACACGCCGCGCTCGAGCCCGTACAGTTCTCCGCAACGTCGCAAGTGCCAGCCGCCGAGCGGCAGACGACGCTCGCGGACTGGAACCCGTCCGCGGGACAGCTCGAGCTCGTCCCGTCGCAGGTCTCGACGACGTCGCACGCGCCCGCCGCCGGACGGCAGGTCGTGCCCGCGGGCTGGACGCCGTCGGCCGGGCAGTCGGCGCTCGAGCCGGTACAGGTTTCGGTCGCGTCACACGTGTCTGCCGACGCTCGACAGACCGTGCCCGACGACTTGAACGTGTCGGGCGGACAGTTCGGTCCGGTGCCGTCGCACAACTCGCTGACGTCGCAGTCGCCGGCCACCGGCCGGCAGATGAAGGCGCCGCCGTTGCTCCCCTGGAACACGTCGGGCGGGCAGTCGACGCTCGTGCCGTCGCAGTTCTCGGCGATGTCGCACGGGCCGGCGGCGGCGCGGCACTGGGTGAGACTCGACATGACGCCGTCCGGTGGACAGTTATTGTTGGTCCCGTCGCAGTTCTCCGGCGCGTCGCAGACGCCGGCGGCGGCGCGACAGACCGCCGTACTCTTCGCGTCGTTGGGACAGGTACTGCTCGTCCCGGTGCAGCTCTCGGCCACGTCGCAGACCCCTCCCGCCGCGCGACAGACTGCCCCCGAGTTGCCGGGCGGGTGCTGACAGGTAGCGGCCGTGCCGTTGCACTGGTCGAGCGTGCACGGGTTACTGTCGGAGGTACACGCGGTACCGTTCGGTTTCTTCGCGTCCGCCGGGCAATTCGCGGAGTTGCCGGGACAGTTCTCCGCCAGGTCGCACTCGCCCGCGGCGGTGCGACAGACGGTACTCGACGACGATAAGCTATCCGCCGGGCAGCCGTTGGTCAGCCCATCGCAGGTCTCCGCCGGATCGCATGCGCCGGCGGACGCCCGGCATACAGTGCCGGCGGGACTCTTCCCATCGTTCGGACATTGCGCAGCCGTGCCGTCGCAGAACTCCGCCGGATCGCAGACGCCCGCCGATGCTCGACATTGGTTTCCGAAGAGGAACGTGTCGGGCGGACACTGGGCGCTCGTGCCGCTGCAATTCTCCTGGTGATCGCACGGGCCGGCGGCCGGACGGCAGACGAACGATCCGCCCTGGCTACCGAGGAACACGTCGTTCGGACATTCCCTGTTCGTGCCGTCGCACGTCTCGGCGATGTCGCACGGACCAGCGGGTCCACGGCAGAGGGTGCCGATGGTCGAGACGACACCGTTGGGACAGGCGCCGCTCGTGCCGGTGCAGACCTCCTGTGGGTCGCATGCCCCACCGGACGCACGGCACACCGTGCCGGCGCTGATCAGATGGCAGTTCGCGTCGCAGCACGAGCCGGGGTCACCGTTGCTGGAGCCCTGGTCGCACGTCTCCCCGAGGGACGAATCGGTCACCCCGTCGCCGCAGTAATGCAGCGTCACCGCGACGAAGTGGCCGTCGCCGGACTGTGTGCGCGACGGGCTGCCCGGGTAGCCGCAGGCGGTGCAGCCGCTCGTCGTGCCGGACGACTCGCCCTGGCGAACCGCCGCCTCGCACGAGTTGCTGCGGACCGACCCGTTCCACGTGAACGTAAGCGTGTGCGCCTTGGTCACCCCGTTGCTGGTGCCGTTGATCTGCCCCGTCGCGCTCTGGTTGAAGGGCACCTCGGCATCGCCGCCGCCGTTGCCGATAGAACCCGGGTCGGTGAGGCTGAGCGTTCCGGACGTGAGCGTCCCGCCCGTCTGGCTTCCCGTCGTCACGCTCGTGTCGGCGCTGCCGTCGCAGCCGGAGGCATCCGAGATGCGGTTGAGGTCACCGGTCCGGCGCGAGTCGACGGTGAGGAAGTACGCCCCGGGCGCCGTTACGCTGAACGATATGTTGTGTTGCGCGTTCCCGCTGGTGTCGTGGGTGCTGAAGACCCCGGTATCGGCATTGATGTTCCACGCGTAGCGGCTCGTGAACGTGATGCCGTTGCTCGGCGTCGAGAACGATACGGAGTTGCGACAGTCACCGTCGCCGCCGCCTCCTCCGCTACACGAGGCGCCCGCCGTGCTCTCCGACGGACTCGATATCTGCGCCGTCGCGCGTCCTCCCATGAAGACGATCGTCACCGCGAAGACCGCGAGGGCCTTCACGGTGCGACGCAACCCTGCTGAACGCATGGCACCTCCCCGGAGAACGTTGGCGTCCCGCTCTGTCTGCACGTCTGGCGCTGGATGGCCTGGTACCACACGCACTGTGCGGTTTGTCAAGCAAAAATCGAATAAATCGTTGCTGCGGACGTTGGATCCCCCTCGGACAGTCTGTGGAAAACTCCTGCGGCCGACCGCCGATCAGCCGTACGCCCGGCTGACGAACCAGAAGAGGCCGAGAGCCAGAACGGCCGCCGAGCCCGTCTCGATCACCGCACCGTAGAGCTCGCGACGCACCTGCACTACGCGAATCGCGGGCCAGACGAGCGCCACGACCCCGAGCTGGCCGAGCTCGACACCCGCGTTGAATCCGAAGAGCGCCGGCACGAGGCGCACGGTCGGAAGCCGCGCCTCCATCAATACCGCGGCGAATCCGAAACCGTGGACGAGACCGAACAAGAATGCGACCGCCCAGCGCAGCGCCTCCGGACGATCGACGCGGCCGAGCAGGCCGAAGTAGCAGAGCGCAAACAGCGCAACCCCGCCGAGTGCTGGGGCCGGCACCCTCCCCCACCCCGCCGCGGCGGCGATCGCGAGGAGTCCGAGCGCGACGGCCGCCGTCCATGGAACAACGAACGTTCGTTCGCCGCGCAGCCAGACGTTCTCGACGGCGACGAGCGCGACCGAGAGGCCGATGAGCGCCTCGACCGCAGGACGATCGGGATGAACCCAGCCGAGCACGGCGACGCCGAGCGTCAGGCTGTGACCGACGGTGAACCCCGTCACCAGGCGGGCGACGCCGCCGAGTCCCCCGCCGAGGAGCAGCAGGGCGACCAGGAAGGCGAGGTGATCGGCGCCGCCGAGGATGTGCTCGACCCCGAGCCGGACGTACGTGCCGACGGACGCGGATCCGGGGGCCGCGGGCGTCGCGCCCAGGAGCCAGCTCGGATCGCGCTCCGTGAGGACGCGCTCCGCGGGCCCAGCTCCGTCACGCGTGACGCGCGCGAAGTGCAGGTGGCCCGGCGCGACGTCGAGAAGGAGCGTGCTGCGGATGCCGAGCGCGCCCGCCGCCGGACAGCGAAGGCGCCATTCGTAGGCGAGTCGCCCCGGCGGCGCCGCGAGCGGTCGCGGCGCCCCGACCGCGGCGCAGGGCACGTCGCCCGCCACGAGCTCGAGATGGCGCGCCGCGTAGTCGCCGAACGCGGCGTCCCGGTCCGCACCCGCCGCCCATGGGAAACGGGACCCATCGAGCGCCGTGAGCCCGACGCTGACCACCGCGTCGCGTCCCCGGATGTCCCATGTCGAGTACGACGTCGTCCGATCGTGCGCCGCCGCCGGACCCGCGAGCGCGGCCAGGACGAGCGCGACCCGTCGCGCGCTCACGGCAGCGTCGCTGCCGTCTCGACGTCGCCCCGGCGTCTGAGCCCGTCGAGGTACGCCCGGAGGGCGCGCTCGCCGCGGCGGCGACGGAGCTCGGCCACGAGCTCCGCCCGCAGCTCGGCAGGCGGGACATCATCGTCGTCGCGCCGCTCGACCACCTGCAGCACGTGGTAGCCCGTCCGCGAGCGCACCGGGTCGCTCACGGTGCCGGGCGCGAGCGCGAGCGCCGCGCGGAGCGCCGTCGGTCCGAGGTAATCGAGCAGCTTCGCCGGCGGCAGCAGCGCGTCGGGCAGCGGCGCCAGCTCCGCGTCGCCGACGGCGTCCCGGACGGCGTCGAACGCCTCGCCGTGTCGCCAGCGCTCGGCCGCCTCCCGCCCGCGTGCAAGCGCCGGCGCGTCGTCGGCTGCCGTCGCCGCCCGGCACCACACCTGGCGCACGCGGAGCCGGCCCGGACGCCGCAGGAGATCAGGCCGCTCGCGGGAGAAGGCCTCGACGTCCGCTGGGCTCGGCTCCGGATCGGCGGACGCGGCGACCACCGTGTCGATGACCGCGGCCGTGAGATCCTTCCGCACGCGCGCGTCGCGGCGCGCGAGACCGAGCTCGAGCCCGCGCTCGACGAGGAGCTCCTCGTCGATGAGCCGGCCGAGCACCTGGCGCCGCATCTCGGCGTCGACCCCGTCACGCCGATCCGCGGCGAGCCCCGCGACGACGCGCCCGTACTCGTCGGCAGTGATGAGCTGACCGTTGACGCGCGCGACGGCGCCCGCCGGCAGCCCGCGCCCGCCGGTGCCGGCGTGGCCGACGAGGCCGGCGGCGGCGATGAGGACACCCGTCGCCGCCCCGAGTGCCAGGAGCGCGGTGCCGGGGCGTGAGCTCACCGTCGCACGTAGATCGGCGACGACCATGCGCGCTCCTCGTTGGGCGTCAGGCAGTCGTCGGCGTAGGGCGTCCGGTAGTCGCCGTAGCAGGGGTTCACCCGCGTGCAGTTCCCCTGGGCGTCGTACGTGCAGCGCAGGCCCGCGGCGTTCACCGCGGGGGTCGGCTCCTGAATCGCGCGGACGTAATAGATCGTGTCACGGCCGCCAGCGACGAAGTCGGGATCGTCGAACTCGACCGCGCAGCCCACCGGATCGGCCGGGCAGTCGTCGCGGCGCCACGGATCCTCGATGAGCCCGCGCACCGGCTCGCCGGCGCGTACCTGCGGGCGGATGCGGACCACCTCGACGCGTGTGATCCGGTGGCGGTCGTCGCCGGGGTTGTAGCACTCGCCTTTGCAGAGACGCTGGAGGCGCTCCGGCGCGAGCGCACCGAGCGCGTGCGCCGGACATCCGGGACGCTGCCGGAACGAGCCGACGGCGCGGACGCGAAAGTGCGGATTCGAATCGAGCCGCACCTCCGAGCCCATGGGCAGCGGCGTGTCTCCGGTCAACAGGTCGAACCAGAGGAGAATGCGCTCGCCGCTCGTGCCGTACACCTCCCGGCGCTTCAGCGCGGTCCAGATCGCATCGCGGTCGCGGCCCTCGGAGTGGACCGCGACGAGGCCGCCGGTCATGAAGAAGGAGGCCTGCCGCTCGAAGTCGAGGATCTGGAGGTTGCGAAGCGGGTTGTTGCCGCCCTGCGTCGTGATGTCGACAGGCACCGACTCGGGCGCCGGCTCGCTGTGCGGCACGATGCGCGCGAACCAGCTCGCGTCGCGCGGGCCCGCGGCCTCCGTCATGCCGTGGCGGGCGAACTCCTTGTACCCCGTTCCGGGGCGCGCGGAGTGGTTGTCGCTCGAGGCGATGAAGCCGAAGCGGAAACGGCGTGGACGCGCCGGATCGTCGAAGTTGGAGATCGCGAGCGCATACTGCACCGAGTTCCCGGGTCGCATGCTGAACGCGGGGTTGAAGCAGTCGCGGCACTGGCCGCAGTCCTTCCAGTCCTCGACAGTCGTGCCCGGCACCGTGAGCCGGCCACCGACGCCCGCGCGGAGATAGTTGATCTGCGCGGTGCGCACCCGACGCTCGCATTCGTCCGCGGGCGCGCTGTCACAGCGCGCGCGGATCAGCTCGCCCGCGCGCCAGCAGCAGGGCTCGTACGTCCGGGTCGGCGCCGGACAGACGGGGTTCCCCTGCGCGTCCCAGTCGATCGCCTTCCAGTCCCGGTACTCCTCCGAGTTGCCGTGGCCGGAGAAGACCTCGATGAGCGTCTGCCGCTCCGGATCGTCCTGCGCCGCGGTCAGCTGCTTGTCGAGCGTCGTCCCCGGCGGCGTGTAGAGCCCCCAGGTCGTGCCGTGCGGGATGACGATGGTGTCGAAGCCCCATTGCGCGAGCTTCTCGTACAGTTCCTGCGGCGTCTGCGCCGCCTCGTGACAGTCGGCGGGCAGCTGGCGCGTGTCGACGCCGGGCGGGCAGAGCGGCACGTCGCGCAGCTCCATCTGGAACTGCTGGAAGTCGAGGTAGCGCTGGCGGTTTGCCCAGTCGTGCAGGGGAAACTGGATGCGCTGCCAGAGGGGCGCCATGACGCGCATCGCGCCGATCAGCTGGCGGTTGAGCGCGCTGATCGGGCGCGTCGGCACGCGCGCATCGTCGGTGTCGTTGAAGATGACGTTCTTGTGGCCGTAGTGGTCCGCGGGCGTCGTGCCCACCTGGGTCCACTCCCAGCCGAGGAAGGCGACGGTATCGGGATCGTGCGGATCGCCCGCCACAGCGTTGCACTGCCGGATGGCCTCCTTCGTCTCCTGCCAGTGCTGCGGCGAGATCGCCTCGGCGTGGTCGTTGATGCTCCAAAAGTCGAGGCTCGAGCAGAAGCGGGCGAAGTCGCAGGCGTCAGCGGGCGGATGGACGCCTTCGCCCTGCAGCATCGGCAGGCTGGCGATGAAGGCGTCGGCGGAGAACGTCGTGTGGACGTGGAGGTCGCCGAAGAGGATCTGCTTCGCGGGCGGCGTCCCGGGCGCGAGCGCCGTCGCGGCGCGCGCTTCCTCCGGCGCGCGCGCGGCCACCACCGGCGGCGGCACACGCGCACGCGTCACCTCGCCGGGTCCCTGGTGCTCGCCACGCGCGCATGCGACGACCGCGACGAGCATTCCGAGCGCGAGCCGTCTCGACACTCCGCGTCCTCCCCGCGGACCCCGATCGGGTCAGCGGGCCCTGGTAGCACGCAGAAATTTTCACTGTCAAAGCACCGACGCCGCGCGGCCGACCCGCCGCGTCCGCTTGCTCGCGCGACGTGGTCCGCAGCACCTTGTCTTTGCACCGGGCATGCACTATGCCGCGCCGACGATGGCCCGGGACGTCCTCCGCACGCCGGATGACCGCTTCATGGGCTTACCGGGCTACGCCTTCGGCGCGCACTATCTCGAGGTCGACGGCCTCCGCATCCACCACCTCGACGAGGGACCGCAGACCGCCCCACCCGTCCTCCTCCTGCACGGTGAGCCGTCGTGGTCGTATCTCTACCGGAAGATGATCCCGCTCCTTGCCGCGGCAGGTTGCCGCGCCGTGGCACCCGATCTCGTCGGCTTCGGCCGCTCCGACAAACCGACCGCGCCCGACGACTACACCTACCAGCGCCACGTCGACTGGATGCGTGCCGTGCTCGAGCGTCTCGACCTCCGCGAGGTCACCCTCGTCTGCCAGGACTGGGGCGGGCTCATCGGGCTCAGACTCGTCGCCGAGCATCCGGAGCGCTTTGCCCGGGTGGTCGCCGCGAATACGTTCCTGCCGACGGGCGACCGCCCTGCGGGCCCGGCGTTCCTCGCCTGGCAGCGCTACTCCCAGGAGACCCCGGAGCTCCCCGTCGGACGTATCGTGCAGGGAGGCTGCGTCACGGAGCTGCCGGCGGCCGTCCTCGCGGCGTACGACGCCCCGTTTCCCGACGAGCACTACAAGGCCGGGCCGCGTCGCTTCCCGCTGCTCGTGCCAACGTCGCCCGACGACCCGGCGGCACCCGCCAACCGCCGGGCATGGCAGGCGCTCCGCCGGTGGGAGAAGCCGTTCCTCACCGCGTTCAGCGACTCCGATCCGATCACGCAGGGCGGCGACGTGCTCCTCCGCGAGGCGATCCCCGGCACGCGGGGGCAGCCGCATACGACCATCGCCCGCGCCGGTCACTTCCTCCAGGAGGACCGCGGCGAGGAGCTCGCCCGCGTCGTGATCGACTTCATCCGCCGCGGCGACGCGCGATAGACTCGCCGCCGTTGCTGAACGGCAAGAAGATCGTCGTCGTCATGCCGGCGTACAACGCCGCACGCACGCTGCGGCAGACGTACGACGACGTGATCGCGCAGGGCATCGTCGACCGGGTGATCGTCGTCGACGACGCGAGCCACGATGCGACGACGTCCATCGCGCGCACGCTGCCGGGCGTCCGATTACACACGCATCCCGTCAACCGCGGCTATGGCGCCAATCAGAAGACCTGCTACCGGCTCGCGCTCGAAGAGGGGGCGGACATCGTGATCATGGTCCACCCCGACTACCAGTACACGCCGCGTCTGATCCCCGCGATGGCGTCGCTCGTTGCGGGCGGTCTCTATCCGGTCGTCCTCGGCTCGCGCATCCTCGGCGGGCGCGCCCTGGCCGGCGGGATGCCGCTGTGGAAGTACGTCGGCAACCGTCTGCTGACGCTCACGCAGAACATCCTCTTCGGTGCCAAGCTGTCGGAGTATCACACGGGGTACCGCGCCTTCTCGCGCGACGTCCTCGCGCTCCTGCCGCTCGAGGCCAACTCCGACGATTTCGACTTCGACAGCGAGGTCCTCGCCGAGATTCTCTGGTTCGGCCACCTCATCGGCGAGGTGACGTGTCCGACCACGTACTTCCCCGAAGCGTCCTCGATCGGGCTCGGGGGGAGCGTTCGCTACGGGATCGGCTGCCTGCGAACCGCCGTCACCTATCGCCTCGCGCGGGCGGGCCTCGTCTCGTCCCGGCTCTTTCCGGCCAAAATGCGCCGGACCTTCCAAGAACACACTTGACCGCAGACCCGGAGATTGGGTTTCATCGCGGAGGAGCCGTTTGCCGCGATGGAGTGTTTCGATCTCGACACGCTGAACGACCGCATCCCCGCACATCGGGAAGGGTTCGGCGCTGCCGACCCGTTCCCGCACGTCGTGCTCGACGGACTGCTCCGCCCGGAGGTGGCCCAGGCGGTGGCGCACGAGTTCGATGCGCCGCCCGACGGCTGGACGTACCTCCAGCACTTCAACGAGCGGAAGATCACGCTGAACGACCGCGCGCGGATGGGGCCGGTCAGCCGGGCGGTGATCGCGGAGCTCCAGTCGCCGGCGTTCCTGGGCGCCCTCGAGCGGCTGTCGGGAATCGACGCCCTCATCGCCGACCCGGAGCTTGACGGGTCGGGGCTGCAGCAGACCATGCCCGGCGGGTTCCTGAACGTGCACACGGACTTCCTCGCCCACACCAAGCGGAAGACGTGGAGCCGCCGGCTGAACCTCCTTCTCTTCCTGAACGAGCGGTGGGACGAGTCCCATCGCGGCTGGCTCGAGTTCTGGGACGCGGGCGTGACCCGGTGTGTCCGGCGCATCGCGCCGGTGTTCAATCGTTGTGTCGTGTTCCAGACGAGCGCCGTGTCCTTCCACGGCGTCCCGGCCGGGGTCACGTGTCCCGTGGGGCAGTCGAGGAAGTCGATCGCGCTCTATTACTTCCGCGACGAGGGGCATCCGTGCCCCCTGCGGCCGACGCACTACGTCCCCCTGCCCGGCGACTCGGCGCTCCGCCGGGCCCTCATCCGCGCGGACGAGTGGCTCCTGTACGCCTATTCCGTCCTCAAGCGTCACACGCCGCTCAGCGACGCGATGGCGAGCAACATCCTGAAGCGCCTCTGAGCCCCTACGCGTTGCGGTGCCGTCGCGACTCACGGTAGTAGCTGACCGCCGCCGCGGCGACCGCGAACCGCGGCCGAATTCCAAGGGAGGAGCGAGATCGATGGCAGACGACAGACAGCAGCGACGTCAGGAGCTGGCCGCCACGCTCGAAGGCCGCTCGGACGAGGAAATCGCGCAGGGTGTGGTCGCACAGGGCGCCGACACCGTGCTCGACCAGATTTTCGCCGGCATGTGCGAGGCATTCCTGCCCGCCAAGGCCGGCAGCCAGAGCGCCGTCATCCAATACGACGTCAACGTCGGCGGGACGGTGCACACCTACCAGCTGAAGATCGCCGGCGGGAAGTGCGAGCTCGCGAAGGGCCCGTCCGGGCCCGCGCGGGTCACGCTCGCGATCCAGGCGGCGGACTTCCTGCGCCTGGTGACGGGCAAGCTGAACGGCATGCAGGCCTTCATGACCGGCAAGCTGAAGCTCACGGGCGACATGATGTTCGCCCAGGTCATGCAGGGCTGGTTCGAGCAGTGAGCACGGCGAAAGTCGGCGCGATCGAGCTCTACTACGAGGAGCAGGGGAGCGGCGACCCGCTCCTCCTCATCATGGGGCTCGCCGCCGACTCTCGCGCGTGGCTGTTCCAGGTCCCCGATTTTGCCCGCCGCTACCGCACCATCGCGTTCGACAACCGGGGCGTCGGCCGGAGCTCGAAGCCGGCGGGCCCGTACACGATCCACGAGATGGCCGACGACGCGGCGGGCTTGCTCGACGCGCTCGACGTCACGCGCGTGCACGTCGTCGGCGTCTCGATGGGCGGCATGATCGCGCAGGAGCTGGCACTCCGCCACCCGCGCCGCGTCCGGAGCCTCGTGCTCGCCTGCACGTTTCCGGAGCCGGATTCCGACGTCGAGCGGCAGCAACAGTTCTCGGTGTCGCAGTTCGGAGGCCAGATCACCGCAACCGGCGAGATGCAGCTCGACGTCCAGGCGCTCGACCCGCTGCAGTTCTTCCAGCACCTGCTGCCGCGGGTCTTCAATCAGTCCTTCATCGACCGCGAGCTGCCGAAGCTCATCCAGCTCTTCTCCGGCGCGCTCGAGTACGGCTTCAGCCTGGAAGCGATCCTCGGCCAGGTGCACGCGGTCATGAGCCACCGGACGACCGACCGGCTGCACCAGATCACCACGCCGACGCTCGTCCTCACCGGTGACGCGGACCTCCTCGTGCCGTCCGCCAACTCCGACACCCTCGCCCGTCACATCCCGGGCGCGAAGCTCGTCAAGGTTTCCGGCGGGAGCCACGGGTTCAACTTCGAGACGCCCGACGTCTTCAATCGCCACGTGCTCGACTTCCTCGCCGGAGTGGGTTGAAAGGCACAGAGGCCGCCGGAGTCGCCTCCGACGGCCTCATTCGCGTTCAGGCTCCCCGGGCCGGACTCGAACCAGCGACCAATCGGTTACACCCGGTCCCGCCGTTTCCGACGGGGGTGGACTATCTCATCACCATGGGCTGCTGCAGCAGCCGGTAGGTGGCGGGCGCTCGTGGGGAGATTATTCTTCCGTCACTCCCTAGTCTCTGCACCTTCCCTCCGCCCTTCGCTCTCGGAAGGCTTGGCTCAGGGTTCCCGTATGCGCGCGGCACGTAGGCTTCCCTGAATTCACCCGCTTTTCACTCACCGGTTTCCCGATGAGGCTGCGCTGAACACAGCCGATCGCTCTACCAACTGAGCTACCGGGGAACGCCGGACCTATAACGAAACTCGCCGGTCCGCGCAAACCTCTCACATCTCACGGCGGCCCTCGAGCGCCCGGCCGACGGTCATGACGTCGGCATACTCGAGGTCGCCGCCCACCGGGATGCCGTGCGCGATGCGCGTCACCCGGATGCCGAGCGGCTTCAGGAGCTTCGCCAGGTAGAGGGCCGTCGCCTCCCCTTCGGCCGTCGGATTGGTGGCGAGGATCACCTCGCGGACCTCCTGCCCACCGAGCCGCGCCAGCAGCGGCTGGATCTTGAGCTCGTCCGGACCGATGCCTTCGAGCGGCGCGAGCGTCCCGTGCAATACGTGGTAGCGTCCCCGGAACCCGTCAGCGCGCTCGACGGCCAGCAGATCGGCCGGCTCCTCCACCACGCAGATCGTCTCGGCGCTCCGCCGCGGATCGGTACAGATCGGGCACGGGTCGCTCTCGGTGAGCGCGAAGCAGAGCGAGCAGAGACGCGTCTCGTCCTTCACGGCGACGAGCGCGTCGGCGAGGGCCTGGGCGTATTGCCGGTCCGCGCGCAGCACGTGGAACGCGAGGCGGGCGGCGGTCTTCTCCCCGATGCCGGGCAGCTTCGTCAGCTGCTCGATCAGCCGGGTCATCGACGGGGGCTGGGCCATCCCGGCGGCTTCAGGGCATCCCGGGCAGCTTGATGCCGAGCCCGAGGCCGCCGGCCACCTTGCCCATCTCGTCGGCCATCAGCTTCTGCGCGGCGCGAATGCCCTCGTTGACCGCCGCGACGATCAGGTCCTGCAGCATCTCGACGTCGGGCGACTCGAGCAGCGAGGGCTCGATCCGGATCTGGACCAGCTCGAGCTTCCCGTTGATGACCGCCGTCACCATGCCGCCGCCCGCGCTCGCCTCGACGGTGCGGGCGCCGATCTCCTGCTGCACGGAGGCGAGCTTCTCCTGGAGCTGCTGCGCCTGCCGGAAGAGCCCTCCGATGTCGAATCCCTTGCTCACGGGCCGCTCCTTTCAGCGCTCGCGGCGATCGCGCACCCCGCGCACCTCGCCACCGAAGATCTCGACCGCCGCCTGGACCAGCGGATCCGCGAGCGTCGCCTCCGTCTTCCGGCGGGCGCGGCCGAGGGGCGTGTCCGCCGCCTGCTCGGCGGGCACGGGGCCGATCTCCACGCGCAGCTCGCGACCCCAGATCTTGCCCGCGATCGCCCCGAGCCGTGCGAGCGTCTCGGGCCGGCCGATGTCGCGCCGCATCGCCTCGTTGTCGATGCCGATCCGGATCGACGCGTCGTCGGCACCAACCAGCTTCCCGGTGGCGAGCGCCAGGTAGAGCGAGACCTTGTCGTCGCGGACGCGCGCGAGGAACTGCTCCCAGAGCCCCTCGCCGGCCGGGGCCGCCACGCGTTCCGGCCCGGACGGTGCCGCCGAATCGCTCGCGGGGCTGCCCGCGCCGAGGGCCTCGAGCCGGCGGAGAATGTCGTCGACGGGAAGCAGTGGTGGCAAGGTGGCGAGCCGCAGCACCGCCATCTCGAGCACGAGCTGGGGATCGACGGTCCGCGCCGGCGCCGCCAGCGTCTCGTCGGCCTCGAGCAGCAGCCGGAAGAAGCGCTGCAGGTCGTCGGCCGAGCGCCGCTCCGCCTGGACGCGCAGCGCCTCCGCCTCCGCTTCGGGCAGCTCCGCCAGCAGCTGCGCGTCGCCCGTCACCCGGAGAACCGTGAGGTTCCGGAAATGATCGAGCAGGTCGCGACAGAACCGCTGCGGATCGTAGCCGTGGGCGTGCAGCGAAGCGAGATCGCGGACGCACGCGCCGCCGTCGCTCGCGAGCACGTGCTCGGCGACGGCGAGCACGAGGCGCCGATCGGCGGCGCCGAGGATCTCACGCACCGTCTGCACGTCGGTGACCGCCCCACCCGCGGCCAGCACCTGGTCGAGCAGCGACTGCGCGTCGCGCAGGCTGCCGTCGGCCTCGCGCGCCACGAGCGCGAGCGCATCGTCGGACACCGCGATCCCCTCGGCCTGGGCCACCTTCTTCAGGTGTGCCAGCAGCTCCCCGAGCCCGATGCGCCGGAGGTCGTAGCGCTGGCAGCGCGAGAGGACCGTCGCCAGCACCTTGTGCGGGTCGGTCGTGGCGAAGATGAACTTCACGTGCGGCGGCGGCTCCTCGAGGGTCTTCAGGAGCGCGTTGAAGGAATGCTGCGACAGCATGTGGACTTCGTCGATGATGAAGATCTTGAAGCGGCTCCGGATGGGCTGGTGCGCGACCGTCTCCATCAGGTCGCGCATCTTGTCGACCTGCGTGTGCGACGCGCCGTCGATCTCGAGCACGTCGAACGCCCGCCCCTCGGCGATCTCGCGACAGTTCGCGCACTCGTTGCACGGCTCCTGGCTGACACCGCGCTCGCAGTTGAGCGCCTTGGCGAGGAGCCGGGCCGTCGTGGTCTTGCCAACGCCGCGGGGGCCGGCGAAGAGGAACGCATGGGCGATGCGGCCCACGGCGATCGCCGCCTGCAGGGTCCGCGTCACGTGCTCCTGCCCGACGACCTCGGCGAAGCGCTGGGGTCGGAGCCGGCGGGCGAGGACCTGGTACGTCATCGGCGGGAGACCACCGCGCGGCGTCCGACGGTGGCGGCTAGGGTACCCTGCGGCACAGAGAGACAGTCGGTACCGCTGCTTCCTTCCGGACCTGACGGGGTTCGCGACGCTCTCTTGCGCAGGACCTAACCACCACCGCCCGGCGCCCCACGGAGGTGAGCGGAAGAGTAGCCGGCCTGGGGAAGAGGCGCAAGGCGACGCGCGCGAAACGAGCGGAGAGGGAGGGATTCGAACCCTCGGTACCTTGTGGGTACACACGCTCTCCAGGCGTGCCCCTTCGGCCGCTCGGGCACCTCTCCGGGTGCGCCACGGTCGCAAAAGTCGACGGCGCGCGCAAGCGAACGTCCTCTGCAGTAGCGGGTTTCGCCGCAGCGCCGGTTGCCGGCCCGCGGGACGACGTCGTAGTCTCCGCCCGTGTCGCGCTGGGCATTCCTGATCGCGTTGCCGCTCGCGTTCGCCGCGTCGTGGGCGCCGAACGACCGCGCGCGCGCCGGCGACGAGCCGCGCGTCATCGAGTACCACAACGATCGCGTGACCGTACGCGTTCACGGGGTACCCGTCCGCGAGATCCTCGAGGAGATCGCGCGGCAGGGCGGGGCCGACATCCGGGGCGAGGTTCGCCGGCCGCGCGCCGTGAGCGTCGAGTTCGAGGACATCCTCCTGACCGACGCCCTCGGCCGGCTGCTCGGCGAGCAGAACTTCACGCTGACGTACGACGACACGGGGGGGCTGCGCGCCGTCGAGCTTCTCGGCGGCCCCGAAGCGGCGGTGGCGAAGCACGATGAGAACGCGCCCGGCACGAAGGCGGGGGACAAGAAGTGGAAGTGGCCGCCGACCGAAGAGGCCCGGCACGCCCTCGAGAACCTCGAGACGTTCGCGCGGCGCCCCGATCCGATCCGGGTGACCGGCCGCCTCGCCGATGCGCTCACCCGCAGACGCGGAGCGCGCTCGTGACGGCCATCGACGCGTTCGAGGACCAGCGGCTGCTGACGGTCGTGAACGAAACGGCGCGCGACCCGGAGCACGCCGAGCTCTTCGTCGCACGGATCGCCCGCAGCGCGCAGCAGAGCGAGATCCGGGCACGCGCCGGCGCCGTGCTGCAGCAGTTGCGGGAGCAGCGCGCCCGCGCGACCGCCCAGAATGGCGGGACCTAACCGCGCCCCGCTGAAAGTCACGCGACGGATCGCGCTCCTGCTCTGTGCGATCGCGAGCTGCACGTCGTGCAACGCGCCGGCCGGTCGCACCATCCGAAAGCGCCACATCGGGAAGCTGCCGGCGAGCCTCGTCCACGGCCTGGTCGAGTTCGCCGACGACGGCGAGACCTACGCCATCACCGTCAAAGACGCGGTGGGACAGCACGTCGTGGTCGGCAGCAAGAACGAGCCGAGCCACGAAGGCTGCACGATGTTGCAGTTCGCGCCACACTCGCAGCGCCTCTTCTACTGGATCGGGGACCGCGTCGACGGCCGCCGCCAGCTCGCCATCGTCGCCGCCGGCCAGACGATCCCGGCGAACGTCCGCCAGCCCGAGCGCATCTCGTTCAGCAAGGACGGCGGGCGTTGGGCCACCGCGGTGCGCGCCGAGGAGGGCGAGGGCCGGTTGGGGCACGTGATCGTGCTCGCCGACGGGCGCGAGGTGGGGCGCTACGCGGACACCACCGTGCCGGCCTTCAGCGCGGACGGCCGGCATCTCGCGTATCTCGCCGCCGACGACGAGGGGAAGGTGAAGCTCGTCGTCGACGGGAAGGAGCGAGATCCCTACGAGACTCCCGAGACGAGCTGCCTCCCGGCATCGGCAGCGGCGAACGACGGATGGACGCTCCGCCGACTGCTCGGCGCCCGGTACCTGAGCGACGGGAGCCTGGTGACGGTCGCGCACGATCGGCAGGGATGGGCGGTGTGGCGGGACACGCGGCGGCTCGCATCGTACCCCAACAACACGCCGACGTCGGAGTCGGGCATCATCGCGACGCTCGGCCCGGAATGCATGCGGTCGCCGTCGATCATAGCGACGTCGCTGTCGACGCCCGACAAAGCGGCCGTGACGTTCTGGTGGGAGCGTCTCAGGGGACCGGAGGAGCGCTGGCGCGTCGTGCGCGACGGCACGGCCGTCGACAGCGTCGTGTGCGGGAAGTTCACCGATCCAGACCCACCGTATCTCTCGCCCGACGGACGACACTACGCGTACTCGTGCTTCCTGACCGAGCGCGGAAAGGAATCGCACCGGCGGCTCGTCGTGGACGGTCGCACCTACGGTCCGTACCCCGACGCGTGCAACGCAACCTTTTCCGACGACGACGCGCACGTTGCCTACGCCGTGTCCGACGGCACAACGGGACAGCCGTGGTCCATCTACGTCGACGGCAGGCCGGTCACACGCAAGTACGGCGCCATGTGGCCGCCGCGGTTCACGCCGGACGGTAAGCACGTCGCGTGGGAGGCAAAGCGCCAGGAACACGCCGCGGGCGGCGTGCTGGGCGTCGATCGGCGGGAAATCGTCTCGTTCGACGGCGTCGTGTGGGGACCTGAGTTTCCGCTGTCGGGCCGTGTGTCGTGGGTGATTCGACGCGGCCGGAAGCTCCTGCGTCTGGACGTCCCTCTGCCGTGATCCAAGGGTCCTTTTTTTCTGGACACCGCGATTCCCGCCAGCGTAGAAAGGCGCCGATGCGGCGCGCGCCCGCCCGGTGGCTGATGGGATTGGTCACCG
>WNGI01005667.1_pt1 | contig 18360 bp, 14 predicted proteins | sample 5400621 | NCBI WGS metagenome assembly WNGI01 (sample SAMN13153374, study PRJNA577476) | soil metagenome | isolation source: 20 cm soil or saprolite under Garry oak tree replicate 1 | place: USA:California | collected 2016-06-15
CGCGGCGAGCACGTCGAGATCCTGACCTTCGTCGGCAACACCGTCGACTCGGAACTGTCCGGCAACATGATCGATCTGTGTCCCGTCGGCGCGCTGACCTCGAAGCCCTTCAGGTACCTGGCGCGGACCTGGGAGCTCGCCCGCCGCCGGTCGATCGCGCCGCACGACGGCCTCGGCAGCAACCTGATCGTGCAGGTGAAGAACGATCGTGTCATGCGCGTGGTTCCGCAGGAAAACGAGGCGATCAACGACTGCTGGCTTTCCGATCGCGACCGGTTTTCGTATGAAGGTCTGAACGCCGAGAGCCGTCTCTTGAAGCCGATGGTCAAGCGCGAGGGCGCGTGGCGCGAGACGGACTGGCAGACCGCGCTTGAATACGTAGTGAGCGGACTCCAGCGCGTGCGTGAGCAGCATGGAGGCGCGCGAATTGGCACACTTCTCTCGCCGCACTCGACGCTCGAGGAGCTGTATCTCGCGCAGAAGCTGGCGCGGGGCTTGGGCAGCGACAACATCGACTTCCGTCTCCGGCAGTCGGATTTCACCGCCGATGCGGTGTCCGGGGGAAAACCGGGTCCCATACCCTGGCTCGGCATGTCGATCGCTGAATTTGCCGCGCTCGACCGCGTGCTGGTCGTCGGCAGCTTCCTGCGCAAGGATCACCCGCTGCTTGCGGAGCGCCTGCGCCAGTCGGTGAAACATGGCGCGCAGGTTTCCATTCTGCATTCCGCGGCTGACGAGCTGCTGATTACGCTCGCGCACCAATCATTGGTCGCACCTTCGCGTCTCCCACGAGCACTGGCCGAGATCGTCGTTGCCGCGGCAGCCGCCGCAGGTAGGCCGCTGCCGGCGGCGCTTGCCGGAATCGAGGCCTCCGACGTCGCGAAGGCAATTGCCGCGAGCTTGGCGGGAGAGGCCGGCGCGGATGGCAAAAGCGCTGACAAAGGCGCTCGCAAAGGCGGCAAAGGCGTTTTCCTCGGCAACTTTGCGCAGCAGCATCCGCAAGCGGCGCAGCTGCACGCACTGGCACAGTCTCTGGCCGAGCTGACCGGCGCGCGGCTGGGGTTTCTGACCGAGGCAGCGAACTCGGTCGGCGGCTATCTTGCCTCCGCGTTGCCGAGCGCTGACGGGTTGAATGCGGCGACGATGCTGGGTGCCGGAGACGGCGTTCCTCCAAAGGCATTCCTGCTCCTGCACGCCGAGCCGGAGCTGGATATGGCCGATCCGGCACGGGCTAGGGCGGCGCTTGCCGCTGCCGAATTCGTCGTTGCGCTCTCGCCCTTCAAGCACGGCGCGGTCGATTACGCCGACGTGATACTGCCGGTTGCGCCCTTTGCCGAGACCGCAGGCACCTTCGTCAACTGCGAGGGCCGTGCTCAAGAATTTACTGCCGTGGTGTTGCCGCTTGGCTTGGCACGTCCGGTGTGGAAAGTCTTGCGGATGTTGGGATCGATGCTCGGTCTCGCCGGCTTCGGCTACGACAGCATCGAAGCGGTGCGCCGCGAGCTGCCATCGCAGGACGGCGTCGCCGCGCGGTTGTCCAACGCGACACAGACCGCGATCGACGCGCGCGTGGCGGCTGATGCCGATCGCGGCGACGGCAGTGTGCGCGGGGCAGAGCGCGTCGCCGACGTTCCCATTTATTTTACCGATCCGCTGGTTCGTCGCGCCCCATCGCTGCAGAAGACACGCGACGCTCAGGCGCCGCTCGCGCGCGTCAACGCATCGATGCTGGCCGCGCTCAAGCTCACCGACGGCGGTGCGGCGCGCGTGCGTCAGGCGGGGGGCGAGGCAATGATGAAAATCGCGGTTGACGCGAGCGTGCCCGACGGATGCGTGCGCGTCGCGGCGGCGCACGCGAGCACCAGCATGCTCGGTCCCATGTTCGGTCCGATCGGCGTGGAGCCCGTGTGATGGATGAGCTGTTGCTGCCCGCGCAGCGCCTGTTCGGTGCCGCCTGGCCCACGGTCTGGACATTGGCGAAGATCATCGCCATCACCGTTCCGCTGATCTTATGCGTCGCCTATCTGACGCTCGCCGAGCGCAAGATCATCGGCTGGATGCAGGTGCGCATCGGCCCCAATCGCGTTGGCCCGCTGGGTCTGCTGCAGCCGTTCGCCGACGTTTTCAAGCTCATCTTCAAGGAAATCGTCGTTCCGACCGGCGCCAGCCGAACGCTGTTCTTCGTCGCGCCGGTCCTCTCGATTGGTCCGGCCCTCGCGGCATGGGCGGTGATCCCGTTCGACGACGGCCTCGTTCTCGCCAACGTCAACGCCGGTTTGCTCTACATCCTCGCCATGACCTCGGTCGGCGTCTACGGCGTGATTCTCGCCGGATGGGCGTCGAACTCCAAGTACGCGTTTCTCGGCTGCCTGCGCTCGGCCGCGCAGATCGTTTCCTATGAAATCGCGATGGGCTTCGCGCTGGTCGGCGTGCTCATGGCGGCGTCGAGCTTGAACATCAGCGACATCGTCCGCAACCAATCGGGCGGGTTGTCGCACTGGTACATCTGGCCCCTGTTTCCGCTGTTCGTGGTCTATCTCGTGTCAGGCATCGCCGAGACCAACCGCCATCCATTCGACGTCGCGGAAGGTGAATCCGAGATCGTCGCCGGATTTCACGTCGAGTATTCGGGCGTGGCGTTCGCGGTGTTTTTCCTGGCCGAGTACATGAACATGATCCTGATCTCGGCGCTGGCCTCGATCATGTTCCTGGGCGGGTGGCTCTCTCCGTGGCCGACCATCCCCGACGGCCTGCCTTGGCTGCTGCTCAAGATGTGCGCGGTGCTGTTCATCTTTCTCTGGATACGGGCGACGTTTCCGCGCTACCGCTACGACCAGATCATGCGCCTGGGCTGGAAGGTGTTCATTCCGATCACGCTGGTGTGGATCGTGTTTCTCGGCGCGATGATGCAGACGCGCTGGGCGTATCTGTTTCACTAGGGCCTTAACAAGTCGTAGCTACTCGACTGAGGAAACAGCCATGCTTCAAAGAGTGCGCGATTTCTTCAACACCTGGCTGCTGATCGAGCTTGGGAAAGGGCTGTGGGTGACCCTCGGCAACATGTTCGCGCGCAAGGTCACCGTGCATTGGCCGGAGGAAAAGACGCCGCAGAGCGGACGCTTTCGCGGCTTGCACGCGCTGCGCCGCTATCCCAACGGCGAGGAGCGCTGCATCGCCTGCAAACTGTGCGAAGCGGTCTGTCCGGCGCTGGCGATCACCATCGAATCGGAGCAGCGCGACGACGGCACCCGGCGCACCACCCGCTACGACATCGACCTTACCAAGTGCATATTCTGCGGCTTTTGCGAGGAAAGCTGCCCGGTCGATTCCATCGTCGAGACCCGCATTCTGGAATACCACGGCGAAAAGCGCGGCGACCTGATCTACACCAAGGAAATGCTGCTGGCGGTCGGCGACCGTTACGAAGCACAGATCGCCGCCGATCGGGCCGATGACGCGCGCTATCGATGACTGCCCAGACCGTCATTTTCTACGCCTTCGCCGCCATCCTCGTGTTCGCGGCGCTGCGCGTGATCACCAGCCGCAATCCGGTCCATTCGGCGTTGTGGCTGGTGCTGTCTTTTTTCAGCTCCGCCGGCGTGTGGATGCTGCTGCGCGCGGAGTTCCTGGCCATTGCGCTGGTGCTGGTTTACGTCGGCGCGGTGATGGTGCTGTTTTTGTTCGTGGTGATGATGCTGGACGTCAATTTCGACAAGATGCGCGAGGGATTTCGAGGTTACATCCCGGTCGGCGCGACCGTCGGCTTGCTGATTCTTGTCGAGATGGCGCTGGTGCTGATCGGCGGGTACCTGCCGGCGGGCGCGACGCCGAGTCCCGGCCAGACCGGGCCCGGTTACAGCAATACCGGCGCGCTGGGACGGCAGATCTACACCGACTACGCTTTCCCGTTCGAGATCGCGGCGGTGATTCTTCTGGTCGCGATCATCGCCGCCATCGCGCTTACGCATCGCACGCGGCGGGAGACGAAATATCAGAATCCGAACGAGCAGGTCAAGGTCCGTCGCGCCGACAGGCTTCGGATCATCGATATGCCGGTCGAGAAAAAGGAATGATGAGCGGGCAACTGGTCCGGTCGATGTAGCACGGCTCCGCTTGCCGCCGGACATCTGTGGGGGGTTTCGACTTGTCGCTGCTTTCGCAACCGACGCTGTCGCATTATCTGGTGCTGGGGGCGATTCTGTTCGCCATCAGCGTCATCGGCATCTTTCTCAACCGGCGCAATGTCATTATCATGCTGATGGCGATCGAGCTCATGCTGCTCGCCGTCAATCTCAACTTCATCGCGTTCTCGTACTATCTCGACGATACCGCAGGCCAGATTTTCGTCTTTTTCATTCTCACCGTAGCGGCGGCCGAGTCGGCGATCGGACTCGCGATCCTGGTGCTTCTGTTCCGTAGCGTGGGCTCGATCGATGTCGAGGACCTGAGGACGCTCCGTGGCTGAGCAGTTCGAAATGGCGGTCGCTTGTTTTGATGGGGCGCGCCCATGAGCATGCAGCAGCTCTATCTGCTCATTGCGCTTAGCCCGCTTGCCGGGTCGATCGTTGTCGGGCTTTGGGGCGCGAAGCTCGGCCGCGCCGCATCGCACTGGATCTGCATACTCGGCGTCGCGGCTTCGTTCGTCGGGTCGGGATTTGTTCTTCGCGATGTGCTCGCCGGCAACGCGTTCAACGGCGATATTTATGTCTGGATGACGTCTGGCAACGTCAAGTTCGCGATCGGGTTCCTGATCGACCCCCTGACCGCGCTGATGATGGTCGTCGTGACCTTCGTCTCGCTGATGGTGCACATCTACACCGTCGGGTTTGATGCTGGTGATGGCCAACAACTTCCTGCAGCTCTTCTTCGGCTGGGAGGCGGTCGGCTTGGTCTCCTACCTGCTGATCGGCTTCTGGTTTACCCGGCCGACCGCCATTTACGCGAACCTGAAGGCGTTTCTCGCCAACCGCGTCGGCGACTTCGGCTTCGTCCTGGGTATCGGGCTCATCGTTGCCTTTTTCGGGTCGCTCGACTACGCGACGGTGTTCGGTACCGCGCCGAAGCTCGCGACCACGGTGCTCGATGTGGGAGCCGGGGCGCCGTGGCCGCTGCTGACCGCCATCTGCATCGCGCTATTCGTCGGCGCCATGGGCAAGAGCGCGCAGTTTCCTCTGCACGTGTGGCTGCCGGACTCGATGGAAGGTCCGACGCCGATCTCGGCGCTGATCCATGCGGCGACGATGGTGACCGCAGGCATCTTCATGGTCGCGCGCATGAGCCCGTTATTCGAGCTGTCCGACACGGCGCTGTCGTTCGTGACCGTCATCGGCGCGACGACGGCGCTATTCATGGCGCTGCTGGGCATCGTCCAGAACGACATCAAGCGCGTGATCGCCTACTCGACGATGTCGCAGGATCTTCGCAAGATGGGGGGCTTAAGGCGCTACATGCCGGTCACCTACGCAACGATGTGGGTCGGAGCGCTGGCGCTGGCGGGGATTCCGCCTTTTGCCGGATTCTTTTCCAAGGACGCCATCATCGAGGCGGTGCAGTTGTCGTCGGTGGGCGGCCATGGCTACGCGCAATTCGCGGTCACGGCGGCCGTGTTTCTGACCGCGCTCTACACCTTCCGCATGTTGTTTCTCGCTTTTCATGGCGAGGAGCGCTTCGGTCATTCCGAGTCGGCGCATATCGATCATGCCGATGCCAAGGAAGCGCATGACGAGCCCGGCCATGAGGAGCATGCGCACGGCGCAGCGCCCCGTGAGAGCCCGTGGGTGATTACGGTACCGCTGGTGCTGCTGGCGATTCCATCGCTGTATTCGGGCTGGGCATACATCGACACGGTGCTGTTCGGGAACTATTTCGGCGGCTCGATCGCGATTGCGGCCCAGCACGGCGGATTGGCAACGATGCGCGAGGAGTGGCACGGCGCCGTGCCGTTCATCGAGCACGGCTTGCTTGGCCTGCCGTTCTGGCTCGCGGCAGCGGGTATCGCGACCGCGTGGCTGCTGTACATCAAGCGTCCGGATCTGCCGGCCAAAATACAGGCCAGGACGGGTGCCCTCTACGCGCTGCTGATCAACAACTACTACATCGACCGCTTCAACGATTGGCTGCTTGCCGGGGGTTTTCGCCGCATCGGCGCGCTGTTCTCCAACGTCGGCGACCGGTCGATCATCGATGGCTTTTTCGTCAACGGTAGCGCACGCCTGGTGGGTGCGACGTCGGCGCTGTTGCGGAAGGTTCAGTCGGGATACGTCTATCACTACGCATTCACCATGATCATCGGTGTATTCGCGCTTCTGACATGGTGGGTAGGGCGATAGCCGGCAGCTGCGGCAATGACGATGCTGCCTTACTTAAGTCTCGCGATCTGGGTTCCGATCGTGTCAGGAGTGCTGGTGCTCGCGGTCCATCGCGACCGCGACGTTGCCGCTGCGCGCTGGCTGGCGCTCGTCGGATCGGTCGCCGGCTTCGCCGTGACGATTCCGCTTTACACCCACTTCGCAATCGGCACTGCCGAAATGCAGTTCGTCGAGGCCAAGGAGTGGATTCCCCGCTTCAACGTCAACTATCTTCTCGGCGTCGACGGCATCTCGGTGCTGCTGGTGCTTCTCAACAGCTTTATCACGGTGCTCGTGGTCTGGGCGGGCTGGATCGTGATCGAGAAAAAGGTTGCGCAGTACATGGCGGCCTTCCTGATCATGTCGGGGCTTCTCAATGGCGTCTTCACCGCGCTCGACGGCGTGCTGTTCTACGTCTTCTTCGAGGGGATGCTGATCCCGATGTACCTGATCATCGGCATCTGGGGCGGTCCGAACCGCGTCTACGCCGCGATCAAGTTTTTTCTGTACACATTTCTCGGCTCGGTCCTGATGCTGGTGGCGCTGATCTACCTCTACTCGGTGAGCGGCGGAAGCTTTTCTATTCTCGAGTGGTACCAGCTGCCGTTGTCGCTCAAGACGCAGGTGCTGCTGTTCGTGGCGTTCTTTTTCGCGTTCGCGGTCAAGGTGCCGATGTGGCCGGTGCACACCTGGCTGCCCGACGCGCACGTCGAGGCGCCGACCGGCGGCTCGGTCGTGTTGGCGGCGATCACGCTCAAGGTCGGCACCTACGGCTTCGTGCGCTTCATTCTTCCCATCGTGCCAGACGCGAGCCGCTATCTGGCCGGTTTCATGATCACGCTGTCACTGATCGCGGTCGTCTATATCGGCTTCGTCGCGCTGGTCCAGGCGGACATGAAAAAACTGATCGCCTATTCGTCCATCTCGCACATGGGATTCGTCACGCTGGGGTTCTTCCTGTTCAGCGAAATGGGGGTCGAAGGCGGCCTCACACAGATCATCTCGCACGGCTTCGTCTCCGCTGCGATGTTTCTCTGCGTCGGCGTGCTATACGACCGCATGCACAGCCGGCTGATTTCGGACTATGGCGGAGTCGCCAATACCATGCCCACATTCGCTGCCCTGGCGATGTTTTTCGCGATGGCCAACGCCGGTCTGCCGGGGACGAGTGGCTTCGTCGGTGAGTTCATGGTCATTCTCGCGGCAATCAAGGTCAATTTCTGGTTGGGCTTCCTCGCCGCGACGATCATGATCCTCGGTGCCGCGTACACGTTGTGGATGTACAAGCGCGTCTGGTTCGGCGCCGTCGCCAACGACCGCGTTGGCGCACTGAAGGATGTCTCGAGCCGGGAATTCTGGCTGCTGGGTACGCTGGTAGTGGCCATCCTGGCGCTGGGCGTCTACCCGAAGCCGTTCACCGATGTGATGCACACCTCGGTCACGGAGCTGCTGGCGCACGTCGCCAAGAGCAAGTTGTGATGCCGTCCGTCCCGACACTCGCATTCGACTACGTGCCGGCGCTGCCTGAGATCGTGTTGCTGGCCAGCGCTTGCGCAGTGCTGATGATCGACTTGTTCGTGCCGGAGCCGCGGCGCCACGTCTCCTACTGGCTGACGTTGCTCTCCGTCGCGGCGACCGCATCGGCGATCCTGTATGTATTTCACAACACTCCCGTACGCACGTTCGGGAACATGTTCGTGGCCGACGCCTTCGGCGACCTGCTCAACTTTCTGACCTGCCTTACGGTGATGTTGATGCTGGTCTACTCGCGCGGCTACCTTGCCGCGCGTGGATTGTTCCGCGGCGAAACCTTCGTGCTGGCCATGTTCGCGCTCCTCGGCATGATGGTCATGATCTCCGCGAACCATTTTCTGACGCTCTATCTTGGGCTTGAGCTCATGTCGCTCTCGCTATACGCGATGGTGGCGCTGCACCGCGAATCTGGCACCGCCGTGGAAGCGGCGATGAAGTATTTCGTGCTCGGCGCGCTCGCATCCGGGCTGCTGTTGTACGGCATGTCGATGATCTACGGTGCCACCGGCACGCTCGAGATCAACCGCGTCACCACCATCATTTTCAGCGGGCAAGCAAACAGGACGAGCCTTATTTTCGGATTGGTGTTCGTCGTTTCCGCGATTGCGTTCAAGCTGGGTGCGGTCCCGTACCACATGTGGGTGCCCGATGTGTACCAGGGCGCGCCGACGGCGATCACTCTTTTCATCGGCACCGCGCCGGAGTTCGCCGCTTTCGCGTTCATGACCCGGATGCTGGTCGGATCGCTCGCGGCGGTGGCGTTCGACTGGCAGGGGATGCTGATCGTCCTGTCGCTGCTGTCGATGATTGTCGGCAACGTCATTGCGATCTCGCAGTCCAACGTCAAGCGAATGCTCGCGTACTCGGCCATCGCCAACATGGGCTTCATGCTCATGGGGTTTCTCGCCGCCAACGTCAATGGCTACAGTGCGGCCATGTTCTACGTCGTGACCTACGTGATGAGCAGCCTGGCGGGTTTCGGGCTGGTGCTGCTTCTTTCCCGTGCCGGTTTCGAGGCGGAAAATCTGGACGATTTCAAGGGCCTGAATCAGCGCAGTCCGTGGTACGCATTCCTCATGCTGCTGGCGATGTTCTCGCTTGCGGGTGTGCCGCCGACCGTCGGTTTCTACGCGAAGTTCGCGGTGATCGAGGCAGCGGTCGACGTTGGCCTGGTGTGGCTTGCGGTCGTCGCGGTGCTGGCGTCGCTGATCGGCGCTTTCTACTACGTGCGGATCATCAAGCTGATGTATTTCGACGATCCGGTGGACAAAGCGCCGCTCGCGGCGCGAAGCGACATGCAGGTATTGCTGTCGCTCAACGGGCTCTCGCTGTTATTCTTCGGCATCTTCCCTCAGCAGTTGATGGGAATGTGCGTCGTCGCACTGACCCGCTCGTATTGAGCTCGCGCGTTCGCTGACCATCATGCGCGTCGGTTTCTTCGTCACTTGCCTCGTCGACCTGATGCGTCCGTCGATCGGCTTTGCCGCGATCAAGCTGCTCGAAGCCGGCGGCGCGCAGGTGATCGTTCCCGTGACTCAAACGTGTTGCGGCCAGCCGGGCTACAACTCGGGTGACCGCAGGGGCGCTATCGCGCTGGCGACGAAGCTGATCGGGGAATTCGAGGGCTGCGACTATCTGGTCGCGCCTTCGGGCTCGTGCACCGGTATGATCAAGACGCATTATGCGGATCTCTTTCGCGACGACCGGGCGTTGCTTCGACGAGCGGACGCGCTGGGCGCCAGGACCTGGGAGCTCACCGACTTTCTGGTCAACGTCCTCAAGCTGGAGTCGGTTCCGGGTAAATTTGTCGGCACCGTTACCTACCACGACTCCTGCGCCGGCCTGCGCGAAATGGGCGTCAAGCGGCAGCCTCGCACGCTACTGGCCAAAATGCCGGGGCTTACGATCAAGGAAATGACAGAATGCGAAACCTGCTGCGGCTTCGGCGGGACATTCTCCATCAAATACGGCGAGATTTCATCGCGGCTTGCCGACAACAAGTGCGAGTTCGTGGCGCAGTCGAAGGCCGATGCGCTCGCGCTCGGTGATCTCGGGTGCATGCTCAATATCGAGGGCAGGCTGCGGCGGCGCGGCGACATGACAACCAGGGTCCTGCACGTCGCCGAGCTGCTGGCCGGCGATGCGCCGTAGCGCACGCTGACAAGGATTGCAATGCAAATCGCATCGATGCATTTCAAGGAGCGCGCCCACGACAACATGGGCAATGCGCAGCTGCAGGGCAACCTGCAAAAGATCAAAGGCAAATTCGTCGCCAAGCGCCGCGAGTCCCTGGTCGAGCTCGACGATTTCGAAGCGACGCGCGAGGCGGCGCGCGCCATCCGCCAGCGGGCGCTGGATCGTCTCGACGTATGGCTGGAGATTTTCGAAAAAAACGCCACCGTGCGCGGCGCCACTGTGCTCTGGGCGGAAACGCCGGACGAGGTCAACCAGCACGTGCTCGACATCGCGAAGCGCCACGGCGTGCACAAGACCATCAAGTCGAAATCGATGGTCAGCGAAGAGTCGGCGCTGGACCGGGCGATCGAAGCATCCGGCGGGCAGGTGGTCGAGACCGATCTGGGAGAGTACATCCTCCAGATCAACAACTACGAGCCGCCGTCGCACATCATCGGCCCGGCATTGCACAAGAGCAAGGAGGAAGTCTCGGACCTGTTCGCCAAGGTGCACGGGACGGCGCGCAAGACCGGAATCGCCGAGCTTTGTCTCGAGGCGCGCGGCGTCCTGCGCAGCCACTACTTGACGGCGGAGATGGGCATCTCCGGCGGCAATTTTTTCGTCGCCGAAACCGGCTCGGTGGTGCTGGTGACCAACGAAGGCAACGCCACGCTGACCACGACCCTGCCGAAAGTGCATGTCGCCATTTCAGGCATCGAGAAAATCGTCCCGACGCTGGAAGATGTCGCGACCTTGATGCGGCTCCTGCCTCGATCGGCGACCGGCCAGTCGATCTCCAACTATGTCGACATTCTCACCGGCATCAAAGGTGAAGGCGAGTTCAACGGTGCAGAGCATATGTACTTTATCCTGGTCGATGCCGGGCGCAGCGGAGTCCTCGCAGGCGAGCTCAAGGAAGCGCTGCGCTGCATCCGCTGCGGCGCCTGCATGAACCATTGTCCGGTCTACCAGAATGTCGGCGGTCACTCGTACGGCTGGGTTTATCCCGGGCCGATCGGCTCGGTCCTGACGCCGGCGTATATCGGCATCGAGAACGCCCTCGATTTACCGCAGGCTTCGACGCTGTGCAACCAATGCGGCGTCGTCTGTCCGGTCAAGATTCCTCTTCCCGACCTGCTGAGAAAGCTCCGCGAGCATCAGTTCGAGCGCGACCTGCGACCATGGTACGAGCGCGCGGGCTTGCGCGCCTGGTCGTGGTTGGCGTCGCGTCCAGCGCTGTACGCGCTGGCGACCCGCATCGGCGTGCGTCTGCTTTCGTGGATGGGTGGCCGCGAGCGGCTGATCCACCGTCTCCCCCTCGGCGGCGGCTGGACCGATGGCCGCGACATGCCGGCCCCCGCGGGAAAAACGTTTCGCGAGCTCGCCGGTGAGCGGCAAAAAAATCGGGGCGAGCGATGAATCCGCCGCTCGATGGGCCAAATCCTGCCCTGAGGATAAGCCGCCGCGGCGAAAACCTCGGAACCGAGAATGCGTTCGTCGTCCTGGCGGAGGTCAACGGTCTTGTCCGGCAGGGCAGGGACATCGTGTCGTTCTGCATCGGCCAGCCGGATTTTCCGACGCCTTCCAATATTCAGGAGGCGGGTGTCGCGGCGATCCATGGCGGCAAGCACGGCTACACGCCGTCGGCAGGGATCGACGAGCTTCGTGCGGCAGCGGCGCGTGACATGGGTGTACGCCGTGGGCTCGACATCGCGCCGGAGGATGTCGTCGTTGGCGCAGGCGCGAAGCCCTTCATCGCCTACACCATCGCCTCGGTAACCGACTTCGGCGCCAATGACGAGGTGATCTATCCGGTGCCCGGATTTCCCATCTACGAATCGCAGATCATCGCCAATGGCGCGGTTCCGGTGCCGATCTATCTCAAGGAATCGCGCGATTTCGCGTTTGAACCGCACGAGCTCGAAGCGAAGATCACGCCGCAAACGAGGCTTCTCATTCTCAACACGCCGCACAATCCGACCGGCGGCATACTCAAGCGCGCCGACCTGGAGGCGATTGCCGAGATTCTGCGGCGGCACCCGCAAATCTGGGTATTCGCCGACGAGATCTACTCGCGGTTGAGCTACGAAGGCGAGTTCGTGTCGCTGGCGCAATTTCCCGGCATGCTCGCGCGCACCGTCATTTCCGACGGCGCGTCCAAGACCTGGGCGATGACCGGTTGGCGCATCGGATTCGCTGCCAACCGGACTCTGGCGCCCGTGTTCACGCGCTGGATCACCAACACCGACTCGTGCGCGTCACAAATAAGCCAGTGGGCGGCGGTGGAAGCGATCAACGGGCCGCAGGACGCGGCCAAGGCGATGCGCGGGTCGTTCCTCGAGCGACGCGACCTGATCGTCGGGCTCTTGAACCAAGTGCCGGGATTCGTCTGCAAGATGCCGGGCGGCGCCTTCTACGCCTGGCCCAACGTCACCAAGGCGTGCGCGCAAAGCGGCTGCGCGGATTCGGAGGAGCTCCGCAAACGCCTGTTGTACGAAGCGGGCGTCGCGGTGCTCGCGGACATTCATTTCGGACGTCGCGTTCCCGGCGACGGCCAGCACATCCGTTTTTCCTACGCCGCGTCGCCGCCGATGATCCGCGAAGGCGTCGAGCGCATCGCCGCGTTCATGCGCGCCAACATCCGATGACGAACTCACGCGACACGGTGCTCGGCCGCGTGCGCCAAGCGCTCGGAAAGACCGGCGCCGATCCGGCGGCGGTGGCAGACGCACAAGCGTACCTTGACGCACATGCACGAGGGCCGGCGCCGGCGTTCGACACCGATCGCATCCTGCGCTTCATCAGGCGAGCGGGCGACATGGAGAGCACCGTCGCCCGTGTCAGCCGTCGCGACGAGATTCCGGCCGCGGTCGCCGCTTACCTCGATGGTCTCGAGCTTGCGCCGGCCCTCGTTGCGCCGCTCAGTTCCGAACCCAGTCCCCAACTCATTTCGCAACTCAGTTCTCAACTCAGTTCTCAAAGCCCACACCGCGGCGTGTGCTGGCCGGAATTCGCCGACCTGGATTGGGCCCAAACCGGATTGAGCGTGGAAGCGCGGCCGACAGTGGGCGACGATCGCCTCGGCATCACCGGCGTCTTCTGTGCGATCGCCGAGACCGGCACGCTGGTCTTTCTGTCGGGCGTCGACACGCCGACTGCGACCACACTGCTGCCGGACACCCACATCGCCATCGTTTCCGTCAACCGCATCGTCGACACCATGGAAGACGCGTTTGCCCTGGTCCGCAAGGAACGCGGCAGCGTCCCGCGCGCGATCAATATGATCTCGGGACCGTCCCGCACCGGCGACATCGAGCAGACCATCGTGCTCGGCGCGCACGGGCCGTTCCGGGTCCATATCTTGGTCGTGGGAACGTAGGAGCTGTCGGCGCTCGTCCTACACCGGTGCGCCACAACGCAGGGGGGCGAAACCGACGCCCGGTACGGCCTGTCAACACCCAGGCAAGCACAAGCGTTATTGGCCCGTGCGGGCGCCAACGATGGCGGCTGCAGGAACCTCAACCGACTTTTGGGAGGATGATATGTCAATACGAAACCGAATCCTTGTGGCAGCGTTGGCTCTGGGGGCGATTGCGGTACCGGTCGTCAGCGAAGCGAGAACGGTCATTATCGAGGTTGCACCGCCGCCGGCTCGGGTCGAAGTCGTTCCCGCGCCCCGTGTAGGCTACGTCTGGGCCCCCGGCTATTGGGAATGGCGCGGCCGACGTCACGAGTGGCGGAACGGCTACTGGGTGCGCGAGCGTCGTGGCTATCATTGGGCGCCGCACCGTTGGGTCGATCGCGGCGGCCGCTGGGAGTTCGAGAATGGTCGCTGGGAGCGCTAGAACCCGCGACTAAGCGTGACGCGGTTTCGCACCGCCGTGCGAAGTCATTGCGGTCTTGAAAATGGCAGGGCGTTCGCGTCCTGCCATTTCCTTATTCGTCGGGACCGTCAGGACACGCCTTCCGCGAGCGTCGTGGCGACTGTCGGCGCCAGCATCGGCGCCTGGTGCTTCGGTTGCGGATACCAGCTCAGCACGGCGAGCATCACAAAAAATCCGATCACATACGCGACGGCCACGTGCCATCCACTTCGGACCCAGCGGATCGCATCCTTGCCTTCGGGGAACATGTTCGACAATGCGACCCCGGCCGATGAGCCGAACCAGATCATCGAGCCGCCGAAGCCTACCGCATACGCCAGATAGCCCCAGTCATAGCCGCCCTGTTGCAGCGCCAGCGCGGTCAGCGGAATGTTGTCGAAGACCGCCGAGACAAACCCCAGTCCCAGCGCCACGCGCCACGATGCGTCGGGAAGCTTGTGCACCGGCATCATCGACGCCGCGAGAACGAGCGACAGCAGAAAAATGCTACCGCGTATGGCCCCGGGCAGCTCGTCCCATGCGGGCCGGCGCAGCGGCACGCATACCAGCAACGCCACCCACACGGCGGCGCCGATAAATGGGAAAGTGTCGGAAATCTCGTTGAAGCGCACATTGATCACCACGTTGACCACGATCGCGGTGATCAGAATCAACGCGACGATGAACACTCGCGCCCAATCGACCGCGATGCCGGCCACCGGCTCCTTGGTGATCGGCGAATAGCGCTGCTGCTGCAGGGCGGCCGGGACTCCGAACACGAGCATCGCGGTGCCGGCCGCAATATACGCTTCGAGCACCTGCAAAGGGTGCACGCCATCGATCCACATCATGGTCGTCGTCGTGTCGCCGACGACACTACCCGAGCCGCCGGCGTTCGACGCGGCGACAATCGCCGCCAGGTAGCCGATGTGCACCTTGTTACGGAACACTGCGCGCGCGATCGTGCCGCCGATGAGCGCCGCAGCGATGTTGTCGAGAAAGCTCGATAACACGAAGATCATGACCAGCAGCACGAGGCCGCCTTTCCAGTCGTCGGGCAGGAATTGAGGCAGCCGGGCAGGGACGTTGCTCGCCTCGAAGTGCTTCGACAGCAGTGCAAAACCGAGCAGCAGGCCGAGCAGGTTCGCAAGCAGCACCCATTCGTGACCGAGGTGTGAAAGCCAGCCGTCGAGGCCCGGCCCTTCTGCGAACGGCGAGACTGCGATTTTGAACAGCGAGATCACGGCGAGCCCGGTCACGGCGATCGCCAGCGTGTGTCGATGAAAGAGCGCAATACCCGCCAAGGTCAGCGCAAAGAGAATAAAGTCGATCGGAATGCCGATGATGGCGGGCGGTTCGACCGGAGCGCCCCAGGCACTCATTGGCGCTAATAACAGGGCCAGCAGCAACCACCGACCGACGAAATGGCCAGGGTGAAGACCGGCGCGTTCATGAGGCATGGATGCTCCCGATGGGCGAAGGTGGCGATCGAAGCTCGACTGACCAAAGTCCCCGATGTGCCGTCGGGGGTGATTTTGTGACGGCGATTGTAGCGTGCAGATCGTCCGCGCCAACTAAAAGGCGCCGAAAGCCCCATAATTGCGCCACCCCGCAGGCCTTGATTCCATGGCAGGTTCTTTGCTTGTGGGTCCCTGTTTACACCCTTAGACTGCGACAGCTGCCTGTTTCCCTGCCTTTGCGGGTGAAAGGGACGGTGCGGCGCGACCCGTTGCGATGGCGCTCACGAAATCACTGACCCGGCTCGATCTCCCCACGCTGCAGACCATGAGCGAGGGAACGGAACGGGAGTCCTTGCTGGCGCTTTCACAGCGTAAGCTGAACGCGCTCGGTCTGCCGGTCTGCTACATCGACCTTGACCAGCACTATCGTTTCGTCAATCGCGCGTTCCTCGACTGGACCGGCCGCGCCCAGGGCGAAGTCATCGGCCGCGAAGTTGCCGAAGTCGACGGCCGCGACCTCTACCAGCTTTATCACGCTTATCTCGAAGCAGCCCTTTCCGGCGAGCGCGTCAGCTTCGAACGCCAACTCACCTCGGTCAAGCGCAGCGCTTTCTGGATCCGTGTCGATTATTACCCCGATCGCGGGCCGCGAGGCGAGGTCCGTGGCGTGCTGTCCACTTTCACCGATGTCGACAATATCAAGCATCTCGAGCTCGAGGCCGGCGAGCGCGAGCATCGCTTACGCATCGTCACGGACAGCGTCGGCCTGCCAATCTTCTATTTCGACCGCGCGCTTCGGCTGCGCTTCGCCAACAAACCCTACGGCAAATATATCGGCGGCGAGGTCGACGATCTCCTGGGCCAGCCCCTCAAGAACTTCGTCGCGACCGACGCCCTCGCCGAGATGCAGAGCTACATGGAGCGCGCGTTTGCCGGCGCGACCGTGAGTTACGAGCGCCGCGAGCGGGCGTCATCCGGGGAGCTGCGGTGGGTGCGGATCACGCTGTTTCCCGACCGCGAGCCCGGCGGCAACACCGGTGGCGCGTTCGCGGTCATCAACGATATCGAGGATGACGTACGCATCCGCGAGGCGCTGAAGGCACAGGAAGCGCAGCTGCGCCTGTTCGCCGACAACATAGTCGGTCAAGGAGGTGCTCGGGGCCGAGGTCTTCGACCTGCAGCAGCCGTATGTCGATCGCGCGGCCAAGGGCGAGAGCGTCACCTTCGAGCGCGAGCACATCGATATCAATTGTCGGCAGCGGTGGCTTCGCAACAGCATCTTCCCGGACATGAACTTCGACGGGACCATCAAGGGCTACTACATCGTCGGCCACGACATCACCGACCTCCAGCAGGCGCAGAACGCCCTGGCCGCGCGCGAATCGCAGTTGCGCGCGATCATGGACGGCGTCCCTGCGCCGGTGGCCTATCTCGATCGCGACGAGCGCTGTCAATACGTCAACAAACCATTCCTGCAGTATTTCGGGTTGAGCGCCGAGCAAGTCCGCGCGCTCCGCTTACGCGACGTGGTCGGGCATGGCATCTACGCCAGCGCGCAGGCGATGCTCTCACGTGCGCTGCACGGCGAATCGACCTCATTCGATCGTCTGGTTCCGGGAGCGGGCGGGGCGAAGCGCTGGATGACCATCCGCGTGGTGCCCGACGCGACGCCTTCGGGCGAGGTGCACGGCGCATTCGTGCTGATGAACGACATCCATGGCCTGAAGCAGGCGCAGGAAGCGTTGCGCGCGAGCGAGGCCGAGCTGCGGCTCATCATGGACAATGTGCCGGCGCGCGTGGCTTATATCGATCGCGAATACCGCTATCGGTTCCTGAACCGGCACAACGAGGAATGGCTTTCCGAAAGCCGCAAGGAGCTCACCGGCCGGCCCGTGGCCGAGGTTCTGGGCGACGCGCGGGCGGGGCAGTTGCAGCCGCTGCTGACGCGAGTTCTTGCCGGCGAAACCATTTCCACCGAGCTGCTCCTTGCTCAGCCCAACGGCGAGCAGCGCTGGGAATCGATACACCTTGCACCGAATCGCGATGCCGAGGGCAATGTGATCGGCATCTATGCGGCGCACACCGACATCCACGACCAGAAGCGCAACGAGGAAGCGCTGCACCGCGCCAACTGGATGCTTTCGTCGCACATCAACAACACGCCGCTGGCGGTGCTCGAATGGAATCGCGACTTTCGTCTCATTCGCTGGTCGCCACAGGCGGAGAAGATCTTCGGCTGGCGCGCAGATGAAGTGCACGACATTTCCATCAGCGGCAGTCAGCTCACCCACGAAGCAGATCGTGAGCAGGTTGTCGAGGTGATGAACAAGCTCATGACCGGCGACGAGCCGCGCTCGACGGGGATCAATCGAAACCACCGCAAGGACGGCGAGACGATCTGGTGCGAGTGGTATCACTCGTGTCTGCTCGACGAGCAGGGACGCATCGCATCGATCCTGTCCTTCGTCCAGGATGTGTCGTCGCGCATCCAGGCGGAAGAGCGCTTGCAATACCTGGCGACACGCGACGCGTTGACGGGATTGCCGAACCGATTGCTGCTGCAGGAGAGGCTCACGCAGGCGATCGCACAGGCCAAGCGCAGCAGCAGACGGGTCGGCGTGCTGTTTATCGATCTCGACCGCTTCAAGAACGTCAACGACACACTGGGCCATCGCATCGGCGACGAGTTGCTCAAGCGCGTCACTGCCAACTTGTCGGAAGCTTTGCGCGAGACCGACCTGCTGGCGCGGCTGGGAGGCGACGAGTTCATGGTCATCGTCGAGGATTTCGACGATCCCGCGGTGCTCAATACCGTCGCGCAGAAGCTCCAGGACGCCATCGCTGAGCCGTTCGAGATCGAGGAGCACGATATCTACGTGACATCATCGATGGGCATCGCGATCTACCCCGACGACAGCGACGATCCGGAAGGTCTGCTCAAGCACGCCGACGTGGCGATGTACCGCTCCAAGGAACTCGGCC
>WNGI01001765.1_pt1 | contig 18353 bp, 13 predicted proteins | sample 5400621 | NCBI WGS metagenome assembly WNGI01 (sample SAMN13153374, study PRJNA577476) | soil metagenome | isolation source: 20 cm soil or saprolite under Garry oak tree replicate 1 | place: USA:California | collected 2016-06-15
CCGCGGCGCGCCAGGTTGCGGAGGGACGGCGCGGCGACGCCGTGATGTTCAATCCGCTTTACATCCACGCCGGCGTGGGACTCGGCAAAACCCATTTGTTGCAAGCGGTGACATGGGCCGGCAACTCGGGAAGCGAGCGCAAGGTGCTTTATCTCACCGCCGAAAAATTCATGTACGGCTTCGTCGCGGCGCTGAAAACCCAGACCGCGCTGGCGTTCAAGGAGGCGTTGCGCGGCATCGACGTGCTGGTAATCGACGACCTGCAATTCCTGCAGGGCAAATCGACCCAGGCTGAATTTTGCCACACCTTGAATGCGCTGATCGACGCCGGCAGGCAGGTGGTGATCGCAGCCGATCGTCCGCCTTCCGACCTCGAGAGCCTCGACGACCGCGTGCGTTCGCGTCTCGCCGGCGGCCTGGTGGTAGAAATGGGATCGCTCGGCGAGGAGCTGCGGCTCGGCATCCTCAGATCGCGTGTCGCGGCGGCGCGTGCGCATCATGCGAGCTTCGAGGTGCCTGAACAGGTTTTGGATTATCTCGCCAGAACCATCACCCATAACGGCCGCGACCTCGAGGGTGCCATCAATCGACTGCTGGCGCACAGCAAACTCAATGCGCAGCCCGTGACGCTGGAAATGGCCGAGCGCGAGGTGCGCGACCTGATCCGTCCGCAGGAACCCAAGCGCATCAAGATCGAGGACATTCAACGCGTGGTGGCCCGGCAATACAATGTCAGCCGCTCCGACCTGTTGTCCTCGCGCCGTACCGCCAACGTCGTGCGCCCGCGCCAGGTCGCGATGTATCTGGCAAAAACCCTGACGCTGCGCTCGCTGCCTGAGATCGGCCGCCGGTTCGGGGGACGCGACCACACCACGGTGCTGCACGCCGTGCGCAAGATCGAGGCCCTGGTGGCAAAGGACGCCGCGCTCTCCGAAGAGGTGGAATCGCTGAAGCGCCAGCTGCAGGAGTGAGCGGCTCCCGACGCAGCCCTTTCGTACCCGCCGCCCCCCGGGGTTCGCCGGAACGACAGCGGACGGCGCGAAACGTGGGGAACGGCCTACCGTTTCCCTTGCACTTGCGGCCCATCCGCGCCACCCTTGCGGTCCCTCCGCGGGTTTGATCAAATCCAGCTTTGATCAGGCTTCCGGGCCTCAAATGCCGCGGCGCGCCCCTTGGCCGCCCGGCTTTTCCATCTCTGGGATCAGGCGGGTATTGCAATGAAGGTTACCGTCGAACGCGCGCAGCTCCTGAAGTCGCTGGGCCACGTCCATCGCGTGGTCGAGCGCCGCAACACCATTCCGATCCTCGGCAACGTGCTGGTGCGCGCCGAAAACGCGCGGCTGTCGCTGAAGGCGACCGACCTTGATCTCGAGGTGACCGAAACCCTGCCGGCGGAAGCCGCAACCGCCGGTTCCACCACGGTGCCGGCGCATATGTTCTACGACATCGTGCGCAAACTGCCTGACGGCGCCCAGATCCTGCTGGAAGGCGACGGTGACCGCTCGGTACTGGCGATCCGCGCCGGCCGGTCGCGCTTCACGCTGCAGACCCTGCCCGAAAATGATTTTCCCGATCTTGCCGCGGGCGACATGACGCATTCGTTCACGCTCGCCGCCTCCGATATGAAGCGGCTGATCGACCGCACCCAATTTGCGATCTCCACCGAAGAGACCCGCTACTACCTCAACGGCATCTATCTCCACACCGCCGGCAGCGCCAGGGCGGCGACCTTGCGCGCGGTTGCGACCGACGGGCATCGCCTGGCCCAGATCGATCTGGCCCTGCCCAAGGGCGCATCCGGCATGCCCGGGGTGATCGTGCCGCGCAAGACCGTCGGCGAAGTGCAGCGGTTGATCGAGGACAACGAGGGCGAGGTCAAAATCGAGCTGTCGCAGGGCAAGATCCGCTTCACCATTGGCGACGTGGTGCTGACCTCGAAGCTGATCGACGGCACGTTTCCGGACTATGGCCGCGTCATCCCGCAGAACAACGACAAGGAGCTGATTGTCGACAAGAAGGATTTCGAGGCCGCGGTCGACCGCGTCTCGACGATCTCGAGCGAGCGCGGCCGCGCGGTGAAGCTGGCTTTATCGGCGGGCAAGCTGGTGCTGTCGGTGACCAATCCGGACTCCGGCAGCGCCACGGAAGAACTCGAGGTCGAATACGCCTCCGACGCGCTCGATATCGGATTCAATTCGCGCTATCTGCTGGATATCGCGGCTCAGATCGAGGGCGAGGTCGCCGTCCTGAAGCTGGCCGACCCCGGCTCGCCGACACTGGTGCAAGACAAGGATTCCAAAGGCGCACTCTACGTGCTGATGCCGATGCGGGTGTAGCGATTTCCCGCAAGTCGCCCCCCAATCTTCCCTCTCCCCTTGTGGGAGAGGGTGGCGCCTCACGCAGTGAGGCGACGGGTGAGGGGTTCGCGCCGCAGACGCCACACCATCGGCCGACCGCCAAACGCATCCGCAATTTCGCAAAGAAGATGCGCCGTGAACCAACGGACGCTGAAGCGGCCATGTGGCGATTGCTTCGCGACCGACGCTTCGCACTCTTCAAATTTCGTCGCCAGGTGCCCTTTCAAGATTTTCTCGATTTTGTTTGCTTCGAAAAGCGCATGATCATCGAAATCGATGGTAGTCAGCACGCATCCTCGGAGCGTGATGCGGCGAGGGATGCTGTCTTGACATCCGAAGGCTTTCGGATCGAGCGCTACTGGAACAATGACGTGTTACAACAACCCTCGTCCGTTCTGGAGGACATTCTGGCAAAGCTCGCCGAGCCGTAAGAACCCCTCACCCGTCGCCGAACTTCGTTCGGCGCCACCCTCTCCCACAGGGGGAGAGGGAAGAAAGATCGACAACTCGCTCACCCCATGCCCATCTCCCGCATTCGCCGCCTTACCCTGACGCACTTCCGCAATTATCGCGCGGCGAGTCTTGAGGCGCGCGGTGACGTGGTGGTGCTGGTCGGTCCCAACGGCGCCGGAAAGACCAACGCCATCGAGGCGATCTCGTTTCTCTCGCCGGGACGCGGACTGCGCCGCGCGACGCTCGACGACGTCGCCGACAACCAGGGCGATGGCTCGTGGGCGGTATCCGCCGAGGTCGAAGGCGCCCTCGGGCTGGCGACGCTCGGCACCGGTATCGACGCCCCCGGCAGCGATGTGCCCGCCGCCAGCCGGCGCTGCCGGATCGACCGCGAGCCCGTGAACTCGGCCACAGCGTTCGGCGATCATCTGCGCATGGTCTGGCTAACACCTGCAATGGATGGGCTGTTTTTGGGCGCAGCCTCGGAGCGGCGGCGGTTTTTCGACCGGCTGGTGCTGGCGATCGACAGCGAGCACACCAGCCGGGTGTCGGCGCTCGACCGCAGCTTGCGTTCGCGCAACCGCCTATTGGAAGTGCGCAACTATGACGACCATTGGTGCGACGCGATCGAGCGCGAAACCGCCGAGCTCGCGGTTGCGGTGGCGGCGACCCGCGGTCAGACCGCGGTAAAGCTCGCGGCGATGCTGCGCGCGCGCGGAGAAGCTTCCGCGTTTCCATCCGCGCAGATCATGCTCGATGGCTGGATGGAGAACGCGCTGCTCGGCGAGCCCGCTACCTCGGTTGAGGATCGCTACCGGGAGATATTGCGCGACAGCCGCGCGCGCGACGCCGCGGCAGGCCGTACGCTCGACGGTCCGCATCTCACCGATCTGCAGGTGATCTTCGCGCCGAAGAACATGCCGGCCCGCGACGCCTCTACCGGCGAGCAAAAGGCGCTGCTGATCGGGCTGGTGCTGGCGCACGCTGCTCTGGTCGCGGAGATGACCGGCATCACACCGCTCTTGCTGCTTGACGAGGTGGTCGCCCATCTCGATCCCGAGAGGCGCACCGCACTGTTCGATGAGCTGGCAAAACTCGGCGCGCAGGTCTGGATGACCGGTGCCGATCCCGCGGCATTCTCCGGCATCGCCGGATCAGGCGAAATTTTCGACGTCGCGGCCGGCCAGATCACCCGCCGCGCCTGAAGGCGCCGGCGCCAGAGCTTGCGGATAAGCCGGGTCGGTTCGATCACTGCTCGTTGGCGGATCGCGCGGTTCGCCCGCGAAGCAGCTGGTCGATGATGGACTGAACCAAAAACACCGATCCCTTTTCGGTAAAGTGCACCTGATCGCTCGCGGTAATATCACTGGCGGCATCGCCGATACGCGTCAGACAGCCGTCGCCGTTGCACATCGCGTCCCACACCGAAATATATTCCGCGCCCAGGGGCACGAGCTTCTCACGTAAGCCGCTGCCGGACCGATCGGCTTCCGCACGAGCGGATCGCTCCGGAATCAGACGATGATGCAGCATGAAATAGCGCATCACCTCGTTCGGCAGCCCGCGTTTCCACCACGGCACCGAACCCAGCACAATGACGCGAGCGTTGGTCCCTTTTTTCAGCGCGGTCACCGTCTCGGCTACGCCATCGAGATACCTGTCCCAGGTACTATGCAAGAGCACGATCTCGGGCCTGATCTCGCGGGCGATCGCCAGAACCTTGTCATTGATCACGCGGCAGTTGGGCACGCCTGCCACATCGGTGTTGAGCGCCGGGATGCACGAACTGGACGTAAACTGCGCGATACCGAAGCCACGACTCTCCTGCGCCCTGCGCAGACCCGGTAAGAGCGCGCCAGCGGTCGAATCTCCCCAGACCAATATCAGAGGCCGGCGATTGCGATCGACGCAGCTGTCGGCAAACGAGGTCTCATGGCTGAGATCGAGCAGGCATTCATGGAACCGCCATTTTGCGGACTGCGTCGGTACGTTGGCCATGTCGCGAATTTCCGGCGGCAGCCGAAAATCGAATCCGCGTCCCGCGACGACCACAGCGCCCGCCACGGCGACCAGCACCATACCCGAACACAGGCCGGGTATCTTGAGCGGGCTCGGGCGGCCGAATCGAAGCGGGATTTCGACAAATCGATAGGTGATCCACGCAAGTGCAAAGCTCAGTCCGACGATCAGTCCGCGCTCCAGCAGCGTCAGCGGCGCGAACTTGATGATGCCGAAAAACACCAATAGCGGCCAGTGCCAGAGATACAGCGGGTAACTGATCAAGCCGATCCAGACCAGCGGCGGGCTTGCCAGCAGCGAGCGGCAAAACCACGCCGCGGGCGCAGACAACAGCAGCGCGGCGCCGCCGACGGGCAAAACAGCCCACCATCCCGGAAATGCGCTTTTGGTATCGAGCACGCCGGCCGCGGTTGCAATCAACAAGAGGCCGATCGTGGCGCGCAAATTATTTGCCGCGCCGGTTTGGCTGACCTGGCTCCAGCCGCAAGCCAAAGCAGCGCCGGCCAGCAATTCCCACGCCCGGGTGAACGGCAGATAGAACGTCGCTACCGGGTTTGAACCGATCAGCGCCACGTTGAGCGCAAAGGACGCAATCCCGACGACTGCCACCGCAGCGAGCATGCTCAGGCGCAGGCGGGAAACCAGCAGCAGCATCAAGGGCCAGGCCAGATAAAATTGCTCCTCGATGCCAAGCGACCAAAGATGCAGCAGCGGCTTTTTGGCGGACTCGACGTCGAAATAGCCGGACTGCAACAGCAAGGCGATATTTGCAAAAAACGCCGCGCTGGCAAATACGTCGCTGCTGAGTTGCGCATATGCCGCCGGCAGCATCCACAGCCAGCCCAGCACCATGGTCACGCAAAGCACGACGATCAGGGCCGGAAAAATCCGCCTGATCCGGCGGTTGTAGAAGGCCAGAAGACTGAAGCGTTTCTGGTCCAGCTCCCGCACGATGATGCCGGTGATCAGAAAGCCCGATATCACGAAGAAAATATCGACGCCGATGAACCCTCCCGGCATGGCCTCCGGAAAGGCGTGAAAGAGCACCACCAGCATCACGGCAATGGCCCGAAGGCCGTCAATATCCGGCCGGTATTTGGTTGGTGCGGAAGACAAGATCAGCCGATCCATGATTGCGCGACGAACGGAATAGGCGAGGCTAAATTGACAGACCTCGCGAGCCAGACTTGCCTCGCCAGCGAAGATGTCGAATTGCCGCCATCCCCTCTCTAGCAGTTCTCCGGCAGTCTGCCATTTCGGGGCCGCGCCACCCCGGCCACCACAGTAAAAAAATCCGGACTTTCGCGGGCCAACTTGCGACTGCGAATCGCGCTTTTGCAGGGCCTCCAAATCGGCTTCCGGACGCCTTGAAAAACACGCGAAAAACCCCACTTATTCAATAGCTTGTTGATCGAGACTTTGCGCTAGGCGCATCGCCCCTTTCATGGCACAAATAAGCGATTCAGCGCCTGATTTGCGCCGCTGATTCCGAGACATCCTCGAAGGCCTTGTATGACAGAACCTGCCCGGCAACCGATCGCCGATACCGAGCATTCCATTCCCATCGAATACGGCGCGGAATCGATCCGAGTTTTGAAAGGCCTCGACGCCGTGCGCAAGCGGCCGGGCATGTATATCGGCGACACCGATGACGGCAGCGGCCTGCATCACATGGTCTACGAGGTCGTCGACAACGCCATCGACGAAGCGCTGGCCGGCCACGCTACCTCCGTGGAGGTCGTGCTCAACGCCGACGGCTCCGTCACCGTGCGCGACGACGGCCGCGGCATTCCCGTCGATATTCACAAGGGTGAAGGCATTTCCGCCGCCGAGGTCATCATGACCCAGCTGCATGCGGGGGGAAAATTCGACCAGAATTCATACAAGGTATCCGGGGGTCTGCACGGCGTCGGCGTTTCCGTGGTCAACGCGCTGTCGAGCAAGCTGCAACTGCGGGTGTGGCGCGACGGCAAGGAGCATTTCATCGAATTCGCCCATGGCGACGCGGTGGCGCCGCTCAAGGTGGTTGGCGAGGCCAATGGCAAGCGTGGCACCGAGGTGACGTTCACGGCCTCGACCGGGACTTTCACCAACGTCGAATATGATTTCGCCACGCTGGAGCACCGCCTGCGCGAGCTCGCCTTCCTGAATTCCGGCGTCAACATCGTGCTGTCCGACATGCGCCACGCGGTCGAGAAGCGCGAGGAGATGATGTACAAGGGCGGCGTCGAGGAGTTCGTCAAATATCTCGACCGCAACAAGAAGCCGATGGTGCCCTCGCCGATCATGATCAATGCCGACATGAACGGCATCGGCGTCGAGGCGGCGCTGTGGTGGAACGACAGCTATCATGAGAATGTGCTGTGCTTCACCAACAACATTCCGCAGCGCGACGGCGGCACCCATCTCGCCGGCTTCCGCGGCGCGCTAACGCGCCAGGTCAACGGCTATGCCGACGCCATCGCCAAGCGCGAAAAGATCGCGCTGACCGGCGACGACTGCCGCGAGGGCCTGACCGCGGTGCTCTCGGTGAAGGTGCCGGATCCAAAATTCTCGTCGCAGACCAAGGACAAGCTGGTGTCCTCGGAAGTGCGCCCGGTGGTCGAGAATGTCCTGAACGAGGCGCTGGCGGCGTGGTTCGAGGAACATCCCGCGGAAGCCAAGATCATTGTCGGCAAGGTGGTCGAGGCCGCGGCCGCCCGCGAGGCCGCGCGAAAGGCGCGCGAGCTGACGCGGCGCAAGGGCGCGCTAGATTACGCATCGCTACCCGGCAAGCTCTCCGACTGCCAGGAGCGCGATCCCGCCAAGTCCGAATTGTTCATTGTCGAGGGCGACTCGGCCGGCGGCAGCGCCAAACAGGGCCGCAATCGCGAATTCCAGGCGGTACTACCGCTGCGCGGCAAGATCCTCAATGTCGAGCGCGCGCGCTTCGACAAGATGCTGGGCTCCGAGCAGATCGGCACGCTGATCACCGCATTGGGCACCGGCATCGGCCGCGACGATTTTGATCTCTCCAAGCTGCGCTACCACAAGATCATCCTGATGACCGACGCCGATGTCGACGGCGCGCATATCCGCACCCTGCTGCTGACGTTTTTCTTCCGCCAGATGCCGGCGCTGATCGAGGGCGGCTACCTCTATATCGCGCAGCCGCCGCTCTACAAGGTGAACCGCGGCAAGTCCGAGCAATACCTCAAGGACGAGCGCGCGCTGGAGGATTACCTGATCGCAACCGGCCTCGACGACTGCGTCTTCAAGACGGCGTCCGGCGAGGATCGCAGCGGCCGCGACCTGCAGGCGCTGGTGGAGGATGCCCGTATCATCCGCAACGTGCTGCACAACCTGCACAGCCGCTATAACCGCACGGTAATCGAGCAGGCGGCCATCGCCGGCGTGCTCAGCCCGAAAGTCACCAGCAATGTCGAGACTGCCAACGCGGCCGCGGGCTATATCGCGCGGCGGCTCGATGCGCTGGCCGATGAAGTCGAGCGCGGCTGGACCGGGCGCTTCAGCGAAGGCGAAGGTTTCTTCTTCGAGCGTACCGTGCGCGGCGTCAAGGATGTCGCCATCATCGATGCCGCGCTGCTCGGCTCCGCCGACGCGCGCAAGCTGGACGAATATGCCGCAAAACTGCAGGAGGCCTATCCGCGCCCCGGCCTGTTGCGCCGGAAAGATACCGAAACCACCATTCACGGCCCGGTCGGCCTGTTCGAGGCGGTGACCGGGGCCGGCCGCGAGGGTATCAAGCTGCAGCGCTATAAAGGTCTCGGCGAGATGAACCCGGGTCAGCTCTGGGAAACCACCCTCGATACCAACGAGCGCTCGCTGTTGCAGGTGAAGATCAAGGAGGTCGACGAGGCCGATGACATCTTCACCAAGCTGATGGGCGACGTGGTCGAACCGCGCCGCGAATTCATCCAGGACAACTCGCTCGCCGCCAACGTGGATGTGTGAGCAATCTTCCCCGTAGAGTCCGCAAATGCGCTTTACGCGCCGTGTCCGCCATTCGCTGCACGTAACACCCGTCTGCGATTGGAGGGTGGCCACGCTTCGCTTTGCCCACTCCACGCGTTAGTCTGCCCCCTATGACAGCCCTTGAGAAAATCGAGCGCGGACCGATCGCTGCGGCAACGTCCGGCAATCGCTTGACGGTCGAGTTGACCGAGACGCTCAAGCTCGCGGTGCCAATGGCGCTGACGCAGCTCGGGCAGATCGCGATGATGACGACCGATCTTGCGCTGGTCGGACGCCTCGGCGACGAGGCGGTCGCCGCGGCGGCGCTCGCCCATACGGTGTTCTTCGTCTGCTTCACCTTCGGAATGGGCCTGATGTCGGCGGTGGCCCCGCTGGCCGCGCAGGCACTCGGCGCCCGCAACCCGCGCCTGGTTCGGCGTTCGCTTCGCGTTGGGCTTTGGGCGGGCCTGCTGATTTCCCTGCCGATGATGGCGTTTCCGCTGTACGGCGAACAAATCCTTGTGACGCTCGGCCAGGCGCCCGCTACCGCGCGTCTCGCGCAACAATATCTGTTCGGTCTGGCGTGGGGCATCACACCGGCACTGTGGTTCCTGGCAATCCGCGGGTTCATGGGCGCGATCAACCGGCCGGAGCCGGGATTGTGGATCACGCTTGCCGCGATCCCGGCCAATGCCGTGCTGGTCTATCTCCTGATCCATGGCGCACTGGGATTGCCGCGGCTGGAACTGTTCGGCGCAGGTCTCGGCTCGACCATCATCGATTTCGGCATGCTCTTGGCAGCACTCTGGATCGCCTATGGCCGCCGGCCGTTCAGGAAATATCGCGTACTCGCGCACATCTGGCGCATCGACTGGTCGCTGCTACGGCAACTGATCGTGATCGGCGCGCCGATCTCCATCGCGTTCCTGCTGGAGTACGGCCTGTTCGCCGCGGCAGCGCTTTTAATGGGCCTGATCGGGACCACGGCGCTAGCCGCGCATCAGATCGCTCTGCAGGTCACCGCCGTCCTGTTCATGGTGCCGCTCGGTATCGGAATGGCGGCCACGGTGCGGGTAGGACACGCCGTCGGCCGCAATGATCCGGCAGCGGTCAAACGTGCGGGCTTTGTCGCCACGCTGCTCGGAATCGTGTTGGTATCCGCCTTGACGCTGGCCGTAATTCTCGGCCGATACGCGGTCGCGCGATTCTTCTTCGGCGAAGCCGCGGCGAGCGCTGGCGACGCCGTCGAGCTCACCGCGACGCTTCTGGCGGTCGGTGCGACGTTCTTTGTCGCCGACGGCATCCAGACGGTCGCAGCCGGCGCGCTACGTGGCTTGAACGACACGCGGGTGCCGCTGGTGTTCGCCGCGATCAGCTACTGGCTGATCGGATTTACCGCCGCCTACGGGCTCGCCTTCCGGGCCGGATTTGGCGCTGTCGGCGTCTGGATCGGGCTGTCGTGCGGAACTGCCGTTTATGCCATCCTCCTCGTCTTGCGCTTCCGCCGGCTTGCCAGTCACCCGGCGCTCGCGGCAACCGCAGAAAGCTGGCGATGAGAGTCCACGAGGTCGATTCGAATGTTGACAGCGGCGCGCTGCTCGCTGGCGCCCAGTTCGTCGATGCCTACAGTATCGCGATTGACGGTGCCGCGCTTGATGCGCGGCAGGCGGCTGAGAAAATGCTGGCGCGCTTGCCGCGATGGATCGAGGTGCTGCTGGCTTTGCGCAATTTTCTGGTGGCGCCGCTTGGGCTGAAAACGTCGGCACCGGACGGGCCGGGCGCCCGAGATTTCATCGGGATACTTCCGGTCGTGCGCCAAACGCCCGATCGCATTGTTGCTGGCTTTAACGACAAGCACCTGGATTTTCGCCTCGTGGTGGATGTCGCAGGCATCGGCCATAGCCAGCGCGTGACCGCGAGCACGCTGGTGCTGACGCACAACCTGCTCGGCCGGACCTATCTGGCGATGATCCGGCCATTTCACCGGCTCGTCGTCCCCGCCATGCTGCGGCAGGTCGCGGCCTGAGAGCTCGACCTCTTTATCTGGCCTTATCCTGCGCGCGCGATGTCGCCACCGGCGCATCCGACCACTCCGCGACGCAGCGCTCCAGGTCGTTCAGGTTCTGCCGCATTTGTTCCAGCGAAAATCCCAGCGCGAAAAATCGTTCGACCGCGTCGCCGGGCAGGTCGCGGGTCAGGCCCTCGCCTCGCAGCGCCGCGACTTCTTCAGCATACGCTTGCAGAGCCTGTTCGACCGGGCCGAGCGTTGGCGAACCAACTCCGGTGCGCAACGCATCGGCTGTCGAACGCAGATAGGTGGCAATTGCCTCGCTGACATTGGCCAACGGCACCGCCAGGCGCGTCTGCAGATCGGAAGGCAGGGGCACCACACTCGCCCGCCCGATCATCACGACGTCGTGGCGCAGCCGCAATATCGTCCGCAGCAGCGGTCCGGTTTCGGCACCCGATGACAAACGGGCGGAGCGCTCGCGCTCGGCTTCTGCGCCCGTCGCATTCAGATTGACCAACGCCGCGCCAATCCCATCCTGGATTCGATGCAAGGCGTCGTTGTCGAGCCCGCGCGTCAGGCCCGCCAGCAATTCGGAGAGTGCCGCCGCGAGCAAGTCGAGCAGCCGCGCGGCATTGACGCGGATCTGACTGTGCGCCCGCGACGGCAGCACCAGGAACGACACCAAAAGCCCGGTGACCGCCCCGACAGTGACCTCCATAACGCGATCGATCACCGAATCGAGAGGATTGGCGTGCCTCATTTCCGGGACCAGCAGCACGATCACCGCGGTGACGATGGCTGCGTTCAGGCTGGGATGGATGGCGGCGATGAAAGCCAGCGGCGCGACCGCGAGCACCAGCAACGCAAGCAGTCCGATCTCCCCGGAATGCGGGATCAGCACCGCGATGGCGCCGCCATAGATCGCGCCGCCCACGGTCCCGAGCATATAATCACGGCTCGCCTTCAGCGATCGGCCGACGCTCATCTGGGTGACAATAAGCGACGTCAGCACCGCCCATAGCGGCAACATCAGGTGGAGTGCCGTGGCGATCGCGTAGGCGGCAGCAGCCGCCAGGGTGACCCGGAGCGCCAGGGCCAGCTGCGCCTTGCGGGACCGCGTCCGGGCGGACAGGCGTTTCAAGAAGGCGGTCATGTGCCCCATTCCGGAATGTTATAGACCAAACCCGTTATAGACGACCTTAGGCATGGCTGCTTCCCATCGCCCGCAGCCGGCTTGAAAGCCGGAATCAGGCCGCCTACCCTGTGCAGAACAGCGAGGAAACACGATGGCCGATGAAACCGCAACGCTCGCCGCCTACGTCGTCAACCTGAAATTCGAATGCATTCCGCACGAAGTGCTGGAGCGTGCCAAGGTCCTGACGCTCGATTTTCTCGGCAGCGCCATCCGCGCGCGACGCGACGCGGAATCGACGCCGTCGCTGCTCAAAATGCTCGAAGCGCTCGCGCTCGATGGTAGGGGCGAATCCACCGTGTTCGGCGACAGCAAAACCTGGACGCCCGCGGTTGCGGCCCTGCTCAACGGCGCGCTCGGCCATTCCCTTGATTTCGACGACACGCATGCGGATTCCTCGCTGCATGCGAGCGCACCGGTGGTGCCGGCCGCTTTCGCGGTCGGCGAGTTGACCTGCGCATCCGGCCGCGACGTGCTCACCGCCGTCGTCGCCGGCTACGAGGTATGCTGCCGGCTCGGCAACGCGCTCGATCCGACCTCGCATTATGCGCGCGGATTCCATCCCACCGCCACCGCCGGGACCTATGGCGCCGCCGCGGCAGCGGCAAAGCTGTTCGGGCTGTCGAAGGAGCAGATCATCGCGGCGTTTGGTGTCTCCGGCAGCCAAGCCGCGGGCTCGTTGCAGTTCTTGGTCAACGGCGCCTGGAACAAGCGCTACCAGGTCGGCGCCGCCGCCATGAACGGCGTGATCGCGGCCACCTTGGCGCGCAACGATTTCGTCGGCGCAACCGAGTCGGTCGAGGGCAAGCATGGCCTGTTGGTCGGCTACAGCGACAACGCCCATCCGGACAAGGCGGTCGCCGGCCTCGGCAAAATCTACGAGACCATGAAGATCGGCGTAAAACCCTATCCGAGCTGCCGCTACACCCACGCCGCCCTCGATGCGCTGATCGCAATGCGGCGGGAGCACAATCTCACCCCCGACCAGATCAAACGCGTCGAGATCGGCCTGCACCGCAACGGCATCACGTTGACCGGCGACGCCGCCACCAAGCGGCACCCGACCTCGATCGTCGGCGGGCAGTTCTCGATGTTCTTCACCGGCTCGGTAGCGCTCGATCAGGGCCGCTTCGGCTGGGACGACTATGATAGGTTGGGCGACGCTACAATCGATGCGCTCGCCGACAAGTTCGACGTGGTGCAGGACGATCGGCTTGAGGTCGGCCGCAGCCATCCGTTCGGCGCGCGCGTGAGCATCACAACCGAGGACGGCGTGCACGAACGGCTCCATGCCGACCCCTCCGGCGAACCGAACTCGTTCCCTGACCCGCAGGCGATGGCGCAGAAATTCCTGACGCTCGCCCGCCCGGTGCTGAACGGCCGCGCCGATGAGCTTGCCAACGCGATCCTGTCGCTTGAGCGTTTCGATCGGGTGGAAGCCGCGACCCACCTCGGACGGCAGTAGGCGTAGCGGTTTACTTTCTGAGTTGCGTCGTCCACCGGTCGCGCCAGGTCACCCAGACATCCGCGACATGGCCGAACAGGTCGATCTCATGCTGCTTGTCGGCACCAAGTCGCTGCGCCACCGCCTGAGACGGCGTGTTTTCGCAGTCGATGCAGTGGAGGATACGGTCCAGATCGAAGGTCGCAAACGACCAGTCGATCGACGCCCGGGCCGCCTCGAGCGCGTAGCCCTTGCCGCGAAACTCGCGGGCGATGCCCCAGCCGACCTCAAACCCCGGCCAGCCCGGCGGAAACCAGGGTCCAACCCGCCCGACGAATTTTCCGCTTGATTTTTCCTCGACAACAAACATGCCGGCGCCGTGCAGCGCCCAATGTCCGGCCATCACGGCCGCGTTGCGCCATCCCGCCAATTCGCTGTTGGGCGGCTTGCCATCGGCGGCGATGAATCGCGCGGTGCCGGGATCGGACAGCATCGCGGCATTGGGCGCGACGTCGGCGCCGCACCACTGCCGCAGTTTGAGACGCTCCGTATCGATCACAAGGCCGTTCGGTTGGGCAAGCGTGACGCCGGCCTTGAGCGGGGGTAACATCGGTTTCCGTCCTCACAATTACTTGGCAAGCATGGAAGTGCTTACCGCCGTCATTGTGAACAGCGCAAGCGACGGTGAGATGATATATCGCCGCTGGGACGGGGCTGGGCAATTGCTGCTATGATATCAACGAAAATCATGGAGGCCTCATGAGCTGGATGCCCACCAACGATCCCGTGCTCGGCGATCCCAAATCCTGCGACGCGCTCGAACTGGTTATCGTGCCGCGCACCCGCGACCTCGGCGATGGGTTCGAGGTGCGCCGGGCGCTGCCGCACGGCAAGCGCCAGATGGTCGGCCCCTTCATCTTCTTCGATCATTTCGGCCCGGTGCAGTTCATATCCGGCAAGGGCATGGATGTCCGCCCGCATCCGCATATCGGGCTCGCCACCGTTACCTATTTGTTCGATGGCAGCATCATGCACCGCGACAGCGAGGGCAACATCCAGGAGATCCAGCCCGGCGCCATGAACCTGATGACCGCGGGCCGCGGCATCGCACATTCCGAGCGCACCCCCGATGTGCAGCGAAAGAGCGGCCAGAAGATGCTGGGCTTGCAGAGCTGGATCGCGTTGCCCGCCGGTTCCGAGGAGATCGCGCCGTCCTTTCAGCATTATGCCGCCAGCGATCTGCCCACCGTGCAAGACCGCGGTTTTACCGCCCGCATCATTGCCGGCGGCGCGTTCGGCGTGAAATCGCCGGTCGCGATGATGTCGCCGTGGTTTTATACCGAGGTAACCGCCCAGCAAGGTGTCAGCGTGCCGCTCGACCCCGACCATGAAGAGCGCGCCATCTACCTGGTCGATGGCGAAGTCGAGATCGCAGGCGACCGCTATGAGGCGCCACGGCTTTTGATTTTCCGGCCCGGCGACCGCATCACGGTGAAGACGACAAAACCCGTGCGGATGATGTTTCTCGGCGGCGATGCGCTGGAAGGGCCGCGCCATATCTGGTGGAATTTCGTTTCCTCCTCCAAAGAAAGGATCGAGCAGGCCAAGGCCGACTGGAAGAGCGGCCGCTTCGCGCACGTCCCCAACGAGACCGAGTTCATTCCGCTGCCGGAGTGAACTATCCCCTCTCTCCTTTTTTCTGTCGCGCGGGTGCGTGAACCGCCGCCGTTTTCGAAAGTGCGATCCATGACCGCGATGCGCGCCAGCGACCTGCCCCTGCCACGCATCGCCCGCGGCAAGGTCCGCGATATCTACGCCGTCGGCGACGACCGCCTGCTGCTGGTGACGACCGACCGCATCAGCGCCTTCGACGTTGTCATGGCCGAGACCGTTCCGATGAAGGGCGCGGTGCTGACCCAGATCAGCGCCTGGTGGTTCGAGCAGCTCAACGGCGTGGTGCCGCATCACATGATCAGCGCCGACGCCGACGCGATCATCGCCCAAGTCCCTGCGCTGCGAGATCATCGCGCCGACATCCTGGGACGCGCGATGCTGTGCCGGCGCACCGAGGTATTTCCGATCGAATGCGTGATCCGCGGTTATCTCTCGGGCTCGGCGTGGAAAGAATACACAGCTCATGGCACCCTGGCCGGCGAGAAGCTGGCGCCCGGACTCGTCGAAAGCGCGAAACTGGAGCCTGCGATCTTCAGCCCGGCGACCAAGGCCGAAACCGGCCACGACGAGAACATCACGATTACGCGGATGCGCGAAATTCTCGGCGACGAAGTCGCGCGCCGGCTGGAAAACATGACTCGCGCGATCTATGCGCTCGGCGAGAGAATCAGCCGCGATCAGGGCATCATCATCGCCGACACCAAATTCGAATTCGGCAGCGATTATGATAGCCGTATCATCCTGATCGACGAGGTGATGACGCCCGACAGTTCGCGGTTCTGGGCCGCGGATGCCTATCGACCGGGCCAGCCGCAGCCGAGCTTCGACAAGCAGCCGCTGCGCGATTATCTCGACGCCGAGCGCCACGCCGGCCGCTGGAACGGCGAGGCGCCGGCGCCGCCGTTGCCGGCAAGCGTGGTGGACGCCACCAGCAAGCGCTATCTCGAGGCCTATCGGCGGATTACGGGCAGTGGGCTCGCCGTCTAGCGTATCACTCCGGGTTCGATGCTTCGCATCGCCCCGGAATGACGACCAAGAAATTCGTAAGGGAGCGAAGTCATGACCGAAGCCGATACCGTGCTTGTCGAACGCGATGGACCGGTGACGATCGTTTCCATCAACCGCCCGCATTGTCGTAACGCCGTCGATGGCGCGACCGCGCGAAAGCTGTTCGATGCGTTCTTGGCCTTCGATGCCGACGCCGAGGCGTCGGTTGCGGTGTTTGCCGGGACCGGCGGTTATTTTTGCGCCGGCGCCGACCTCAAGGCCGTGGCGGCAGGCGATTCCAACAAGAAGCGCGAGCTCGGCGGCCATGATTCCATCGCGCCGATGGGGCCGAGCCGGCTGCGCCTGACAAAACCCGTGATCGCGGCGGTAGAAGGTTTTGCGGTGGCCGGCGGAATGGAGCTGGCGCTGTGGGCCGACCTGCGCGTGGTCGCCGAGGATGCCATCTTCGGCATCTTCTGCCGCCGCTTTGGCGTGCCGCTGATCGACCTCGGCACCATCCGGCTGCCGCGATTGATCGGCCACTCGCAGGCCATCGATCTCATTCTCACCGGACGCCCGGTCGGTGGCCCAGAGGCGCTGCGGATGGGTCTCGCCAATCGTCTCGTGCCCAAGGGCGAAGCGCGCGCCCACGCGATCGCGGTGGCCCGGGATATCGCCCGCTTCCCGCAAACCTGCCTGCGCGCCGACCGCCTGTCGGCGTTGCGGCAATGGGATCTGTCAGAGGAAGACGCCATCGCCAACGAATTGCGCGGCGGGCTCGAGGTGATCGCCTCAGGCGAAACCCTGTCCGGCGCCACGCGATTTGCCTCCGGCGTCGGCCGTCACGGTTCATTTGGCGGGTCGTCTCGGTGATGGCCGAGCGCCTGACCTTCGCCAATCGCATGATCGCGATGCTGCGGAGGTAGCGACCCCTCGTGGTGAGGACCGTTTTGCGGCTACACCCCCGCCATCATCACATATTTGATCTCGACATATTCTTCCATGCCGTGGTGCGAGCCCTCGCGCCCCAGGCCGCTTTCCTTGACGCCGCCGAACGGCGCCACCTCGGTCGTTATCAACCCGGTGTTGACGCCGACCATGCCGGACTCCAGTGCTTCGGCGACCCGCCAGACCCGGCCGAGATCGCGCGAATAGAAATAGGAGGCAAGCCCGAACGGCGAATTGTTGCACATTGCGATCACGTCGGCCTCGTCCTTGAAACGGAACACCGGCGCCAGGGGCCCGAAGGTTTCCTCGTGCGACACCAGCGCATCGGGCGCAACATTGGCCAATACCGTCGGCTCGAAGAAGGTGCCGCCGAGCGAATGGCGTTTTCCTCCGGTGACGATCCTGGCGCCGTGCTTGACCGCGTCCGCGATGTGCTTTTCGACCTTGTCGACCGCCGCCATATTGATCAGCGGACCCTGGGTCACGCCTTGTTCGGTACCGTCGCCGATCTTCATGGCGGCAACCTTGTTCGAGAGTTTTTCGACGAATTGGTCGTAGATCTTGTCCTGCGCGTAGATGCGGTTGGCGCAGACGCAGGTCTGGCCCATGTTGCGGTATTTCGAGACGATGGCGCCCTCCACCGCGGCGTCGATATCGGCGTCGTCGAACACCACGAACGGCGCGTTGCCGCCGAGCTCCAGGCCGAGCTTCTTCACCCCGACGGACGCCTGCCGATAGAGAATCTTGCCGACTTCGGTCGATCCGGTGAAGCCGACGAAACGCACGGCGGGATGTTCGCACAATACCTTGCCGATCGCCGAGGAATTGCCGGTGAGGATATTGAATACGCCCTTGGGCACGCCGGCCTTTTCCGCCAGCGCCACCAACGCCAGCGCGGTGAGCGGCGTTTCATTGGCAGGCTTGAGCACCACGGTGCAACCGGCGGCGAGCGCCGGCGACACTTTGCGGGTGATCATCGAACACGGAAAATTCCACGGCGTGATCGCGCCGCAAACGCCGATCGGCTGCTTGATCGCGAGCAGCCGCGCGTCCGGCCGCTGCGTCGGAATGGTCTCGCCATAGACGCGGCGGGCTTCTTCAGCGAAGAACTCGACATAGGCGCCGCCGATATCGACCTCGCCCAGCGCCTCCGCCAGCGGCTTGCCCTGCTCCGAGGTGAGGATCAGGGCCAGGTCTTCGCGATTGGCGATAATCAGGTCGAACCATTTGCGCAAAATATTGGAGCGCTGTTTGGCCGTGAGCTTGGCCCAGGCCGGAAACGCGCGCTCGGCGGCTTCGACGGCCTGGGTTGCT
>WNGI01001766.1_pt1 | contig 18348 bp, 20 predicted proteins | sample 5400621 | NCBI WGS metagenome assembly WNGI01 (sample SAMN13153374, study PRJNA577476) | soil metagenome | isolation source: 20 cm soil or saprolite under Garry oak tree replicate 1 | place: USA:California | collected 2016-06-15
GATGCGCGGCGGCGTCGATGCCCAGGGCCAGCCCGCTGATTACCACCACACCCGCCCTGGCCAGCTCGAGGCCGAGCTGTTCGGCCACCGCCTCGCCGTAAGGCGAAGGACGCCGCGAGCCCACGATCGCGGCCCGCGGCCCATCCGGTGGAGGCCACCGCCCGCGGGTCCTGAGCTGAGCCTGGCCCCGCCAATCCTCGCGGGCAGCGGCTCCAGGCTCAGGCAGCGACATCCTGCAGCCGGAAGCCAAGGGCCTCCAGAACATGCTGCTCGGCGATCTCATCCGAGCCGTCGAGGTCCGCGGAGGTGCGCGCCACACGCCACGCCCGGTGGAAGCCGCGCGCCGACAGGCCTCGCTGGACCGACCACCTCTCGAGCGTGCGGCGCGAAGCTGGCGGCAGCGCAGCAAGCAGGCGCAGGCGCGCGGGCTTGAGCTGGGCGTTGAGGCACCCCTGTCGCGCGAGCTGCCGTCCGCGCGCAGCAATCACTCGCTCCCTGACGACGGCCGACGACTCGCCGCGAGGCTCGGAAGCAAGCGCCTCCAGCGGAACCCGGCGCACAGAGACCTGGAGGTCGATGCGGTCAAGGAGGGGCCCGGACAGCCGGCGGTGGTAGGTGTCCACCGCGCCGGGCGTGCAGCGGCAAACCCTGACGCCATCACCGGACCAGCCGCACGGGCAAGGATTGGTCGCCGCGACAAGCGTGAAGTGCGTCGGGTACGTCACCGACCCTCCCGAGCGGGTGATTGTGATGCGGCCGGATTCGAGTGGTTGGCGCAACGCTTGCAGGACGGGCGCCTGGAACTCGGCCAGCTCGTCGAGGAAGAGGACGCCGTGGCCGGCCCGACTGATCTCGCCGGGCATTGCCAAGCCGCTGCCTCCGCCGATGAGGCCGGCCATCGAGATCCCGTGGTGCGGGGCCCGAAAAGGGCGCGCCCAGTCCAGCGGCCGCTCGCGGGGCAGCTCACCGAGGAGGCTGCGGACCTGGGCGACGTCGAGCGCCTCGCCAAGTTCGAGCGGCGGAAGGATTCCGGGCAGGCAGCGCGCGAGCATGGTCTTGCCGGCGCCAGGCGGACCGCTCAAGAGGAGATGGTGCCCGCCGGCCGCCGCCACTTCGAGCGCCCTCTTCGCCTCTTCCTGGCCGTGAACCTCTGCGAGGTCGTGCTCGATCGGGCTTTCAGCGGCCGCCGCGCCGGGCCTCGGCGCCGACACCGGGATCGTCGCGCTTTCCAGCAGATGGCTGACGACCGCGACAAGGGATTCGCACGGGATCACCTCGAGCCCATCGGCGAGCGAGGCCTCCGCCGCATCCTCCGCGGGGACGAAGATCCGCTCGAAGCCAAGTCCGCGCAAGCCGCGTGCCGCGACCAGGACTCCATCGACGTGGCGCACCGAACCGTCAAGCGCCAGCTCGCCCAGGAAAGCGCTGCGCGGCGGAGCCGGTCGGTGAGCGCGCGCCAGCACGATCGAGATCGCGATCGGGAGGTCAAGGCCCGTTCCCTCCTTACGCAGCTCAGCGGGCGCGAGATTGACAGTGAGCCGCGTAGTGGGGAATTCCAGGCCGCTGTTGCGGATGGCGGAGCGGACCCTCTCGCGAGCCTCCTTCACGGTCGTCGCGGCAAGACCAACCAGAAAGAACCTGTGTTCATTTCCCCGACCGATGTCCGCCTCGACTCGCACGAGACGAACGTCGAGGCCCGCGAGCACGCACGAGTCGACGGAGCCGAACACGCGTCGACGTTATTCGGGCGCGAGTGCGCAATCAGCCCAGGTCGTTAAGACGCCAGGAAGTCTGCGCCCCTCCGGCGGCTTCGCCGCCCCTCCCCACAAGTGGGGAGGCGTTTTAGCTTTCCAGGAAATCTGCGCCCCTCCGGCGGCTTCGCCGCCACCTCCCCACAAGTGGGGAGGCGTTTTAGCTTTCCAGGAAGTCTGCGCCCCTCCGGCGGCTTCGCCGCCACCTCCCCACAAGTGGGGAGGCGTTTTATTTTTCCAGGAAGTCTGCCACCTCGTCATGAAAGGCTTGCGGCTGCTCGACGAAGAGCATGTGGCCCGCGTCGCCGACGATCACCTTCCGCGCTCCGGCGATCCCGGCGCAGATCTCGTCGGAGCAGATGGGTCCGCAGATGAAGTCCTCATCGCCGGTGATGACCAGCGTCTTGGCGGTGATGTTCGGCAGCGCGCTGCGCAGATCAAATGTGTTGAAGATTTCGCTGTTGAAGAGCTTCAGCGCGTCGGCGTTGACCGTGTCGGACTTAAGCGTGTCGAGATAACCGGCCTCCGCCGGGCCGAAGTGCGCGAAGTACAGCGGCAGCTCCCGAAAGGTCAGCTCGGCAAGCTCTTCGTCGGTCTCGAACTTCGCCGCCTGCTCCTGCTCGAGCGCCTGCGTCGCGTCCTGGTACCAGGCCTGCCCGGATCGCTTTTCCATTTCTTCACGCATGACGGTTTCCTGCTCCGCCGCGAACCGGGCCAGCGTCGACGCGAGCACGAGCGCGCGGACGCGACCGGGGAATTTCGCTGCGTACGCCTGCGCCACGATTCCGCCGTGCGAATGACCGAGCAAGAGCATCCGCTCCAGTCCGAGGTGCACGCGAAGCTCCTCGACATCCGTCACGTAGTCGTCGATCTGATAGGCGCGCTTGTCCGCCGGCCGGCCCGAGCCACCGGTGCCGCGGGGATTGAGCATGATCAGCGTGTACTGCTCCCACAGGGCAGCCAGGTCGCCGAAATAGGCGGAGGAGAATCCGGGGCCGCCCGGATGACACACGACCACGGGGCCGCGACCCAGCCTGCGATACGTGAGCTTGCGCCCGTCCGTGCTGGTGAAGCTCACATGAGCCTCGGCTCGGGCCGCCACCGCCCGCCTTCCTCGAGATAGCCGGCCGGCTGATCGGTCTCATGGCTGAGCACGAGCAGCCAACGATGCTTCTCCGCCTCTTCGAACAGCCGCGCCTTCTGCTCGAAGACTCGCAGCGGCTCGATGTCCGCGGACATGTTCCACGGAACGCGAAGGTGTGGCGTCTGGCAGACGAGGTCACCGGTGACAGCGCATCCCAGTTCGCCGGATTGCAAAATCAGGATCTGGCTTCCGGGCGTATGGCCGCCGACGTGCCGGATGCGCACGCCTGGGAGAACCTCGGCGTCGCCGTCCAGAAACTCCACGACCTGGTTGCCATCGGCGAGCGGAGTGAAGTCGTCGATTACATAACCAGTCGCGCTACGCACATCGGGGTGCAGGGCGAAGTCCCACTCCGTGCGCTGGACGAAATGACGGGCGTTCGGGAAGGTGAGCTGGAGCTTGCCCATCTCGTTGCGCCGTGTCAGGCCGCCGGCGTGATCCCAATGCAGGTGGGTCGTGAGAACGGCATCGACCTCATCGGCGCGAATGCCCAGGCGCTGCAGATGATGAAGGATGTCCTCCGGCTCGCGCAGTGCCACCTGCCGCGCCCGTTTTTCGCTCAGCTTGTTGCCGATCCCGGTCTCGCAGACGATCACCCGACCGTTGATGCGCGCGATGAGGCAGACGCACGCGCAGTCGATCATGTTGTTCGCGTCGGGCGGCTTCTGCTTCGCCCACAGGACCTTCGGCACGACGCCGAACATCAAGCCCCCGTCGGCTTTCCAGTGGTCGGTCACCAACAGGTGAAGCTCGAGGTCGCCCAGCTGCACTGTGCCTATATGCTCCCCGAAATGGCGGCCCCCGCGATCAGGACCTCCAGGCTGACCAAGGACTACGGCGTTGGGCGCGGTCTCTTCGACCTCGACCTGCAGGTGTCGGCGCAGGAGGTTTTTGGCTACCTCGGGCCGAACGGATCCGGCAAGACGACCACCATCCGCCTGCTGATGGGCATGATCCGTCCAAGCCAGGGCACAGCGCACGTCTTCGGCCTGGATTGCTTTCGAGAAGCGGTCGAGGTCAAGCGGAAGGTCGGCTACCTGCCGGGCGACGTCCCGCAATTTGGAAGCCTTCGCGGGAGCGAGGTGGTGGCCTACCTGGGCGGGATGCGCGGCGGTGTCGATCGCCGCAGGGTGCGCGCCCTGGCCGAGCGGTTCGACCTGGACCTGAGCCGGCGCTTCCGCGAATACTCGAGTGGCAACAAGCAAAAGCTCGCGATCGTCCTCGCGTTCATGCACGAGCCGGAGCTGCTGATCCTCGACGAGCCGACCAGCAGCCTCGATCCGCTCAACCAGCAGGAGTTCTACGCGCTGCTGCGAGAAACGCGGGACGGCGGCGCCACCGTCTTTCTTTCCTCGCACGTCCTGTCCGAAGTCGAACACGTCTGCGACCGGGTCGGCATCATTCGCGACGGTCGGCTTGTCCGCCTGGCCCAGCTAGAGGAGTTGCGGCGAATTCGCGTCCATCGTGTGGAGATCGAGTTCGCGCCCGACACGGCCGTGCCGGAGGTGGAGCTCCGACGCGCGGAAGGAGTCGCGGAGGTGACCGTCACCGGCCAGCGGGCGACGTGCACGGTGCGAGGAAGCTTCGAGGCGTTGATGCGCGCGATCAGGGATGCGCAGGTCGTCGATTTCGTCAGCACGGAGCCAAGCCTTGAAGAGATCTTCCTCAGCTACTTCAGCGAAAGAAAACCCAAAGCGCTCACGCCATGACCACGATCCTCTTCGGGCTGCGCCTGGGCCGCTGGGGTGTCGTGGGCTTTTCGCTGGCGGCTTTTGTGTCGGCGCTGATCCAGACCGTCGGCTTCTATCAGATCGCCGGCCACACGCCTGACGAGCGCATCGCGTTCGGCAATTCCATCCTCGCCCTCGCGTCGCAGTTCAGCGCCCTGTTTCCTCCGCCCATCCGGCCCGACACTGTCGGCGGGTATGTCGAGTTCCGCGGTTTCCATCCACTGGCGATCCTGTTCGCGGTGTGGGCCCTCGCAAGCGCCACGGGCGCGGCCCGCGGCGACGAGGAGCGCGGGCTCGTCGAAGCCGCGCTCGCGACGGGAATCTCTCGCATCGGGCTGATCGCCGCACGGACCGCCGCCTTCGCCCTCGGCCTCGTCATCGCGGCCGCGGCCGCGGGCGCGGGCTTTTTCGTCGGAGTGGCGTCGGGCCGCGAGTCCGTCGCACCGCTCGGCCTCATCGAGGCCTCTGGACTGCTGGTCGCGGTGGGACTTTTTTGCTACGCGCTCTCGCTCCTGGTCGCACAGCTCGCGGCCGCGCGGGTCGCGACCGCGGCAGCGGGTGTGTTGCTGCTCGGCCTGTTTCTCCTCAACAGTCTCAGCCGAGTCTTCGACTGGCTGTCAACGTGGCGGTGGCTTTCACCATTTCGCTACTACGACCTGAGCCAACCACTACCTCCGGGTGGTCACTTCGAGGGGCGCGCCGTAGTGGTGCTGATCGGCGTCTCCGTCGTGGCAGCGGCGGCCGCCGCCGCTGCGTTCGAGCTTCGCGATCTGGGGTCGGCTCTGGTTCGAACTCCAGCCCGCGCGCGTGCGGTGAGCAACATCGTTTCCGGCACGGTGTGGTGGCGATGGCCTGTCTTGCGTGGGGTCTTCGAGCGCCGGATCGCGACCGCGGTCTGGGCGGTCGGCATGGCTGCGCTTGCGATCGTCTTCGTCTCGCTGACCAGGACGATCGTCCAGGTCCTCTTGTCGCTTCCCTCTCTTCTCCCCTACCTCTCGATCTTCGTGCGGCAGCAGGTGTATCCCGGCGTGCTCGGCTTCACGTGGTTCAACGTCGCGCAGCTGCTTTTCGCGGCGCTGGCCGTCACGTACGTCGCCCGCTGGTCGGCTGAGGACACCGACGGGCGCCTCGAGGTGACGCTGAGCCAGCCAATCTCACGCGCCGCGGTCGTCGTGGAGCGCATGACGACGCTCGTCGTTTGCGCCCTCGTGATCGTGGCGGCGAGTGGGACGACGCTTTACTACGCGTCGCACATGCAGGGCATCGACTTGAACGCGGGGCGTGTTGTGGCAGCCTCGCTGATGCTCGTTCCCTTCGCGCTCGTCTTCGCCTGCGCAGGGTCGTTGCTCGCGGCATGGAATCCAAGGGCCGCGGTCGGCTTGCTGGGCGCGTTTGCCTTCGCCAGCTACCTCGACACCGAGCTCGGGTCGATCTACAAGCTCCCGCTGTGGGTGCAGGACCTCTCGGCTTTCAAGCTGTTCGGCACGCCGCTCCTCACCGGTGTCGACGGCCGCAACGTCGCCTTGCTCCTCCTTCTCTCCCTTGTCGGGCTCGCAAGCTCGATACTTGCTATGCAGAGGCGGGACGTCGGCGCTTGAGCGTTGCTCCAGCGAGGGCCGAGCCCTGGCTCAACCTACGAAAAGTAGCCAATCACGCATTTAGGAGGTAAACTGCGTCGCCATGCCGAGATCGATGTGGAAGGGCGTGGTTTCTTTCGGGATGGTCTCGATCCCGATCCGCCTGTACAACGCAACCGAGTCAAGCGCCAAAGTGTCCTTCCGGCAGCTCTGTCCGGACCACCACTCCCCCATCTCCTACAAGCGCTGGTGCGCGGAAGGCGACCATGAGGTGGCTTACAGCGAGATCCAGCGCGGCTACGAGATCGGCAAGGACCGCTATGTGATCATCGAGGACAAGGACCTGGACAACCTGCCCCTACCCACCGCGCATGCCATCGACATCGAGGAGTTCGTGCCGGTCGAGGAGGTCGAGCCCGGGCTGTACTTCGACAGCGCGTATTACGTCGAGCCGGAAGAGCTCGGCAGAAAGCCCTATCACCTGCTCCGTCGCGCCCTCGAGGCAACCGGACGAATGGCCATCGCCAAGATCGCGCTGCGCGACAAAGAACACCTCGCCGCCATGCATCCCAATGGCAAGGGTTTGATCATGAACACGCTCCACTGGCCCGACGAGATCCGCACGACCGAGGGACTCAAAGGCCTGGAGGACGAGGTGAAGATCAACCCCAAGGAGCTCGAGATGGCGAAGGCGCTGATCGAGAGCCTTGCTGACAGCTTCGACCCCAGCCGCTACAAGGACAACTACCGCGAGGCGGTCATGAAGGTCGTCCATGCCAAGGCGGAGGGTGAGGTGATCGAGGCGCCGGAGGCGCCGCAGCCGGCCAAGGTCATGGATCTGATGGAAGCCCTGCGCCAGTCGGTGGAGCAGGCCAAGAAGCACCGCGCGAGCCGTGAGAAGCCGGCCGCCGAGACCAGGAGACGTCGTAAAGCTTCGTAGCCGAGCTGCCCCTAATGTGAGGCGGATGCAGCCCCGCCGGGCGCGCGCAGTGCCCACGTCAGAACAAGACGACCAGCTCCAGATCGAGCTCGAGAGCTTTCCCGAGGAGCTGCGGCCGATGCAGGCCGCCTCGGCCGAAGCGCCGTTCAGCTCGGCGGAATACCTCTTCGAGGTCAAATGGGATGGCTTGCGCTGCATCCTCTTTCGCGACTCGAACGGAGACGTCAGGCTCAAAGACCGCGGTCTGAACGACCTCACCGTTGAGCTGCCCGAGGTCGCCGCGGCGGCAAAACGCGTCCCGCCAGGGAGCGTTATTGACGGCGAGCTCGTCGCCACGGACGCCGACGGCCGGCCGGACTATCCCCGCCTGCGCCAGCGACTGGCGGGAGGCGCACGGATGCGAGACGAGATTCCGACCGCGTACCTGGCCTTTGACGCGCTCTACCTCGAAGGCCGGCCCCTGCTGAGGCAACCGGTCCAGCGGCGGCGCGCGAGACTGGCGAAGTCAGTCGAAGCGGGCGGGCATCTCTTTGTCCCCGACCACATAGAAGAGGACGGGGTCGAGCTTTTCGAGGCGTGCCTCGAACGCGGCCTCGAGGGCGTGGTCGCCAAGCACCGGCAAAGCCCATACGTGCCGGGGCAGCGAAGCCCCTTCTGGCTGAAGGTCAAGGCCGTCAAGTCCGACGACTTCGTCGTCATCGGCTGGCTGGGCGATATGTCGGGCGGCAAGCCGTTCGACGCGCTCCTTGTCGGTTACCACGAGGACGGCCGTCTCCTGCCGTGCGGCACAGTCGGCGGCGGTTACGACGACGAAGCGACCGCCGCGCTGCGCGACGCGTTGGTCGAGCTCGCGACGGACGATTCGCCCCTCGACCCGCCCCCGATCATGATGCGGCCGGTCAACTGGGTCAGGCCGGACCTGGTGGTGAGCATCCGTTATTCGGAGTGGTCGCCGGACGGGACCCTGCGATTTCCTATCTTCAACGGTCTGCGTCCCGAGATCCATCCCGCTGAAGCCGTGCGCCACCGCCCGCGTGTCGTCATCACCGGGCACGTCCGGCCGGGTTCGGCGGCCTACGACCTGACTCGCTTTCCTTTTTGACGGGCTGATGGAGCAGCGGGGCTTCGACGTCGTGACCGGGGCGTACAGCTTCACGGGCCGGTTCATCGCCCGGCGCCTGCTCGCGGAGGAGCGAAGGGTCAAGACCCTGACGAACCATCCGCAGCGGGCCGGCGCCGAGGACATCACCGCTGAGGTGGCGCCGCTCCAGTTCACCGACCGCGCGGCGCTGGTCGAGAGCCTCCGCGGCGCGGACATCCTTTACAACACGTACTGGGTCCGCTTTCGCCATGGCCGCGTCCGTTTCGGGGACGCCGTCGCCAACACGCGAATCCTGGTTGGCGCGGCCCGCGATGCGGGGGTGCGCAAGGTCGTGCACATCTCCGTGAGCAACCCTTCGATGGACTCGCCCCTCGATTACTACGCCGGCAAGGCGCGCGCAGAGAACGCCGTCCGGGAGTCGCGGCTCGAGTGGGCGATCGTGCGCCCCACGTTGATCTTCGGCACGGGCGACATCTTGATCAACAACATCGCGTGGCTCTTGCGCAGACTGCCTGTCTTTGGGATTCCCGGCCGGGGCGACTACCGGCTGCAACCTGTCGCGGGAGAGGACGTGGCGGAGATCGCGACATGGGCGGCGGCGCAAGGCGGGAACGTCACCGTCGATGCCGCGGGGCCGGAGATCATCTACTACAGCGAGATGGTCGAATCGATCGCGATCGCGGTCGGGCGCCATCCGCGTTTTGTGCATATCTCCCCCCGCAACACGATCCGTGCCGCTCGGGTCATCGGAAGCATCGTCAGGGACGTCACCCTGAACGAGCCCGAGCTCGAGGGGCTGATGCAGGAGCTGCTCGTCTCGCATGAAAAGCCGCGGGGAACGCGGCGGCTGGACAACTGGTTGCTCAGCAGCGCCGGCGTGATCGGTAGGCAGTACGCGTCCGAGCTCGAGCGCCACTGGCGCTAGGTTCCGCGACTGCGCTCGCGGGTTTCCACGACCCCGCAGACACGTGACTGCCGGCGCTCGCAGGCATCAGAACGCGTTTTCTATCAGCTCCGCCACCAGTTTCCCGTCAGGTCTGACCGTCACGGCGACCACCGCGAACCGGATCGGGCCGCGCCATTCCGCCAGGGCCCGGTACTCGGCGGCGGCGGCCACGAGCGCGCGCCGCTTTCGTGATCCAACCGCCTCGAGGGGCGTGCCGAACGCGTCCGTGGAGCGCGTCTTCACCTCGACGACTACGAGCTCCCGTCCTCGCCTGCAGACGAGGTCGAGCTCGCCGCGCCTGGCGAGGAAGCCCGCTCCCACGATCTGGTAGCCGCGCGACCGCAGCAGGTCGGCGGCTGCCCTCTCGCCGGCGCGCCCTAGCTCTGCAGCCCTGCCAGCGCGGAGACGCGAAAGGGCGCCCAAGACGTCCGGTGGATGGGACTTGGCCCGAGTCGCCGGATCGCGGCGCGATGCGACGGAGTGGCGTATCCCTTGTGGTCGGCAAAACCCCAACCCGGGTAGAGCCGGTCGTAGTCGATCATCGCGCGGTCGCGCGCGACCTTGGCGACGATGCTGGCGGCCATGATCGAGGCGCAGACCTTGTCCCCGCGAACGACCGCCATCTGCGGGAGAGGAACATCCGGAATGTCGAATGCGTCGATCAGCAGGTACTCGGCTTTGACGCTCAATCCCGCCACCGCTCCCGCGTGAGCAAGCTTGCGCGCCCCATAGAGTCCGAGCTGGTTTACCTGGGTGTGGTCGACAGCGCAAAGGGACACCGCGACAGCCCGCCGCCGAATGATCTTGTCGACCTGCTCACGCTCGTCCGCCGTCATGAGCTTGGAATCGTTGAGACCGCGTATGCGGTCTCCGACCTTGAGCACGACCGCGCCCGCGACGACGGGGCCCGCCAGCGGCCCCATCCCGACCTCGTCGACCCCCACGACCACCTCGTAGCCCATGGCCTGGGCGCGACGCTCGAACTTCCAGAGCTGGGGACGCATTCAGAAGGAGAGTACCGAGGCCCGGCGCCGGCCGCCAAGCCTCTTTACAGGACCTAGGCCTCTTGCTTCTCCGGCTCCTCCGCCACCTCTTCGTCGACCGCCTCCGGCTCGGTCGTCGATTGGTCTTCCGGCTCGGCAACGAGCCGCCTGCGCTCGCGGATGCGAGCCTCGCGCCCGACCTTGCCGCGCAGGTAGTAGAGGCGACCCTGGCGGACGTCGCCGTGGCGCAGCACCTCGATCTTGTCGATGCGGGGCGAGTGGATCATGAAGGTCCTCTCCACGCCGACGCCGTGGGTGACGCGGCGCACGGTGAAGTTCTGACGCAGGCCGCCGCCGGTGACGCGGATCACAGTGCCTTCGAACACCTGGATCCGCTCCCGCGTGCCCTCGACAACCTTGGCGTGCACCTTTACGGTGTCGCCGGCACGGAGCGCCGGCGTCTTTTTCTTCTGCTGCTCTTTCTCGAGCTGCTGGATGACATTCATGACTTCTTCACCTCCTTGGGGTGCCTTATCTCTGATAGATCGCGTCTCTGCGCGGCCTGCTGCCGCCGCCACTGCCGAATCCGCGCGTGGTCGCCGGAGAGGAGAACGTCGGGGACCGTCATGCCTCGATATTCAGCGGGCCGGGTGAACTGCGGCCAGCCCGTTAGTTCTTCGGCATCGGCAAAGCTGTCTTGGGCCAGCGAGCCGGGATCGCCGACGACCCCCGGCAACAGGCGAGCCACTGAGTCGATGACGACCATCGCGGGAATCTCTCCACCCGTCAGCACGTAATCGCCGATCGAGATCTCACGCGCCTGCAGCGCGGTGCGAACACGATCGTCGATGCCCTCGTAGCGGCCGCAGACGATGATCAAGCCTGGTTCCATCGCGAGCTGCCCCGCGACCTTCTGGTCGAGGCGCTCGCCCCATGGCTCCATCAGGATCACCGGGCCGTGATTCGTCGCCCGGATCGCTTCCACGGCCTCGATCACCGGCTCTGGTTTCATGACCATTCCCGGACCGCCGCCGAAAGGCATATCGTCGACCTGTCGATGACGGTCGTGGGTGTGCGCACGAATGTCGTGCGCATGCAGCTCGACCAAGCCCCGCTCAATGGCGCGGGCGATCACTCCCTGCCGAAACACGGGGCCGAACATGCCGGGAAAGATCGTGACGACGTCGAATCTCATTCCTGCTTGTCTTTTGCTTCCTCAAATTGCATCAGCCAATCGGCGACGACAACCCGCCCGCCGCTGACGTCGACGCTCAGCACGGCGTCCTTGGTGGCCGGGATCAGGTGCTCGATCGAGCCATGGCGGCTGACCCACACGTCGTTGGCTGGCCGCTCCAGCACCTCTTCGATGACGCCAATGGGCTCGCCCGACTGGGTCACTGCGGCAAGGCCCACGACCTGCCGATGATAGAAACGACCTTCCTCCAACGAGCGCATCTCCTCGTCCGGCAGCTCGAGGTACCGACCGCGAAACAGCTCAGCCACCGTCCGGTTCTCGATCCCGCGCAGCTTCACCACGAGTCCCGGTTGGCTGGCCCGGCTCCACTCCACCTGGCGCGCGCAACCATCCAGCAGCAGGCTGGCCCCAGGATCGAATCGATCCTGGAAGTCTGTCAAGGGAGTCACCTTGACAGCTCCATCCAACCCATAGGCCCCCGTCACCTGGCCGACTCGGATCATGCGGTCACCTCACCGCCCGATCTCCGTCCGCTTCGCGGCGCAAAGTTCGACGAGGAAAGCGACGGGTTCGCCAGGTCGACGAACACACGCTTGCGGTCGCGCAAGGACGCGACCCGGACCAGCGTCCGGATGGCCTCGATGTTGCGGCCGGCCTTGCCGATGAAACGCCCTACGTCCTCGTCGGCCAGCTTGACCTTGATCGCCACCGTCCCGCCGCCGCGCTCGAACGCCTCGACCAGGACTTCCTCCGGCTTCGCGGCCAGCGACTTCGCCACGTACTCGACCATGGCGCGGTAGTCGATGCCCGGCCCGTTGGCGGCCGGCCTGTCACGCCGAAACTCACCGCCGCCACGATTGAAACCACCGCTTCCTCCGCGCCGAAAGTCACGCCGCGGGGGTCGACTTCTCTGCACGTCGCTCAAGGATTCCCTCCCGCTTCAACAGGCTGCGCGCCGCCTCGCTCGGCTGTGCGCCCTGCTGCAGCCACTTCTGTACTTTTTCCACATCGATCTTGACCTGCACCGGGTCGGTCATCGGGTCGTAGTACCCGAGGTGCTCGATGAAGCGGCCGTCGCGCGGAGAGCGCGCGTCCGCCACCACGAGACGGTAGAAGGGGTGTTTCTTGGCCCCCATCCGCCTCAACCTGATCTTTACCAACTGCTCCTCCTTGTATCTATCCGATCTGTCCGAGGCGCGGGATTGCGCCGAGCTTGCCTTTCCTGGTGACCGTACCGAATTGTTTCGCCATCTTCTGCATCGCGTCGCGTGCTTTGAGCAGCCGGTTGATGTCGGCGGGCTTCGCGCCACTGCCACGGGCGATCCGGCGCTTCCGCGCTCCGTCGATGAGCTCGGGGTGGGCCCGCTCCCGAGGCGTCATGGAGAGGATGATGGCCTCCATCCGCTTCATCTCCAACTCTGTGTTGGCGCCCGCCAGCCGGCCCTTCAGCTGACCCCCACCGGGGACCATCTCGAGAAGCCCCTCGAGCGAGCCCATGCCGCGCAGCTGACGGATCTGGGCCAGGAAATCGTCGAAGCTGAGCTGGCCCGCGCGAAGGTGCCGCTCCACCTCGGCGGCCTTTTCCCGATCCACGGTTTGCTCGGCTTTCTCGATCAGCGACAGCACATCGCCCATGCCGAGAATGCGCGAAGCCATCCGCTCGGCGTGGAATACCTCGAGGTCGGCGGGCTTCTCCCCCGTGCCGGCGAAGCGGATCTGCTCGCCCGTCGCCACGCGCAGGGAGAGGGCTGCCCCGCCACGCGCGTCGCCGTCCAGCTTGGTCAGGATCACGCCTTCTACACCGACCTCCCTACCGAATGCCTCACCCACCTTGACCGCTTCCTGGCCGGTCATCGAGTCGGCGACGAGCAGCGTCTCGGCCGCGGGAAGAGCCGATTTGATGCTCTTGAGCTCAGCCATCAGCTCGGCGTCGATATGCGTCCGCCCGGCGGTGTCGAGCACGACGACATCGCAGTTGACGCGCCGCGCCTCGGCTACCGCAGCCAGCGCGATCGTCTCGACGGCGCCCTCTCCGGTGTGGAACGCGATGTGCTCCCGCTCGGCCAGCGTGCGCAGCTGATCGACAGCCGCCGGACGGCGGAGGTCCAGCGCGGCGACCAACGGCCGGTGCCCGTCGCGGCGCGCCAGCAACGCAAGCTTCACCGCGGTCGTCGTCTTGCCTGAGCCCTGCAGCCCGACAAGCATCAACACGGTCGGAGGTTGAGCCTTGTAGCGCAGGCCCTCAGCGTTGGCCCCCAACAGCTCGACCAGCTCGTCGTGGACGGCCTTGACCACGGTTTGCGGCGCCGTCAGGCTCGGCGAGATCTCGGCCCCGGCGAGCCTTCCCCTCACCTTCTCCCCGAACCCCTTCACGACTTTGAAGTTCACGTCGGCTTCGAGCAAAGCGAGCCGGACCTCGCGCAAGCCGGCGTCCACATCCTCGGGCCGAAGCACGCCGCGGCCGCTGATCTTCTTGAGCGCGGCGGCGAGCCGCTCGCTCAGGGCCTCGAACATCTAGGCGCCACCTTCGATGCGGGCAAGGTGTCGCTTCAAGCCGTTCAGCTCGCGCTCCAGGGCTTCCACCGCGCGCCGCCGGCGGGCAGACTCCGCGAGCAGGCCGAGGCGCTTCTCATATTCCTGGAGGGCGAGCGCGGACCGACGCAAGATGTCGTGCACCGCGGCCCTCGACGTGCCCTGGTGCGAAGCGATCTCCGCAAGCGACCAGTCGCTGCGCAGAGAGAGGTCGATCACCTGGCGCTGGTGCTCGGTGAGAAGGGCTCCATACCGCTCGTAGAGCGCGAGAGTGCGACCGCGAGCCTGCAGGGTGTCAAGTGCCATACCTTGACAGTTTAGCAGGGCGATTAGAATGCCCTGGAGCCATGCTGACGGCCTTCATCCTCGTCAAATCGACGCGTGACGGGCTGACCCACCTGGGAGCCGAGCTGGCCGATGTCGAAGGCGTGGCCGAGGTCTACACAGTCACCGGCGAGTGGGATTTCATCGCCGTCGCGAGAGTCCGCGAGCACGAGGACCTGGCCAAGGTGGTGACCCATCATCTGACCAGGCTCGATGGCATCGAGCGCACCCAGACCATGGTCGCGTTCCAGCAGTTCTCGGCCCACGACCTGGAGGCGATGTTCGGCCTGGGACTGGAAGACAAGAACTCCTGAGCTCCCTTCTTCCGGTCGCTCTGCGCGCCGCGCGCGCGGGCGCGGCCGTGCTCCTCGAGTCAGGTCTCCCCCATCCTGGGATCGCGGCGGAGCTCAAAGGGCGCGGCGACTACGTGACCGCGACCGACCGCCGCTCCGAGTCGGCGATCCTCGAGGTGCTCGCGCGCGAAGCTCCTGGCATTGCAGTCCTCGCCGAGGAACGCGGCGGTGTGCGCGCCTCCACGATGTGGGCGGTCGATCCACTCGACGGCACGACGAACTTCACCCGTGGATTTCCCAGCGTCGGCGTCTCGGTTGCGTTGCTGGAGGGCGGACGGCCCGTGGTCGGCGTCGTCCTCGCGCCTTTCTTGAGGCTGGAGTTCGCGGCTGCTCAGGGTGGCGGGGCGTCCATGAACGGCGAGCGCCTTCCGCCGCATCGTGAGCTCGAACCCGCGAGCGCAGTCGTCGCCACCGGATTTCCCTTCCGCAACAAAGCACTCATTCCTCGCTACCTCGCGATGTTCAACCAGGCCCTGACGAGGTTTGAAGACCTGCGTCGCGCCGGCGCGGCGGCGCTCGACCTCGCGTGGACGGCGTCGGGGACGTTCGACGGCTTCTTCGAGCTCGGCCTCAACACGTGGGACGTGGCCGCCGGCGCCGCCCTGGTGCTCGAGGTCGGAGGGCGCGTGACCGACTGGTCAGGCGGCGACTCCTGGATCGAGACCGGCGACATTCTCGCCGCGGCGCCGGAAGTGCACCAGGTGCTGCTAGAGCTCGCCGCGCATTCGACGCAGGGGTAGCTGGACCAGCGCACGATACTGCTGGCGGGCATAGACGTCCGCCGGCGGAAAGCCGGCCTTGCGCAAACGCCTTGGTCTCGTGCGACATGATTCAACCGCGGTCCTGAAATCGCCTTCGTACTCGGTGACCGCGGACGCGATGTCATGCGAGCCAAAATGACAGTCGCTGCCGCCGATCGCGGCTCCCAGCCGCTCGCGATTGGCGGCGTAGAACTCCTCGAGCCGCCGCCGGCGGCGGGCGCCGATCGGGACCGTGGAGACCATCTCGATCCCGTCTACCTTTTGTTTGTCGATCAGGCGGCGCAGCATCTCGGGCTGAATGGAGCCGAAGTAAACGGGCATGAACGGATGAGGAACGATCGCCAGCCCACCCTGGTCATGGATCGCGGCCACCGTGTCCTCGATTGACATGCCGCGTCGCACCGGCTTGGAGAGGAACCAGCCGACGATGTGAGTTTGCGCGGGCCACTTCGTGGTGATCTCCTGGCCCGCCACGACGACCAGGCCCGCCTCCTTGCCGAGATCCTGCGTGTTCTGGACCGAGGCCATCGTGTCGTGGTCGGTGAGGGCAATCAAGTCGAGATGCGCCTGCACGGCCGCTTTGACGAGCTCGGCCGGGCTCACCATGCCGTCCGAGGACAGCGTGTGGCAGTGGGGATCCGCGATCATCCCTCGAAGATCGCACGGACGAAGGCCGCCGCGTCGAATGGCTCGATGTCGGTGATGTCTTCGCCTACGCCGGCCAGCTTGACCGGCACGTCGAGCTCAAACTCGATCGGGATCACGGCGCCGCCTTTCGCGCTGCTGTCGAGCTTGGTCAGCGCGAGACCGGTCATGGGAATCGCCTTGTTGAACTCGCGGGCCTGGACGAGGTTGGACAGTCCCAGCACGCCGTCGAGCACCAGCAGCGATTCGTAAGGCGCTCCTTCCAGCGCCTTGGTCGCGACCCGCCCGATCTTGCCCAGCTCCTCGATCAGATTGCGCTGGGTCTGCAGCCGGCCAGCGGTGTCCGCGATCACGACATCGAGGCCGCGCTTGACCGCAACCTGGATACCTTCGAAAACGACGGATGCCGGGTCGGCGCCGCTGGTGCCCTCGAAGTGCTGCACGCCGGCGCGTTCGGCCCATATCACCATCTGCTCGATGCCCGCCGCGCGGTAAGTGTCCGCCGCCACCACCAGGGGATTCCTTCCCTGCTCGCGCAGCCGGTGCGCGAGCTTGCCCGCCGTGGTCGTCTTGCCCGCGCCGTTGACCCCGTAGAGAAGCACGCACGCCGGCTTACCCGCGAGATTCAACTCGCGCGATTGCTTCGACATGAGTCCCGCCGCGACGCGAACCAGCGCGTCGAGCGCTTCATCTTTCGTGCGCGGCGCGCTCGACCTCACGGCCGATGCGATCCGCGTCGCCATCGCCGGGCCGACATCGGCTGCGATGAGCACCTCCTCCAGCTCCGCGTAGTACCCGTCCGCCAGCGGCGGACTGAGCGCGCGAAGTCCAGCCGCGAGCGCGCTCCGTGTCCGGCTACCGACGCGATCCCAGAGGCTCAGCCTGCTTGCGCGGTGGTCGCGGCTCGCGACGCCGGCTTCCGGATATCGTCGAGCCGGACCGACACGAGGTGCGAAGAACCGCTCTCGTCGAGGTGGATGCCGTACAGCGTCGACGCGTACGACATCGTCACGTGGTTGTGCGTGATGACGAGGAACTGACGCTGAGCTCCGAGCCGCGCGACCATCTGGCCGAAGCGGTCGACGTTCGCGTCATCGAGCGCAGCGTCGACCTCGTCCAGGATCGTGAACGGACTGGGGTTCACCTCGTCGAGAGCAAGCACCAGGGCAAGGGCCGCAAGCGAGCGCTCGCCGGACGAGAGCAAGGTCACGTTTTGCAGTCGCTTGCGCGGCGGCTGGACGAGGATCTCGACCCCGCTGCGCGGACCGTCATCGCCGTCCGCGTGTCGCAGCGTCGCGCGACCTCCGGGAATCAGCTGAGAGAAGTACTCATGGAAGTTGGCGGCGACCGCGCCGAAGACGGCCTCGTAACGCGACTCTTCCTCTTCGCGAAGCTTCCCGATCAGGTCTTCGAGGTCGGTCCGCGCGGCGGTGATGTCATCCAGCTGCTCGGCGAGGTTGCGATAGCGCTCCTCAAGCTCGCGGCACTCCGATTCGGCGAGTGCGTTCGTGGGGCCGATCTCTTCCAGCCGGCGCTCGAGGGCGCGCATCTCGCGCTCGCGCGACTTGCCGCCCGGGATCTCCTCGGGTGCTACCCCATCTGGCATTCGCGAACGGATCTCGTCCATGCGCGCTTGCAGGAGCTCCGCCTCACGCGCGATCAGCCCGAGGTTGCCCTCCAGCGTGCTCGTGCGCAAGCGGGCGTCGATGCGAGCTTCCTCGATGGCCACCAGCTGCTTGGCGCTCTCCGCCATCCCGGCTTCGTCCTCCGGCGCGTCCTGCTCCGCCGCGGCGAGCGCCTGGCGCGCGCGGTCAGCGCTCAGGCGGAGCTCCGGCAGAGCCTCGACCGCGCCAACGGCGGCGTGCTCAGCCTCGTGAAGGTGACGCAGGCGTTCCTCGGATCCCGCCGTCAGCCGCGCGACATCTTCGTCGACGAGCGAGTGCTGCCGACGCAACGAATCGATCCTGTCGTGCCACCGGGCCCGCTCCAGCTGACGCTGCTCGAGGACGGCTCGCTGCCGCGCGCCCTCCCGCAGCTGCGCGTCCAGCTGGCGTCCGAGCTCCCCGGCACGCTCCTCAGCGGCACCGGCGGCTCGCTCGAGATCTGCCTGCCGGCTCTCGGCCTCGCGCTCGCCGCCGCGCGTTGCGTCGAGCATCCTGGCCACCTCATCCAGCCGCGGCGCCGCGGCGGCATCGCTCCGCAGCTGGGCCAGTCTGGCGTGCGCCGACTCGACGCCGCGGGTCGCGTCGGACGCATCGGCGGCGCCGCGCTCGTGCGTCCTGATCTCCTCTTGCAGCTCTGCCTTGCGCGCGTCGAGCGCCGTCCTTGGGTCCGCGCCGGCCCGCAGCATCCCGCTCGCGCGGAA